>ERZ1292632.77-Hain-H43-01um-R2-77-length-90047-cov-12_pt2 | contig 19073 bp, 30 predicted proteins | sample MGYA00564407_ERZ1292632 | MGnify/ENA primary metagenome ERZ1292632 (study PRJEB36523, sample SAMEA6512637) | groundwater metagenome | collected 2019-01-08 | study: AquaDiva: Metagenomics assemblies of 32 groundwater samples | reverse complement strand
ACATAGACTTGACAAAATGGAATATCCCTGTATTACAATATCGATTGGGCAAAGTAACGAAGATAAAGCACTTGCCACCTTGGGTGATCAATCCGTAGCTTTTGAGGAATATGATCCCAATGAAATTGGCAAGCCAATCAAATATCTTGTTAAACCATTTAAGCCCATTAGTTATGATATAGAAACAGGTGTGGTGGAACTACCCACAACCATTGATGAATATAGATATCTTGATAAGGGAATGCTACTAATAGATCCCACCAACGGTAATGCTTTTATAATAAATGGAAAAGCTGGCATTAATGGATTACAAATAGCTGTTGGCTCAATTTTACCTAAAGGTGAGCTTGCAATCATACCTCAATATCACATCTATAAGGCCAGACGAGAACGTGCTATTTCACAAGAACAATACAACATTGGATGTCACACTCATGGTGATCCTTCAACTCTAATTTTCTTGTTCAGTTTGGTAAAATATAGCCTATTTCGCTACAGAGAAGGACTTTTGGAGCACAATAACTTCCAGCTTTCTAATCTATCCTGCACGGACATGATTAAAAATGAACAAATGGCGGAAGAAAATGTTTATTCTAGGTGGATTACACTAAGCGGTCAGTGCGAAGAAAGTTGGGTCAAAACACCATTTAGATATATAGAAGCTATTGATTTAAACGATCCAGATCGTGATGAAGGTGTCGTTTTTGAAAGTGGTATAAAGATTTTAAGTAAAGATGCTCCTCAAACTATTGATGAAGAAGATGGTATCTGGATTACTGTGGATGAAAATTAAAATAATATGAAAAAGATCTGTAATAAATGTAATGAAACTAAAGAATTACATAATTTTAGCATTCGGAAAGATGTTAAAGACGGGTATAGATCTTGTTGCAAACAATGTCAACTCGAAACTAGTAAAATATATGAACAAAAAAACAAAGAAAAAATATCTAAATACAGAAAATTATACTGCCAAACTCATAAAGAGATCATATTAAAGAACAAAAAACAATACTACCTAGAGCATAGAGAGGAAATACTCCTTAAAAAGCAACAATATTTTCTAAAAAATAAAGAAAAAATAGATAGATATAGGAAAAAATACTTGGCAAGGGAGGGCAATCGGCTTAAAAGAGCAATATATGAAAGAAAATATAGGAAAGAAAAGGCTAAGATAGATGTTATTTTTAGAATGTCTAGGTGTTTAAGAGCTAGACTTGGAGCAGCCATTAAGGGAGCACAAAAAACGGGCTCTGCTATAAAAGATCTTGGATGCTCTATTGATGAATTTAAAACATATATAGAATCTAAATTTCAGCCTGGTATGAATTGGCATAATTGGGGAATAAAAGGTTGGCATTTGGACCACATTACACCTCTTTCTAAACTTGACCTAACAAATCCTGAGCAATTTAAAAAAGCCTGCCATTATACCAATCTGCAACCCTTATGGGCTATAGATAATTTGAAGAAGAGCAATCTTTAACTATATGAAAAAGTACACAGAACAGGAAATCATTGATCTTAAAAAAGCCCTGTATAAAGCAGTGCTTAAATCGATTAAATCGGGCAAAAAAAACACTGCTGCTGAGATTGTTCGGGATGTCCTCGACCCTAATTTTATTGCTGAGGTGGACCCAGATAAAATTCCAACGAGTCAAAAAGAAAATGTAGTTAATAAGTCTAAGTCTGCGAAATTACAAGAAAAAGGCGTTGTAAAACTTAAGAGATTTATGAAAAAGAAAGGTAAATGTTAAACTGTTACAACCATAAACATTGCGAGAAATCACAATCTTTATCAAAGTAACGGAAATATTTAAGGACTGAATATGGCTGAAAAAAATAAAAAAGAAGAGAAATTTTATACTCCAGAAGAAGTAGCTGTTGCTGTACTTAAAAAAGCTCAGGAACTTCTTAAAAAAAGCTCTTTAATGAAGGCTAACACCTCCCATGAAATTGAAATTGGTGAAGAGCCTAATAATGATGAAGCAGAGTGTCCTCCCTATCTAGAGGAGGCTGATATTGAAAATTCTGGAGCACATGGTGAAAAAAAGCCCAAAAAAGCTCCTAAAGGTGCCATTGCTGCCGCTGATAAAGATGGTGATGGTGATATAGACGGTGACGATGCTATTGAAGCAGAAGAAGAGTTGTCTGGTAAAGATTTAGATGGTGATGATGAGGCCGGAGAAAAACCAGAACATAAAGCTAAAATCGATGCTGCTTCAAAACCAATGCCAAAAAATGATGAAGATAAAGATGTTGATGAAAAAATTTCAGATGCCTCTGAAGATAAAGATGAAAAAAAGGAAGGTAAAAAGAAACCTCCCTTTATGAAATCTGAAAAAGGATGCTCACCAGAACCAGATTTGAAGAAGCCCAGTCTTAAAAAGTTTCTATTAAAGAGAAAAATGAAAAAGTCTGGTGGACCAACCGCTGATTCACGAGTTGCTGAAAAACTTAGTGGAGCACCTCCTGCACCAGCTCCACAAGAAAAAGTTAAAGAAAATCCATCTCCTGCTGCAAAAGTTAAAGCTCAACCTAAACTTCAGATGGAAAAGAATAAAGCTACTGAAAAACTTCTTGGTATTAAACCAAAGGTTGGTAAGTAATGAGTAAGGTGGCAACAAAAATGATTAAAGGAACTAGTGTTGAAAACATTAGAGAAGAATTTAAAAAATATTTTGTTGAATTAAGGCGAAAATTGAAACTAGCACCTGAACTTGAAGATGTCATTTGGTTACATTTAAAAGCTACAGGAAATGATAAAAAAGATAAATTTTCCGAAGGTGTTAGGCACTTTGGATATAAGATTTAAGTAAGGAGAATATAATATGAGTCAACGTCTTACTACAAGTTTTGTTTCAACGAACAGGCCTGGTAGCTATTTTGAAGTTAAGGTTAAATCAACACCAGTTGGTGTTGCAAGTTCAGGCAATATAGTTATTCTTGGAGAGGCTACTGGTGGAGCTGCTATTTATGGAGTTGATCCAGTCAATGGTGATCTTCTTAAAGATAACTTTTTCACACCTGACCAACTTGCACAAGTTGAAAATAAATATATTAGTGGTCCTATCGTAGATGCTTTTAGAGCTTTGTCTTCACCTAGTTCTGATGCAAACATTACAGGTTCTGCAAACAGGATTTACATTGGTAAATTAAATACTAGTTCAAAAGCACAAGCTACAATGGCCACTGCCTATGGAACACTTAAAGACAAAAACTGGGGATTGGATGGTAATAAATATTCATATCAAGTTTTCCAGTCCATATATGAGAATCAACCAATCATAGTGGGAACCACTATTGCTGCTTTTGGTGCTGCTCTAGACAGTAAGTCATTTACTATTAGATTAAATGGTGGAGTGACCACTGTTATCACTCTTAGTGCAATACCTGCTAATCATAGTAACATTGCCACACTAGTAACTGAATTAAATACATTACTTCCTGTAGGTATAATGGCCGATCCAGGAATTGCAATAAATACCTTAGGCTTCATTATGGATGAAGATTTGGCTGCAAATGCTAAGGGTTGGGGAAAATCGTTTGAATTAATTGATTCTACCCCTGGTCACTTGGCTGCTTTAGGTCATGATGATGGATTAGTTGTCTCTGCTGAAGAACCTGAGGTTCAAATTGACATTAATCGTCAAGATACAAATGTAAATGAATCCTTTTTAGCCAATGCTGAAGTTGCTTTAGAAATTGGGTATGTTGGTACAACCGCTACTATTACAATTACAGATTCGTTACTTACAACCACTGTAACTGGTGGTTCTGGTGCCAACCTATCAATTGATTTAGCACAATACACTACACTTGGCGTTCTTGCTTCTTTTATTGCTTCCCAGACAGGATATTCTTGTTCTGCAGTGCCAGAGTCAACCCAAACATCTCCTGTTAAATTAGACAATATCACTGCTCAAGGTATTTGTTCCACTGCTGTAGGATTAAAGCCTGGTAGGGTGAAAAAAGCTGCTGCAAATACTCAAAAAGTATTGGATCAAAGTTCAGTTCTAGATTTTGTTCCCACTGCAACAAAAGGTCTTCCAGATGTAATGGATTCTAAGGCTTTCTTGGCTGGTGGAGCAAAAGGTGCTACTTTTGCTGCTGATGTAGTTGATGCAATGATTGATCTTGAAGGAATTAATGTAAATTTTGTTATTCCTTTGATTTCACGAGATGCAACTGACGACATTGCTGATGGTCTTACAGATGCTACTTCTACATACACTATTGATGCAGTGAACACATTAGTTAAGAATCATGTACTTAAAATGAGCACTGCTAAGTTAAAAAAACACAGAAGTGCCGTTCTAAGTTTCTGGGGTGATTATTCTGATGCTAAGGCGAAAGCTGGATCACTTGCTCATTATCGTGTTTCTCTATGTATGCAACGAACAAGCCAGGTAGATTCTGAGGGCGTTACTCAGAACTTTCTTCCTTGGCACACCGCTTGTATTGCTGCTGGAATGCAAGCTGCTGGTTTTTATAAAAGCATAACTAATAAATTTGCTAATGTGATTAGTTATGAAGATCCAGACGGATTTGATTCAGGATCACCAGGTGATATTGAAGAAGCTTTAGATGCTGGACTACTTTTTCTTGAAAAAATGGTTACTGGCAATAAGTGGGTAGCCGATCAAACTACATACGGAATTGATACAAATTTTGTGTATAATAGTTTACAAGCTTCATACTCTGCTGACCTAGTTTCTCTTGATCTTGCTGATAGTTTCCAAAATGCATTCGTTGGCCAATCTTTGGCCGATGTAGATGCTGCAACAGCCCTTTCTTTCTTGGCTTCTAAAATGGACCAATATAAGAAACAAAAACTACTTGCTGCTTCTGACGATGCTCCTCTTGGTTTTAAGAATGCTAAGGTGAAGATTAATGGGCCTATCCTTGAGGTAAGCGTGGAGATTAAACTATCAACAGCTATTCTCTTTATACCGATTTCTATAGAAATCTCACAAGTAACAAGTGTGGCTTAATGATTATTTATAAAATAACTAATCTTATTAATAGTAAAATTTACATTGGACAGACGATAGGATCTATCCAACAAAGATGGAGAAAACATTGTAAGAAGTCTAGTGTCGGATGTTCTGCCATTCGCAATGCTATTTCTAAATATGGTAAAGAAAATTTTATTATTGAACAAATTGATAATGCTAGTACGATTGAAGAATTAAATATTAAGGAAAAATATTGGATAAAAACAATTCAGTCTATAAGTCCTTTGGGTTATAATCTTCGCAGTGGTGGTGATAATGGCCTACATAATCAAGAAACACTAGAGAAACAATCTATTGCCAAACTTGGGATTAAAAATCCTATGTATAAAAAAGGATCTCATTTATTTATGACTCAAGAAGCAATCTTGGAAAAAAATAAAAATATTTCTTTAGCTAAAAAAGGAGTTAAGAATCCTAAAAGTGCTGCAGCAATTCGAGGTAGAACTAAGGAAACTCATGAATATTTAGCTAGAATGGCAGAAAAGAAAAATATACAAAATTTAGGAGAAAATAATCCTAACGCAAAACAAATCACAGTAAACGGCATTTTATATAAAACAATGAAAGATGCTGTTAAAAATACTGATTTGAGTATGTATAAATTAAGAAAAATTATGAAAGAGGAGAATTAATTATGGCGAAAGCAAAAGTTTTTACAGGTGCAAGGGCCATCGTAAAAGTTGATAATGTGCCCATTGCTATTTTTGATAGCTGCAGTTATGCCGTAAATGTTGGGGCCGAGGCAATTCATATTTTGGGCCGTTACAGTCCTGCCGAAATTGCACAAACATCATACGAAGCGGTAACAGTAAACTGTTCTGGTTTCCGTATTATAGGTGATGGAGATGGTAATGTTCATAATAAAGCAAAAATGGTAACTCTTAAGGGATTAATAAGTCTTGAGGGTGTTACTTTAAGCATGGTGGATCGTCAAGATAATTCTAAGTCTATAATGGAAGTTAGAAACTGTATTCCAATTAGCTATTCAACAGGAGCAAATGCTAAAGCTACTTCTCGTATTCAGATTACATATATGGGAACTGCACATAACGATGAGGCAACTAGTGGCAATGATGAAGGTGACGGAGCAGTAAATCTTCCATAAGGAACTCTAGTTAACATCTATGAACGAGAATGAAATGGATATCTTACTAAGTTTATTAAAAGAAGTTCGTGAAGATCAAAAACAGCATGGTCAAGAGCTTGCCAAACAGAGTGCATATCTTGAAGGTATGGACTCTGATGTTAAAGGGCTTAAAGATACAGTCTCTAGAAACACTAATGATATTTCATATCACATCAAAAGAACTGATATTTTAGAACAATTACATAAAGACAACCAAGCTCGCATTAATCAAGGTGAACAAAGACTCGATAAATTGGAAGAGCCTGGTAAGGCAATTGCTTGGTTAAAAAAACACATAATAACTCTATCAGGAGTGGTTGCTGCAATTGTAAGTATTTTAGCGTTTTTTCTCAATAAATAAAAACGTAACGTAATCGAAGGGTCGATTATTTAGAGGTTTGGAATGGCTATAGAACGCTTGTGGGAAACCATAAGTCCTATTACTTTTGCTGCTAATGGTGGAGCTGACGGAATAGTCACTATACCTGATGTATGCGGTTTTAAGGTAAAACAAACTGTAGTCATATCTGCACTTACCCTACCTGAATTAATATTAGAAGTTAAGCGAGTTGTCTCTCCAACCAAACTCATCGTTGGTCCAAAAGTTACCACTGGGAAAATGACTGCTAGGCAAAATTTATCTGCCTACACAGTAGCTCTTTTAGCAAATATTAGAGCTGAAGAACAACCTAAGGTCAGAATTCCTCCAGCCGATGCTATTCAAGCAGCTTATGAACAAGAACCTACATTAGCAATTAGAACACTTGGTGTTGACTGCATTGGCGATCCATGGAGTGTTGATAATCCAATGCCCGTCATCGGTTCTGTTATATCAACGGGGAATGATCCAACCGTACAGCAGATACAAAACATATCTATGCCATTAGCTAACACCGAATATACAATTAGTCTACCCGATAACACTAAAAGATATCAAGTAAGGGTGAGAAAACACGCAGCAGAAGGAAAAATTGCCTTTATTTCTGGTGACACTTCAACTAATTATTGGACAGTTCATAGGGGTACTGTGGTGGATTCATACACTATGAATTTACCAATAAGTTCGGTATTTTACATGCAAACTAACAAAGCTTCTCAAACAGTAGAGGTGAGAGCATGGGTAAAGGTATAAAGGGTAGTAAATGGCAATCTTTACAAGTAAGCAAATAAGAATTCCTAGGAGGGAATAAAGATGGATCATTTACTTTTTGACACAACAGACATTGATACTATTGAAGACACACATAGTGTTGGAGCATATGTACGGTCTGGAAAATCAGGTGCATTGGTTACACACCACAGTGCATTAAAAGGTGTGCCAACAGGCTTTAGCTTTGTTGATGCTGATGTAACACCTGGCTCAGACACCATTGCAGAAACTGCACATGGATTGTTCACAGGAGACAAAGTTCAACTAACAACCACAGGTGTTTTACCTGCTGGCTTGGCATTAACAACTGATTATTATGTAATCCGAGTTGATGCAAATACAATTAAACTTGCATCAAGTGCATATAATGCTGAGTGGAATTTTCCAGTAGACATCACTGCTGCTGCTGGTGGAGGCACACACACTGTTGTTGGCCAAAACCAAGATGTTAGAGCGTTAGATGTTTGGCTAATGAATCCTTCTATACAAGTAACACAAGGAACTTCACCATGGGTTGTTCAAGCTGGTGCGGAAAAAGATGAAGATTCAGCTCATGCTTCTGGCCACACGGGTAATTTTGTATTGGCAGTTCGGCGTGATGCAGACACAACAATGGTTGATGCTGATGGTGATTATGCCCCACTTCAAGTTGATGAAAATGGTAGATTAAAAGTTGTTTGTGATATTGAAGTTGCAAATGGACATGAAAAGCTTGAAGATGCTGCACACTCATCTGGTGATGTTGGCTCATATGTTCTAGCAGTGAGACAAGACGTTCTTTCAGCAAGTGTTGATGCTGATGGAGATTATGGTTCATTTAAAATTGACTCCTTAGGTCGATTATATGTAACCGATGCCTCTTTAGCCAATACAGCCATTGCTGCTGCTGCTGAAACTCTAGATGTGGCCGGTACGTCTCAAAATATCATAGTTTCCCCATTAGCAAACAGAAAATATCTATTTGTTTATAATAAAGATAATCAAACTATGTATGTTGGACAAGCTGGAATCACAGTAGGTAGTGGTTACCCTGTTAGTCCTGGATCTGAAATAGAAATGAGAGCTGGTGCTGCTGTAGATGTTGAATTTGTTAGTGCAAAACTAAATCATGAAATCAGAACACTAGAATTAAGTTAATAATCTTTTAAGGAGGGATTCAAATCCCTCCATTTTTGGTGAGGTTGTTATGAATGGCATGAAATTTAATGAAGAAGACAAGAAAAATTTTATCGATTTCCTTAACATCATTGCTCAAAATGCCGAATTTAAGCTTAATACACAGGAAATTATTCAATACTTTAAATTATTATCTAAAATGCAACAAATTATTCTTCCTAAGATTGATGCAAATATTTTAGAAATTAAAAAAATTATTGAAAACAAAGAACCAGAAAAAGAAGAAGTAAAACAAAAGAGTAAAAAATAATGTCTTTGTTTCCATTAGATGGACCATCTATACAAGATTCTATATCTGTAGGAACGGGTGCTGTGGTAGAAGCTAAGGTGGGTGGTAGTGTTTACCCTGATAGGAAAGTTATCACCATCCAACCTAGTGGAAAACTTTATGTTCTCTTTGTAGAAGAGGGAACTACACCCTCAATATCAGATGTTTCTACAAAAGGATTTTTACAATTCAAAAATCAAAAAGATACTTATGAGGCTGGGGAAAAACAAAAAATATATCTTCTATCTTTTTCAGGCACTGTAACTGTTAAAATAGCTGAAAGGGCATAGTGTCAGCAAGGCGTGATGAATTTACTCCAGTTGCAGAATCTACTCCATTTGATAATAGCACAAATGGGTTTACTGCCGATGATGTTCAAGCTGCGATTGAAGAAGTAAATCAATCTGTTATTACATCAGCCAGTCCAGGTTTTTCGTTTGGACGTAGTGGACAGGTAGTTGCTGGAGCATATTTACAAAATGAAACCGTACCCTCAAACCTTTCAGGCCGTTGGGTGTATATTAATAATGCGGTTGTAAAGAGAGTATTTGTTTCTAATGAGGATACTACAACATACAAAATTGAAGTTTTACATCATGAAGGAAGTGAAGTAAATTTAACTTCATTAGGAACTGTAACAGTTACTGCGGCAAAAGGTGATGCGTTTGTTGTAAGTTGGTCTGTACCAACAGATAAACAAATTGCTGTAAGAATAGCAACTGATTCTCCAAATTCAGCTAAGAATATTGTATGTGGATTAGAATTAAGTGGAACAAATTAAAATATGAAAATATTAAAAAATAATACAGTATCAAATATCTCAATAATGGATACTGGTATTACTATAAATGCTTCTTCTCAATATGTGGTGCCCGCACAGGATTATAACCTTTGGGCGGCATCTTCTAATATTATAACAAAAATTGGTTCTGGAGATATTATAGTAAATGATGGATCTGTTGATTTATCTATTTCAGATGGAACAGATGTAATAAAAGGACTTCATCCAAAGAGAATAGAAATATTATCGGGAGATAATGCCAATTCTATTGGTAGCCAAACATATGATGGAAAAAAATTCTTTAACACTATTGCCGCGAATCAAGTTATTAGTTCTTCTAGCAATAGCTCAACTTCTAATTTGACTTCTGGAGCGACATTTACTGGTACCGCAGAGCAAATTTTATATTCAGCTTCTGCTCAAGTTTCACTAAAATCAGATCAAGATTGTTATTTAGAATTTCAACAATCTCCAGATGGAACTAATTGGGATATATCCGATGGACACGTCATTTATGCCAATGTCGGGGATAGTCGGACTTTCCAGATAACTCAATTATACGTTAGGGTTAAAGTTAAAAATCTTGGCACAAGCACAACTACATATTTAAGACTTAGTACAATATACACGGCCCAGATGGAAGCTCTACCTAGATCATTGAGCCAGGACGGTAGATTAAAAGTTGAAACGCTACATCATTCAGACCTTAATTCTCCCCTTGGTAGACTCAGAACTACCGAGCATCATACTTTTTTTGAATTTTCCCATAAAAGAGGAGTAACTGCCAGCAATAATATATTTGATGAGCAAGTTGTTTCTGGTGGCAATACAACTGACATAACCAATCAAGCTTCAATCGAAATGAATACTACGTCTACAATCGGATCAAAAGTTATTAGATCTACTTATAGATATTTTCCATATTTTCCGGGCAGAGGAACTACTGTCTTATTTACTGGAAATTTTAAGGGCGCAACAGCCGGAATCAGAAAGCGCTATGGTTATTTTGATGATAAAGACGGAATGTATTTTGAATTAAATGGTTCAACTTTCAATGTCATCAGAAGAAGTTATGTTACTGGCAGTCCCGTTAATGATGTGGTTTCACAAGCCAACTGGAATACAGATACATTAGATGGTACAGGGCCAAGCGGAGAAACGTTCAACTTAAGTGGACAAACTATATTTTTTATTGAGTTATTGTGGCTAGGGTCAGGTCCAGTACATATGGGATGTTATATTGGCAATAAAAAAATATACGTTCATAAATTTCAAGCGAGCAACGCATTATCAGAGGTGTGGGCTTCAACCGCCTCACTCCCAATAAGGGCTGAGATTGAAAATTTATCAGGAAATCAAGCAAGTACATTACGACTGACATGTATGAGTATTATTTATGAAGGTAAGATCGAGCCGGAATCTGGACTCGATCATTTTCACATATCTTCGGATTTAGATGAGAAAACGGTCACAACAGATACTCCAGTTTGGTCAATTAGATTGAATCCAAATACTAATAGATCAATGATAATCCCAGTTTTAATGAATATTATTATGACTTCGGGAACGAAAGTGCTCTATTGGAAATTAATGAAAAACGCAACATTGACTGGTGCCTCGTGGAGCAATTGGGGAATTTTTGGGCAATTGGATACAACTACTACATCTTATAGCGGAGGCGCTGAAATTATGGACGGATATGTTAATATCGGAGGATCTACTACAATATCACAAAGCGTCTTTCTAAATGACCAAGAAGTTTTTATTGGAAGAAAAATAGACGGAACATCTGAAACATTAACGTTAGTTGCGTCTACTTCTGGGGGCACAGCAAAATTTGTTTGGGATGCTAAAATTAGAGAATATTTATTATGAGCAAATAACTTAGCCGCACAATCGTCGGGCGGTGCCCGATGTAAGAGGCTCTTAACTTACGATATAATAGGCTAAAGGAACAAAAATGCTGACTAAACAATTAAAACTCAAACTTACCAAAAAGCAGGAAAATCAGCTAAATGATTGGCTTTTAAGTTGTCAATCTATTTATAATTTTGGTATTAGAACAATTGAGCTAAATGCTCAAAATAAAATATATTTCTCAAAATTTGATTTTACTAATCTTTTAGTTAGCCATTTTAAAAAACTAAATATCCCAAGTCATACAATTCAAGGCGTTTTAAATCAAAGTTATGATGCTGGAATAAGTCAACTACGAGAGTTTCTAATCTACAAAGGTGATAATCACGGTAGAAAAGTCTCTCTAGTAGATTCTAAATATACCACCATGACTTGCTCTTCCTGTCTGGCCCATTCCGGGCCGACTGGATTGAGCGAGCTTGATGTAAGGAATTGGGAATGTTTAGCTTGTGGGGCTTTTCATGACCGCGATGTTAATGCGGCCATGGTAATTCTTGATTCTGGGTTGGGTTACAGCCTCGTTAATCTGAAACCGTCGGGAGTTGCCTGATGGGTAACTGTGTTACGAAACAAACCAATTGGACCAAATTCAAGCAATATGTTATTGATAAAAATTTATCAATTCAGTATATAAATGATGATCTAGATATTTATGAACTTTATGCTATTGATGGCGGCTTTGTTGTTCTATGTATTGTTAAAAAAGATAATCCTAGGAATCTTGATCAGATAGATTTTGAAGATAACTATCAAGCTAATTGCAATAAGCCTAATGATAGAATCACTGGCGGAACAACTAGAGCGCTAATAGGTAATACCGGAGACAGACTTAAGGTTGACGCGAATTTAACTTCTATATCTACTGGAGCACTTAGTCAATATCCCAATAAACTTAGACAATTAGATATTAATGCTTCAAATGGCGGAATTGCCAGAGGAACAACTATCACTAATTCTACTTGGGCAGATGTTTTTTTTTATTCTGGGTCTGGCTCCATGATCTCATTTTTTCTAAATTTAGAACATAATGCAGATTGGTTAATTCGACTTATAATAGATGGAGAAGATGTTTTTAGTTCATCAGGAATACTATCTACAGATTTTATGGCAACATCCATATATAACATTTCGGGAAACGAAGAAGATGCATTAGTTGCCGGTCTTGGATTTTATTTTAAATCTAATGGGAACTTTGTGTGGGTAAGCCCATTAAATACCCCTGTGAGATATAATACATCTGTAACAGTGAAATTAAAACGAAATTCTGGCGCCAATTCTAAAAAATTTCAAGCTGGACTAATAAACTTGACGAAAGAGACATGATTATGAAAAAAGTTGAATGGGCACCCTTTAAAAGTTTTGTTCAAGCAAGAACACTGTCAATTCAATTTATAGAATTGACTGATAAGTATTGGATGAGAGCCAATGATGGTCCCTTCGAACTAGAATGCGAATTGCTTAAATCGCCTAGTGACACTACAGATCTTCTCGATTTTGAAAATAACTTTAAAGCATTAGGGAATAAAAAATTAGATCCAAGAGATAGTGACGGATCAGCTCTTAATAGAACTAAAATTACAACAACCGGCTGGCACTATCAACTACATGGTATTGAGTTTGAAACATCTAAACTTAATAGTCTTTATTCAAAAAAAGTAGATAATACTGATTATGGATTTTCTACAATAAAATTCTATAAAGATGTTAGTGGAGTAGAAACTGAAATTACTGGGGGAGATCTCAATCAAACATTTTTAGATGCTAATTGTATAAAAACGGTTATTGATTGGGAACCTACTCATGATTTAGAGATGATAGGAGGAACATTAAAACAAAAAACTAGTCCAACTCAAGATGTCCATTTATGGGTAGTTGGGGTTCCGGACGTCGCGGAAGCTTATGGCGGGTCTAAACCTTTTGTTGTTAATATTGATTTGGCGTATATTGGATTAGAAGAAGGGGTATCTGTTGATGGTAGAGCACCTAAATATATGCAATATAGTGCTACGTATCATACAACAAAACTTAGATTAATTTTTAGACACGCAGTGGGATTTAATCATAAATTGCATATGATATTCGAACTGTTTAAAAGTTAATTATATGAAAATCATAATTGGAGCTTCTAAAAATAACAAAATAGGATCTAAGGCCATCCAATGGTGGATAAAGGCAAATTATTCACACTGTTATGTTAGATGGGCTCTTTCATCTCAAGTAAAAGATATCGTTTATCAAGCAGCCAATGGGATGGTGCATTTTATATCTTTAGAAAATTTCAAATTAAAAAATGAAATAATCGAAGAAATAGAAATGGAATTAACCCAGAAACAATTCAAAAAATTCAGTTCCAAATGTATTGATTTAGCAGGAATACTATACTCAACCATTGAACTACTGCAAATTCTCATTTGTGACTTATCAGGTGGAAAAATAAAATTTGGAGATCAGCCTGGATATATATGTTCAGAACTAATATGTGACCTACTATCTGATTTGGGTATTCCTTTTTGTAAGCCAAAATACATGATGAACCCAAAAGACATCATGCATTGTTTACACATTTACAAAAATAACCTATCTAAGCTGTCCGGCACTCCAAACAGCAGCACCTGTAACAACAACACCTAATACAAACCAAAGAGTTTCATTTTTACGAGCAAATTCTGTCTGCTTCTGTAAACGCTCAAATTGTTCATAACTCTCATCTCGCCATAGTGTTATTCTTTCATCAGCTTTTTTTAAAGCAAGGTCCTTTAGCTCTAGTCCTTTACGAAGATTTACAACCTCAATTTCACGATCTTCAAGATCTTTTACAAGTATGCCGACTCTACCATGACAATCAGATGAGTATAAATACCCACCTTCAACCTTCTTAACGCCCTCTGCCCATTTACAATCAGCAAATACTATGTTACTTGTTAGTAGTGATGTGGCTAGTATTAGGGTAACTAGTTTTTTCATTTTTCATCTCCTCTGAAGTTTTAAATTGAATTCTTCTTTCTATCTTCCATATGTCATTACCCAGCTCTCAATCTTTGAAATACTAACTGGAGTGTAGTTATTTGCTGTAACTCCAACATCAAATTGTTTGTCTAAAATCTTTTTACTAATTAGTTTATCGTGTCTAGAGTGAATATGTCCATGTAAATGAAACTGTCCTTCATCTTTTATTGAGTGCATCTTATGCTTATCTCTAGACTCCCCGTGCCAGTTCTCGTAAATACCCCTGACAGCAAGACCGTCTGCCCCTCTCATATGACTAGTATCTTCTCTAAACACGCCAAACAATGGATAGTGACTCATGGTAACCCTATGCTCTCCAATATAAAACGATGCTGAGTAAAGAACAACATCAAAACCACAATTATACATCGTAGTGATGCCCTTGTCATGATTGCCTATAATCAACACCTTAGTACCGTTAAGCCTAGTGAAAACCTTACGCATATCCTCAGTTTTATTTCCCATATCACCAAGAAAATAACAAATACCACTAGTAGGAACTGTGCTATTATATCTTTTGATCAAGGTTTCATTCATATCATGAAGATCTTTAAAAGGACGACTATCATACTCCAGGACCTTCTCATGGCCAATATGCCAATCACTAGTAAAGAAGGTTGGTTTGAAGTTCATTAATCTTTTCTTTTTGTGTGCCAGTCAAGGTCAACCTCTTCATTTTTTCTATTCTCAATACGCTTAGCAGCTTCATCAGCATTAACTACAGCATTGTCAGAGGCTTTAACCAAGGTATCTTGTTCAGCAGCTAGCTCATCATCTTTTTTCTGTGTTTCATCCAAGCTTTTCTTAGCCATGAACTCATTATAAATCATGTAAAGTTTACCTCCAAAGATTAAAAGTGTAATAGGTAGTAAAATCACACCTAAGATGATACAGATTGTTTTCTGTGTTTGCCATAATTTTTCTAATTTTTCCAACATGATTATCCCTTTCTTAAATCTTCAACGAACCAAAAAAATAACGAATTGCCGATTGTATGACAATCTTTTAAAACTTTTGGAGAAACATTTTTCCCAAATTTCCCAACAGCCCATGCCACGATTTCAGGATCTTGTTTATATTCTTTTTCGTATTGTGATGGGGTTTTTGTTGAATAATTAAGGTAGTAGTCAGCAATTATTCTATCAAAATCCATTTCGGTATGTTTTAACCAAACTCCATTACTATGTTTATCTTTCTTTTTATAGCCCTTTTCAGTCATAAGTATTTGAATTGCTTTATTTTTTAACATTTTAGCATCTTCAAAATCTATATTAAACTCAATAAGCATTTCAGCTAACACTTCAATTTGTGGTGCTCGACCGGCATTGGAGTAACGACTAAAACCATCTTTTTTTAAAAAATTAAGCCACTTATTAAAAACATCGTTAGAATCAAATTCTTTTGATTTTTCTTTCACGAGCCCTTCTCTCCATTTCTAATTCAAATTCTGTTTTTGGTTCTCTTGGTTTTGCCGTTTCTTCACTATATTCAGCATCATACCATTTAATACATGAGTCTTTTTTAGCATGGCAATGATCAACACCCATTATTTGAATTAATGGGTTTAAGTATTCAGGATGAATTAATTCATATAAACCAGCCCTACCTCTAATTCCTGGGGATATTCTTATCGGCTTCCTAAGGACGTTAATAATATTAGAATTGAATAAAAATGCCATCATATTTTTGTAAATTTGAGTGTTGCAAGATTCTATGGAGTGATTTTTGTCATTTTTTACCAAATCATTAACAAGGTCTCTAGTGATTAAAAAAACACTGTTTTGTTGTGTGTAAATTGCGTTTAAAACACTTCCAACACGATTAATAATCGGATCAGGATAATCATAAAACGGAGCAACAATATTAAAAATATTAGGTTCAAATGAATCCAATGGATTGGTCTGTGTAAGTTTTATAAAATGTTTATTTCCGTAATTATTTTTTATAAAATCTACAAATTTGTTGTAAATAATACTATTTTTTTTATCCTTCATATTTCTCTCCTACATGTGTATTATACCATCTTTTCCATCAAAAAAAGTAAATATATTGAAAATTCTGTTCAAATCCTGTTCAAAATTATGTCGAAAATCCTGTTAAATGAATTGTAAATCCTACCTAAATATTTTTAAATCCTGTAGAAAAATTTTAAATCCTGTTATGTGAATTGTAAGTCCTACTTTTTACCTATGTAAGTGTAAGTGTAAGTGAATATAATGTAAGAGAAAAGAGTAAAAATAAAAGTTTTCTCTTTAAAAAAAGAAAGCCATTAATTTACGAGGTTGTTATTTTTCCTTTGGTTGCCCTTTTTATCGTTTATTAAGAAACATGCGTTTTGTAAAAAATACATTATTTATTATTAAGCAACAAACAAATAAAATATGGTATAATACAATCAGGAGGCTTAGTGGAATTTCTAGAACAAACTGCAAAATTCACGGTGAACATCACCGGTAGGCATAGTAAGCAAAGCTACATGGGCACGTTTCGCGTTAAATGTTTACTATCACCTCTTGAAGAGATTGCTGCTGACAAAAGATATCGTGATCTTTTAGGTTCTAACTCACACCTTGCACAAGAACATGTCCGTAGACAAGCCTTTGCCTTATCACAACTAGAACAACGAATCATAGAAATGCCTGCTTTCTGGGAAAATGATATAATTCCTGGTGGCCACATCCAAGACGATAATGTCTTGTTAGATGTCTTAGACATGGCAATAGAAGCTCAGGAAAAGTATATTGCACTTAAAGCTCAAGAATTAGAAGATCGAAGAAATCGTTTAACTAAGAAGATTAAGAAAAAGAAAATAGAAAAAGAGCCTGAAATAGAAGAAATGGTTGATAAATCTGATGAACCTGAAGAGGTGCAAATTGATTAAAAAACCACTCACTTCAATTCAATTTCACTTAATCATGGCCTTTATGGTGATGGGTTATTTAACTGCAATTGCAACCATAAAGATTGGAACCTATTTTAATGAAAAAAAGTAAACCACTTAACCCAATGATTCCAGTCCAGAATGCCCAGCTTCTAGCCATTGAAGGTGTTTTAGAGAACACAATGGAATCATTTGAGCGTAAGGTGAGAAGGTGGTTTAGTAAAGAACACAGCACACCGTATTTAGATACTTTTGATATACCTTGGGATGAACTACTCCTCCACTACTACGAATCACGCCTAGCCAATATGAGCTACAACGAGGTTTTTGATCTAGCAGTGGAGGAGTTTCTCCCAGAGTTTGTTAAAATTTCTGAAGAAGAAGATCAGGCATTTGCCGATAGCCTCTTAAAAGAACAGGAAGCCGCCTTAAAGGCAAATAAGGCTAAAGCTAAGCAAAGCCAAGGATCGAAGAAAATAACGCAGCAGGAGGCATCCTGTGAAGCTAAAAAGGAAGATAAAGCACAATCTGTAAAGAAACACTTGGATAAGAAAATCAATCAGCCTATTCCAAAAGAAATAAGTTTAAGATTTAATGATTCTGATCCAGACAGCAGTGAATAATTTACACCTTAAAAAACTCTAAAAGTGTGGGTGTAAATGGATATAAATATGGGTGTAATAGTAAAAATTACACCTCGATAAAGGAAGTAGAGATAGTATTTTTGTTAGTTGGTAGATAGTTGGAGGCTAAAAAGTGTTAGTTGACAACTATAAACGCAAAGAATGGACCGATTTTGTGCCACACATTGATCACCCGAAACAGTAAATGTATGCGGCTTTTTGATGTGATGGTATTTGTGCGTCTGAAATGTGGTATAATAAACTGTTGAGGGGAAAGATCACAATGACTAAAGAATTTATTAAAGATCTGGAAAATTTAATTAATCGACATGGTCTTGACAATAAACTAGGAACTCCAGACTTTATCATAGCCGAAGCAATAGTTACGCATATTGAAACACTCAATGCCTTGACTGAACAAAGAGAGAGATGGTTTGGGCGTGTTCCTCCTCAGGAAACTCTTTCAGAGAAGCTTGGGTTGAATAGGAAGTTGGGTGAGTAAATGTTAACAATTAGACAAGCTATTATAAATTTTACATCCAAAGGGCCTGTTAGAAGGGAGACATCTCAAAGAGATGCCTCACAAGCCTATAACATCATTGAAACATATCTTACACCTGCTGAAAAGACTGCAATTTGTATTGCCAGAAGTCATGCATTGTTTTGCAATGAAGGTCGTGGTGAGTTCGATAGGATTATGAAGCCAGTGAAAGAGCGCCTGCTAAAATACTGTGATTTTTTAAACGAGGATTAAATGGGTTTATATCCAATAGATTGTTCACAATGTGGTAAACCATTTATGTGGTTTTCTGGCAATCTAGATCAGCATTGCAGTGAATGTCGTCAATTACCTATTGGTCAATCCCTATACCTTGATTGTTTATGGGAACTGATGGAAATGGCCAAAGCACAAGGTAGTCAATCCGTTTGTTTAACCGATGTTGACCGTTTAGTGGTTGAAAAAGCTAAGAGCATTGTTCAATACAAGTTTAAGGAATCAAAGTGATCTGTTCAGTTTACGGTCGATCTAGATGGTCGAATGATACTAAAATGATATTTATCAGCAGATATCGCAAACTTACAAAGAAAAGTAAGCGTCAATTTGTTCTAGAATCAGTGTTCACTAG
>ERZ1292632.1867-Hain-H43-01um-R2-1867-length-19088-cov-7_pt1 | contig 19088 bp, 38 predicted proteins | sample MGYA00564407_ERZ1292632 | MGnify/ENA primary metagenome ERZ1292632 (study PRJEB36523, sample SAMEA6512637) | groundwater metagenome | collected 2019-01-08 | study: AquaDiva: Metagenomics assemblies of 32 groundwater samples | reverse complement strand
CTCCTGCTAACGCGACATCCGCTGAGGTGGCGGAGCCACTGGCGCCCCAAGTGTAATTCCAGGTATGATTACCATTTGTAGCGTTGAGTGCGTAGAGCTTACCGTCATTCATCGCTACGTATATCTTGCCTGAAGCTAACGCCATATCAGCAATAGTAGCCCCACTGTTCATCCTATACAACGTTACAGCCTCGGCAGCACCGGTTACATTGGTCATTATCGCCCTAAACGAAGCCGCACCCTTATTAACTACCATATTACCAGTCAATGTCCAGCCGGTATTGATTGTGACGGTAACAGCAAATGCAGCCGTGTTTACAATGTCAAAATCAAACCACGTACCAACCACAGACCCAGTAAGCCCCGCAACAGTCAAGGCAGCCGTAGGAAGCGTAAATGTTCTAGCTGTTGTAGGAGTAATCGTAAACTGACTAGACGCCATCAACTGCGCTATGGTAGGAGTTGCAGCCCCATCCGTAAGCGCAACCAAAGTTCTCGTCGCCATCTTTACCGGAGCTATTGCACTAGCCGCAACTCCAGGGGATACAAACGATGCAGAGGTGATTGATCCTTCATTGCGATAAACTACACCTGTTGTCGTATTACGAAAATCACCCGACACTGCATAACCCGCTCCAGTTGGAAGGGATGTACCAGTTGACTCTGTAACCATTCCAGTAGCATCTCTTCTCAATACCGTAATACCAGTCAACGATTCTCCAGTATTGGTTATAACCCCAATTGATAAATTTTCTCTTCTTGACATAAACCCTCCTAATCTATGTTGATGCCTTCGACATACAAATCGAATACAGCACCAACGGTTAGAGTGTTTACCGTGACCGTTATATCAATCGTATCAGCAGCGGAATAATATTTACCACCAAGCGCAGGATATGTATCAGAAGGGGTGGACATTGTCCATGTACCAGCCGCGCTTTTTAGATCAAGAGTGCTAGCGTCCCAACTAGCAGCACCAGCACCATCACCAACCGTACAAGTTAATGTCGTGGCAGTGGCAGCCGTCACCATCAACATTCCAATACCCTTCACCAGCATACCAGCAGGGATATTCACACACTGAATTATATCAGTAGAGACCGCAGTCACAGGTACAGTGACACGAGTCTTAAACAAAAACGATTTATCTAATCCCCTGAATGGGAGGCTTGCAACACCATCAGTTCCATCAAAAGTTACCGGCATTAAAAATCCTCCAACAAAATATTATAGATTTTATCCATCCCACAGGCACATCCTGTGGGACGAATAAAACAATCTCTTATGCTCTACAATACAAAACCCCAATCAAATCGCTATTTAACACCTTGTAACCATGAACGTTTCGACCCTTCATACCCTTACCCCAGCCGTTCTCGAACTTGTCGTGGTACTGGGTATCTATCATTTGGGACGCATAACAGATAGCCTTTTTGTGTCCAAACAAAATGTTATAGCATGGAAATGTGTCGGAAATCGGTGTATATTGGTTGGTTTTAAAAATATCCCATTTATCAAATCGTCCAATATTACCCCTATTTCTCAGGATACTCTTGTCGTCGCCAGTCAATGACGCATCCTTCAAATCGGATTTCTTTATCATGTTTCTGAAGACGGGTGGAAGAGCAATCCACCATCCATCATCATCGTCCCAATTCTGTTCTTCACCTACTTGTATAAGGTCTATCAGTTTATCCAGAATAGTGCTCTTGGTAAGCTGAAACGGTGCTCCGGTTGCACCTAATACTATGTTTGCATCCACACCCGCCGTATTGCCTTTATTCTGGCTTGCCGCATCTACATAAACACTATTCAATAACTCTTTTACTATAAACAAATCCATTTTCTTGCCGGCATCAACAGCCAACGCATCCATTATTTTAATATTGGCTTGAAAAATGTCGATACCGTCCATCCTGAAGGCATATTCATTGGCCTTATTAATATCCAGTTCAACGTAATCAGGTTCAACGTCCTGCCAAATTGTAACCCCGCCTTTAACGGAAGCACGAACCGTAACATCAGGCACCCTATTAAATACAACCTTACTACCAGTGCTTTTAATACCAGTAGTGTCTGCGTCAGTATTGGTAATGCTTGTCAAAATACTATTATCGTATTGCTTTGCAATCGCTATTTTAGACCACAGCTTTGCTATTAGCTGTGCTGCTTCCATATTTGGATAACCAACTGCTCTTGAAACACCCATGTAAACGACCCTCCTATCTTAGGAAGTAATACGGCCTTCATAGATTGCTTGCTTATATGCAGTATCTAATCTTGCCTTATCCTCACTACTCCCTTTAAATTTTCCATGTTTAATATCATCATAAAATTTGCTTACAATTCTTTCAGAGAAAGTCTCAGGTTCGTTGCCCCTTGGCTTTCCTCCAACAGCTCCAGAATTATTAGGAACAACCATCCTATCCAATTCTTTCTGCTTCGCACTATTTGTTACGTCCTTAGAAGGCGACAAGGTTTTCTCGTATGTATTGATTATTTTCGCAACCCTTACAGCATTCATTTCCGAATCTGCGGAAGTAAGAACTTGTCTATACGAATAACCACTAAGCCCTTCAGAATTACTGTCTAACCATCTATTGAATTCCGGATCGTTTTCCCTCAATCTCCAACTTGGCGACTGAGAATCCAATCCGTTGATGTACCTTTCTTTCGCACTAACAACCTGATTTTCTCGTAATGATTCCACGCCTTTTTCAACAGGCTTGATTTTCTCTTCAAACCTACCTTCTAAGTCTTTGATCCTGTTTTCAAGAAAGGATATAACACTTCGGGCAGAATCCTCCCCTAAAGAATCAACCAGACCATCCGGCATAGAAGTGATTTCTTTTGTCGTCTGTTTATTGCCCGACAATACCTGGTCATTTAATTTACTATTCAGTAATTCAAGGTCTGCAATTTGCTTCTTTAACGCCCTGGCTTCGGATGCGTAACGTGGTACTTCACTGAGATATTTACCGTTAATCTGTTTCCATCTCTGTTCCCAAACATTATCAACCTCTTTATCTTTTCCAGTATTTTGCTCAGGTTCAGTCACAGTTTTGCTGGAAACATCAACATCGTCTTTATTCTCAACAACCACATCTTCTTGTGCTTTTTCTACTATTGAGGGTGTTTCTTCGGGTATTGTATTTTCTACATCCCTGGAATCCCTAGCATTAAACAAAGCACTTAATTCCGCACCGGCTTTTTCAGATTCTTCTTGTACTGATTTAGGCGTATTATTACCCATGACCGTTCTCCTAAAGACCGTCCATGTCTCGACATACAACAATCCCACACAGTGGGTTTATGCTATGTTAAAGACTTATGGTTTCGGCAACACAATCCAAATCCTATTAAGGTTTTTTGGACAAAAAAAAAGGGCTAGATTATCTTTTGTTTTAGATAACCTAGCCCGATTTTCTCGCTACTAGATGATGGTGATTATGAATAAATGTCTATTTATTATTTATCAGTTATTGCGTTTTCTTTATTTACCCTCTTTAAATATTTAGCCGCACATTTCAAAAAACAAACAAAATGTTCAACTGACATATCTTGCGCAAATTCAAAACTAAAACATTTCTCTCTTCCTTTTTTAGAAAATAGATATCCACCAATCGAATAAACCTTAAGAGAATTATTTATAGCTTGTAATTGTAGTTTTGTAATATTGCCAAATTGTTTATTTTTCATTTTCAAAACACATGTCTTTCGCCAACTTAATAAGCCCTTTTGCAAAATCTTCAACAGCAAGTAATTTATCAAAACATATCTTACAGGTTTTCAATTTTCCTTTTTTTGATTTAAAATCCACACTTAACAAATAATATGGATTGTTGTCTATTACGGCTTTCAATTGAACATCTATAATCATTGTTTGTTTTTAAAACACCTAGAATTGTTGGTTATTCTATTTAACAAATCCTTAATATACTCTACCATATAAATATCCGGAATTTTTTTTATTACAATCTTGTCAATCAAGACATTACCATGGACAGTAGAAGTATTAATTACAACACTGCTATCATAATTTCTAGTTCCAATTCCATCTTGTTTCTTCTTCCACAATTTAGCAATTATTTGTGCAGATTCCATGTCAGGATACCCGACCGCACTTGAAAACATATTCATTGTTTTACTCCATACATATTATTTTTTATCAATTCTTTCATAGTTGTAGTAAAACTGGTATCTATATTCACAATGATACCATTTTGAATTGTTATTATCACTCTACCAAAACCACTTATTGGATGCAAGTTGTTTTCTTTTAATGGATTCATTATAGAATTATTTAATTCTGATTCAATGTTATCCATATTTTGCGTTCTTTATTGCACCTGTTTCGTTTTCATCTTCTTGGTTTTTAGCACATTTTTCTAATTTGTCTTTAATGATTTTCATTGCCTGTGTTACATTTTTTGCAACATAAGGCTTTTCTTCCATCCTATCACCCATCTCTACAACCATGCCATTTCTAATACTAGAATCTTTGTTTTTTGTTAACTCCCTACATGTTATTACAAATCCACCGTTTACGGACGGCGTAATTGAAATTGCTTCACACAAATTCATAGTTTTTCCTTTAATATAATAATGACTTGTTAATGGATTCCTTTTCATTATTTACGACTGGGTTAATAGCATCATAGGTCATTTTGTTAATGAACTCTATAAACTGAAGTTTGCCTTGTACCCATCTCAGTTCAATATCGTCTCTCGTATATGAAACCAAATTTATACCATCATCCTGTATTTTTTTTAGCCAATCAAAAAACACCTTACCTTCATCAGTACGAGAAATGACCTGTATTGCACAAAACAATTTTTCATTATTCTCTTTTCTCATTTTGTTGCCCCGCTAAATAGATTGCTTTCAGCACCCCCTGCCGGTTCACCTGCCACATTAAGTGTCCGTGGGGTTCTATTACCCTGAATAGGCGTTTGCCCTAACATACCCGCTTGCACCTGAGGTGGAATCTGATAACCCTCAATCATATCAGCTATCTCTTTCATGTCCAAGGTTCTAGCCTGCTCACTTAAAACTTTCTTAGTAGTTTCAAGTCCAATGATATTAACTGCCAAAGGATTTTGCAATACCTGAACAAGGAATTCTCCTCTACGAACAGATAATTGTTCCTTTGTTACAACTGAACCCACTCCATTTATTTCAGCAACCATGTCACCCTTAATCGATTCGTCTTCATCGTACATCATGTTATGCTGGTATATACTTCCGATTACTCCCGCAACTAAACCGTCAATTGACGCGGCTGAGTATTTGGTGCCTTTTGCCGCATCGGTCATTACTATAGACATACCACTCGCTGTTTCTGCTGCACGTCCTAATCTGGCACCGGGAAATGATACAATACCAAGAATTTCATCTGCCTCGTTTTTCGCCTTATCATACAACTTTGAAATTTGATCAACTACTAGAGGCACATTAGTAAAACGTATGGCAGGAGCCTCAATCATTTGTTTGGATGTAACCAAATATTTACCCCAGGGCGATATTTCCCCATCCTCACTTGGGTCTAATCTATCTGTATTCATTTCTACTTGAGGCCCGGAAGCCATGTTAGTATTATAAATGATAGTCCTTTTATAGGTATTACATTCCTCCTGTATGTCCGCAATTAATTCCGCCGCACCTTTACCCCAGAATGACCCTGCTTGCGGTTCCCAGCTTGTCGTATGTATTGGTTTATTACCCAACCTATCGGTGTTTAATACAGCTTTGACTATTTCACCACTGATACTCCAAACATCTACCGCATATTGTTTGCGTGTGTCTGTAATATCGACATCTTTCTGTTGTAGTAATAATTCACCACTGATATTTCCCAAATACCTCAACACTTCCAATTTCTCGCTATCGCTTACAGATAAATCGTTTTTGTTTTCTAATCGATATCTTTCGTTATCAATAGTATTGTTCTCGCTGTTACCGCCTTTAGACCAGACATGTAATACCCTTTTAATTGATTCATCATTCCAACCAGGAACACCAATGAAATCAGATAATTCTTCTGAGGTTATCTTTTCCTTTATGAACAAATAACCATTATTAATGCCATTAGAATCAGGCTCTGGATACACGTCCAACGGAGAAATCCTTCTTATGTTTATACACAGCCTATCTGCAACAGACAAGTCATATTTCCCATCCTTGTTTATAACCCAAGATGCAGTTTTCTTCTTAACAATTCGTGGGCATTCCACGAAAGCATTCGGATATTTTACAAAATCGTCTACAACCTCTTTGAATACAGTTTTCCAGTTGGCATCAATTAATTGGTCTTCGATTTTTGTTTTCATTCTAATCGATGCTTCTTTTGCAATTTCATTGATCTTTTGCTCAACTAATTGATTTAGTTCTTTCTCATAATCATTTAATACCTGTTGATAATCATCGTAATTGACATTGGTGTTATTTTGATATTGATAAAGTTTTGCGGCATTTATTGTTACCTCTCTTGCTTTTGCTTTTATTTGTTCAGTGATATCTGATGGGAGTTGTGGAATGGGAGTAGGAATCAAAGTCCAGGTATCTTTTCCAGAAAAAAGATAAATTTCTAAGATTTTTATCTTTAGTTCCCGCATCTTTTGTGCTGTTAGCATTCTAAAGATTTCAGGAGAATTTGCACTTCTTAACGCAGCAAGTTTTTCAGGAGAATATTCTCCGTCAATAGCCCGCATACTATTTAACATAACCTGTTCTATTCTTTGCTTACCTCGTTTAGCACGTTGCCACCTTCTGTCTATCTCTGAAATCAGGTTATTATCAGATTTTATAGAGACATTACCATATTTGCTTGGATATACATTATTGGAATTGACTTTATCGTTATCAAACATAAGTATTTATTAACACAATTAACACTAATTGTAAATATAAAAATATAGATATCTATTACCCAAGTCCATTAAAAGCTCTTTTGTCTACCTTTCTTTTCTTTATAATTGGTCTGGAGCCAAATTCTGAGACAGCCTCATAGTAAAGACAACAATATTGCAACGCATCATGTATATGACTAAATCTATTCTTTTCAGGAGCTTCTGTATACTCAGCAGTATCATTCCTAAAAACCTTTTTAAACATATATCCGCTAGTAAAGCCTTCCCTTAGCGTAACACATCTTGCATTCAGTTGGAATTTGGGTTCACCAGAAACAGTGGTTGTTAAAACTGAATTCACTGCGTTTTGTCTTAGTATTGGATCATTGCTAGACGCCCTTTCATTTGGTATACCTGCCTTTGATAATTCGTCACCATTGCATCCGTCATCTCTTTCTCTATTCCAACCCGCAGGGTCGCCGACAACTAAAACCTTACATCCAAAATACTTTGTCTTTATAAATGGTTTTAGTATCGTCTGTATAAACTCTCTACTTGCCATATCAGAAACCAATTCGTCTATAACATTAAACCTACCCATAGAATCTGATTGACAAAATACGGCTGCGCAATTATGTCCAAAATCCATACCTATAATAACTGGCAACCCTATATTTACAAATATTTCGTTTTTTGATACATGCTTAGTGTCGTTGTAATTTGCGTAAACTGGTTTTCCTTCCCTTGAATAACCGTATTTGCCATGTATGTTTATATCTACCCACCATTGCTCTTTTCCTTTTGCAAGTTTTTTATAGTAATCTTTTTTTAAATGTGTAAGATTTTCCGCTTCTGCGCTTAACCCTGACGGTTGTTTGAATATTTCGGCGCTTATTGATGTATCGTTTAATACATCCTGTTCAAAGAATTTATAAATCCAATGAGTTGTAGGGGGTGGATTTGAATCAATTAGAACCTTAACATTTGGATACCAGTCATCTATAGATACGTTATCGGGCTTGTCATCGACAGATGGATATCTATGACAACGTGCTTCAATGTCGTCTATTATAACCTTTTCTGGACATTCCTTACCTTCATTCCACCAAGCCATAGTCACGTCGAATGACTTAACTTTTGAGATATCTTTATAATTTTCTATAGCCAAAAATATAGCTTCTATTTCTACGATTTTATTGTTTTGCGCTGTGTCACAAAACGTAAATTTGTGAGTTATAGGAGTATCCCACATAACTTTTCCAAAATTCTCTTCTGGAAACCAATAATTCCATGTTGCCATAGTTGTGGATGTTAACGAAGGTTCTGTTTGTCTTAATATCAACACCTTCATGAGGGCTTTCCCACATTTCCCTACAGGACGCTTTAGAGCTTCTTCGAATATCCTAAAACAACATGCCGTTGACTTACCAGAACCATACGGGCCAAGGATACATATAATTTCTTTCTTGCTTTGAGATGCTCGATACAATGTTGGAGCATCTTCGTAACTATAGTTTATTAATTTATTTGACAAGGCACGCCTCGTCACTAATATTGTGTATTTTGGTTGATTTTTCAGATGGAGCAATTATATTAACCGTTACCATTGTATGCTCAATCTTTCCGCTTACCTGCATCTTTTGTGAAAAATCTTCTGGGCAAAGTCTTTCGGCCACCCACTGCATGTTTCCTGTCCTGGTTTTATGCAACGTGGCAAATGCGTTTGCTATTTTAGGATCAATATTTTTTAATTCTACCTCTATAGCTTGTTTATCAAGGTCTTGAATGTTTTCTGCAATGCAATAAGCCCTCTCTCTTCTTGCTTCTTTCAACATTTCTCTGTAAACTGGATTTTTCAAACCCCATCGGTAAATGATATGTTTAATACAACCAGGTTTCTTGCCAGGGATATTACCTTCTGATAGGAGTTGCTCAATCGCTACAATTGTAGATACATTTGCTTCAGATATTCTTTGCGCTACGGCAGCTACTATATCCTCTTTCTCCTCTTCGGTATATACCTTTGAGTAATTGTTTCCGACTTTAAAGCCAATATCATTACCTTTTTGAAAGAGACCTGCTTTATCACGCCATGCCTTTAATGATTCCTTAGCATCGGCTCTCGCTTCAGCACTGTAAGTACCCCACCCACCAATTTCTTTTTCACTATCTGTATTACTCATATTTGAAATTATACATCCAATAATTTATATGTCAATATTAATTACACTCTTATGACTTGTTTGATGTTTTTATATACAAAAAAATTGATATATGATATACTAAGTCAACTTAAATCAAATAACAGGAGGATAACTTTTGAGTAAAGTAGAATACCCCAAAGAAGTAATTATAGATGGACGTAAATATAGACTGATAGAAGATAACACAGAAGAAACTTTCACTTACGAAGAACAAAAAGAGGCAATCAGTCATTTTATAAACTACGGGGAATGCTCGTATGTGCCTAATAAACCTGACAATGTGCCTGGACACTGCGGACAGTTCAGCGGTCGTGGGTGGGCAGCCAGGTGCTTGAGATACCACCTGGAACATTTTTAAAAATTAGTCAAAAGAAAAAACAAATATGGAAGAAGGCATAACATTAAAAAAGGAACAATGTAAGAAACAGAATTGTAAACACATCTGGTATCCGAGAAAAGAGAAACCTTTAATGTGTCCAAAATGTAAAAGCTTGTATTGGGACAAAACGAGTAAAAGAAAATGACGAAAAAACAAAAAGAAAAAAATGAATGGTTTGTACAGTTTTTCAAAGAATACCCAGGTTATAAACAAATAGTAGATAAAGCTACGACAAAAGGGGTTGTAGTATATAGAGAGGATGAGTCGCCTGAACGATTGTGGGTTATACAAGTTACAGATACAGCCTTTTGGCTTGACTCTAAAAAAACAAAGAAAGAAGCTGTATCTCTTTGTAAGAAAATGAGGTGGAAGATACATGGTTAACATAAAATTAAATCACATCTATTGTATTGGCATAGACCCAGACACTAATAAGTCAGGTGTTGGGTGTTGGTCTAGAATTGGAAAACCAATTTTAACGACAATGGGTTTCTTTGAATTATTTGATTTTCTAAAAGAGAATAAAGACTGCATACATTGCGTGATTATAGAAGCTGGTTGGCTTAACAAATCAACTTGGCATGGTATTGGAAAAGGCTCATTTGTGGTGGCAAAAATTGGTAAAAATGTAGGAGCAAATCATGAAACCGGAAAAAAAATAATCGAGTTATGCAAATATTTAAACATTAGATATACTCTATCTAGGCCAGCAAAGACAAAGCTAAATGCAAAAAAATTTAAAAGTATAACAGGAATCACAGAGACTACTAATCCTGAAAAAAGAGATGCTTTCATGCTAGCATTTGGATATATTTTATGAAAACGAAAAGATTATCTGAAAACGACATAAATAAGATAAACAAGGTTTTTATAACAAAAGATAAGCAGCTTAAGGCAAAAGGACTGCCGTCGATGACTGATGATGAAAAGTGGATGTTTATAAGAAATAAATATAAACTAGCAGGCTATGATGCAATTCAAATGTATGGACTTGTTCCTATCTTTAGTAGGTCACAATTTGAAAGGGTGCAATAGAAATGGAAAGAGAAAGTGGAAGGAAAATATTAAAAAACATTCTAAAAAAAGCATAAAAGCTAAAAGGCTTAATGATGAACATTTACAATGGCGTAAAGATCAGGCACTTAATCTTGAAAAACTTGAAGAATGGTATAAAGATTTGGTACTTATTCTATACCCAAGTAGGAAGAATCGTGTATAGATAATATGGAGACGGTAAATCGCAAAATTAGTAGTTTTTGGATAAGCATCTTTATAATAACTGGTGAATTCACATGAAAGTATTTATTGAGCTGAACGCTGGGTCTTCTCATCTGTGGGAAGTCACCAATTATGATGTGCAAAAGAACATCGACGCCATACAACGGGCGATAACTGGAAAGCCGTTGGCATTTGATTTTGTTTTGCTTATAGACACGAAGTCGATTCTTGAGGGTATAGACACAGCTGCCGACACAAACGTTACCCTGTCCGAGTCTGCGCTCTTGCAATGAAAGGAAATAAAATGAACATCCTAGCAAAATACATTTACACATCAAACGAATGCCCGAAATGTGAAGCTATGAAAAAACTGTATAATGAAAAAGGAATTGCTTTCACAGAACGGTCTGCTGACCGTATTAAGGCACCTGAAGACAATATTGATTTAGAAGCATTAATACAAGCATCTATACAGAACATGGAATTGCCTGTTGTGGTAGATTTTACTCTATAGATTTTTTTTAACGCTCAATCTCATGCACGGCTGCCCAGTCAGTGCGTGTCGAGCGAAAAGGAAACTCGTGAATACAGAAAATGATAGAGCGCAGAAAGACGGGGCAGCCGTTGCCTGCAGCGCATGGTTAGACGCTGGGCTAGTGCCACAATCTATGCGAAGATACCGGATAACATATCCGCACGACCACAAGAGCCTGCGGGCTGGTGACGTAGTGGTGATGACCAGATACTCCGCGTATGGCAATCTGCTCCTGCGTGAGTCGGACATGACGCTGCATCGCTTGCAAGATAATCGTGACCAATACGTCCACATGGTCGAGCGTAAGGGTTCTGTTTAAATTTAGAGGATATTCTATGACAGACACAACAAATGCCTCTGTATATGTAACAGGCACAATAAATGCCTATGTATATGGGGTTTACAACAAAACAACGATTGTTATCTTTAAAACCATGGAATCCGCACAACGATATTTGTCTCAATTCCCTCCGTCAATTTCAGGCGGCATGACAATATCTGCCATCGCAGTTTTTGATTAAATATAACACTATGTTAAGGGGGGCACAAAATGACTGATTCAACAACGTCCGACGCAACACTGAATACGGAGGAGCAAATGGTTGGCCTCTTGGAGGAGGTCAAGCAATACATCGAAGACATGGAGGTACAGAGCGACGGAGAGTGGGGATCGAGCCGGTCAGCAGAGGAGTTGATCGCCGAACATAACATGCCGAAGGTGTACTGGAGGATAGTGAAAGCGATAGGGACTAATGGGCTGTTACGTAAAACAAAATTGACAGAACACAACAAAAGAATTAAAGCTATTCTCTCTAAGTTTTATATCGGAGACGGAATAGACGATTGCGCTGGAAGCGATGATGTTGCTATGGAGAAAGGCATAAAAGAACTCATCGAATATATTGAATCCACATAGACAATTCGTCAATAAGCTCCTCCCCTGTAGAGGCGATCCTCTAAATTACACAACAGGTTTATTCACGGCCTGACTATGTTAATTCTTCAGCCAGGGGGGGAGTTTGTAGACTAATACTAAAACAAAAATGATTAATAGTGTTCCAACGCTTGGTTATTTTAGGAGAATATTATGAACGATAAAACGAAAAACGGTGGTGGATGTTGGTTGAAAAAGGATAAAAACGATAAACCTTTTATGAGTGGTTGTCTTACTGTGGATGGTGTAGAACATCGCTTTGGTATATTTAAAAACAATCACAAAAATAAAGAGACTGAGCCTGATTATAAAATAATTTACTTTGAGCCAAAGAAGGCTGAGGAGAATAAGACAGTTAAGGCTGTTGAAGATGCGTTCCAGGACGAAATGAATCATGGGGAGCATCTTCCGTTTTGAAAAATCGGTGGACAAGTATTTAGATTTTAGATATAATACAAATACGATTGTGTGTGAAAGACGCAATCAAAAAATCTCACAAACCAATCCGTCTTCCCCTTTCATCGAGTACGGAAAAGGTTTAAACAAGAAGCCAGTAATCTGCTTTCACCAGGTTGCTGGCTTTCTTTGTTTACAGATAGGAAGGATAAGCCTCAATGCAAACAATGCCACCAATCAACTCTATAATTCACGGCGATAGTCTCCAAGTTTTAAAAACATTTCCAGATGAAAGTGTGAATTGTTGTATTACAAGCCCTCCGTATTTTGGAATTTTGTCGACAAAGTAAACAATTGTAGATAGTATATATTTGTTTAATACTGTTTACACTATTTACGGAGGTTTATTATGCTGTTAAAAGAAAACTTATTTTGTGGTACGTTGCGAGGCCGTCCAGACGTTTTATTGGTATGGATAAACTGTTTGGCCTATGCCGATAGAAACGGTGTTGTAGATAGAACTTTTAAGACAATTTCCGACGAAACTGGGATTTCTGTTGATAGAGTAAGAATTGCGCTTGATGAATTATCGACGCAAGACCAAGAAACTGGAGAACTAGAAAGGCTGGAACGCCTTAGCACCTCGTTTGGCTGGAAGATTATTAATTATGATGAGGGTAAAACAAAACGCCGGGAATATATGCGCGACTACATGGCACAGTCTCGTCGTGCTAAAAAGGAAATAATAGACAGAAAGAAGGCTTTATGAGAGCAAGAAACATAAAGCCAGGGTTTTTTCTCAATGAAAAACTTGCCGAATGTGATTTCGAAACAAGATTATTGTTTATTGGCCTTTGGTGTTATGCAGACAGAGAAGGTCGTTTTGAATGGATACCAAAGCGCATCGAAGCGTCTATTTTTCCATACGACAGAACTGTCGATGTAGAAGTCGGACTATGTAAGTTAATGTCATTACATTTAATTACAATGTCAGAAAATGGTATTACAAAAGTTGGTTTTATTCCAAATTTCCATAAACACCAAAAACCACATCCTCACGAGGCGAAAAGTATTTTGTGTGGAAACACACATATAAATGCTTTAAATATAACAACTTCAGACGTAATGTCAGGAAATGTAATTACATTGTCAGACAATGTAATTACAAAATCCGACAATGTCCGACAATGTCTCGCTGATGTTAGGAATGAGGATGTTATAAATAAGGATATTAAGAAAGATGATTCTATTGAAATCAAAAATGAGGAAACTATGAGAACTACGATAACTATAAGAACCGACGAGCAAAAGAAACGTCAAAAAATCGCCGAACGCTTTCTCGAATACATTAAACTTCATCCTAAAAAACTAAAACGAAACCTTGTTGAACAAATCTGGTTTGAATTATTCCTGAATCCGGCATTGTCTGATGCTGACTCAGATGTGCTGTATAGTAAGATTATTACCTCTCTGACTGAACAAAAGAAAAATCATTCCAAAGAAGATACTAATTACACCTATTTCCCAGCCGCAGACGCATGGCTACGTGATGGCCGTTGGTTGGACGAGACGGAAACTAAACAACCTGAAACTATAGAGGAACAATGTGTAAGGCTAAAGAAAAAATTTGACCAAGATCAGATACAACGCAACGCTTTGTTTAAGAAAGAGGGATTCGATTTATGATTACGCATGAAGTAGCTATAACACAAATAGGCAGGCTGTTTGATAATTACAACGCAAGCGCAAACCAACAATCCAGAGAATGCAAAATTAATTTCCTGATGCAAGAGCTTAAAGGCTTTACCAACCATGATTTCGTTAAAATCTGTGACTTAATACTCAAAGAATCTAAAAACAAAACTTTCCCGGTACTTGAGGACTTTACTTCCAGATGGCATCGTGTCAAAGTAAATCAAGAAGCAGATTTTGTTAATCACGCATTCTGTGACAAATGTGGGCAGACCGGGTATTATACTATCTGGCAGCTTATAGGACATGACAATTCTAAACAATGGTTCAGATTCCCATACCGTTGCTCTTGCAATTCTGTAACCATGCATACTCTTCGGGTGTTAGATATATCCTGTACTCCTACTACTCCACATAACCCCTTCCAGCCCAACGATACAAGGCATGATATTTATAACAAAAGAGTTGTACGTAATAACACACAATCAGTATAAGCCTTGTACGATTGAGCGTAACAGATACTATAGCCAATAGACGCTGAATGTCAACAAAGCAAGCCAGCGGGCTTCCTGTGCGTTCCTTGGAACACTTTTTAAAGGGAATGTAGAATGAAAATAGAACAAAAACAAAAACTTGTTAACGGTATTCAGAAAAGGGTAGGCAATATGACACCACAGAATCTTGAAAAATATCTGGATTTCTTAGATTCTGTTATCAGGGTTGTTGATTTCTATTTCGAAGATGAAAAGATTGACTTCGAATGTAGTACCCAAAAAAAGAACCATATCTTCAATCATCTGAAAATAATAAAGACTTTTCTCTCTGATTAGAAAATATCTACTTATATTACCAAAATAATTAGAATTCTGTTAGACTTTCAAATAATGCTGTAATGCTTGAATTGTTAGGCGTTACAGCATTTTTTGTTTGTATATTTCCAAATCTTTCTAATAGACTTCTATTAGATTTCTAATGAGTGATTACCAATAAAATTTTAAGTATTGTTTATACCGTTTTATAATAAAAAAGCTCCTATAGAACGCTTCAATTTTGCGCGAGAGGGACTATAAATATATTGTATGGGGGGGGGTGAACCGGAGGGTAGGGGGGTACTGTATGGATACAATCTGAGCCTATTGGTATCTACTGAGCGGAATATAGATACAAACAATCTCCCGGGATTGATGAGAAGGTATAACTTAGAGATGCGGAAGGTGGGGAACCTGGATGAGAAGGAGTAACACTGAAGGTGGGGAAACCGTGGGAACCCTTGTTGCTTCTACCTAGAGTAAATGATATGGACTACAAACGGTGGGGAATGTAAGGGTTTGGTATTACTAGACTTACGAAATCTATCGATTATCCAACGTCTGATAATGTGCATACTGTTACAAAGTAATGGCTTTAGTAATAAGCTGCAACCCGCATAAAATAAGGATTCGCCGGCGATTACTGGAAAATGATGAGAATTATTAGGATTTTATACTTTCCCCACCTTTCGGGAATTAGGCACTGAATAATTTATAAATACTGAATATCTGCACAAAGAGTATATCCGTTTGGGTATATCCAAACGGGGGTGCAGTAAAATTACTGCACCTATGGGAAAACCGACACCGAATGCGTATTTTCTTGCAATCCTCTAGATGTGTGTAAAATGGAATATCAAGGCGAAATCCAGTCATTTCATTTTTGCAATGCTTGCTACACAAATGAAAAAGCCTTACAACCTTTGATTTTGTTGGGTTTGCTGTCGATTGTATGTTTTTGTATACATGCAAAATGAAATGGTTTCGGGTTTTCCGTTAGCGCGTTTTTTGCCGTGCCAAAGCAAAATAAAAAAACTTTCTGCCTTGATTTTAAAGGGTTTGCGGGTTGTTTCGCACTTATTTGCAAACATTTTGGCACGCTTGGCAAGGCGATTGCTCTATTGTTTTTGCGGCAAGATTAATCGCTGCTGGCGATGCTTGCCACGAGAATTTACACCCTTATGGGTGGAAGGAGGAAAAAGATGAATATTGAACAGAACGCATGGGACGCACAGAATGCTTGCAGCGGCAAGCAAGACTGGCATGATACCGCAATCCCAGCAAGAGGGGAAAAGACAGTGTACAAAGAGGGGAAAATAGATATTGCTAAAATCAACGTGGATGATGAGATAGAAGGAGAAGAGATTATTATATCACTTAGTGAGGATAATGATACAAGAGGGATGTATTGGATATTACTTTCAAACGGGAACGACCCATGTATCCAGTCTGAACCCGAAAGTAGAGAGGATTGTGAATTGGGTATCGAGGCGGCTTGGAGTATATGGAAAACCTTTGGCTGGATTAATTAATTTAGTAATATTACCGCCCCCCTAGTGGGGCAGAAAGAAGGGATGGAAACATGAAACTTATAACTTACAGTATATTATTACCTTGTATCCCTTATCCGTATCAGGGGCAAGCGATAGCGGGGAATCTCAAGGCTGCTATCGGTAAAATCCGGTGGCAGGTGAAGCAGTTGGGGTTAAAACCTGCTTATAATGGGGCAATCGGTGTTATCTCAGAGATTTTAGCGGAAAGGGAGGTGTAATGTGATAGGACGAATTGAAAGCATCGAGAACGGTACAATGAATATAAAGGTAGAGTTATGTACGATGTACGTAGCGAAAGAACACCACCACCCGGAGTTTTTCAAGCCGGGTACAGTAAATATTAATATTACAGATGGGATATTTGGGATGATAGAGGGAAACACCCCTGAAGGCAAGGGATATTGGATTAAGTGTGTTTAACGCCCCGTGAAGGGCAGAAAGCGGGGAAAAGTATGTGGAAATATAAATATGTAAAAGAGTATATGGAGTTGAATAGGAGGGCAAAACAAGCATTTGCTGATGGTATGACAATTAAGTTGTCATGGCATGGTGATAGCCTTGATGCTGAAGGATACAAAAAAGAATTCATAAAGGCCTTGAACGAGCGGATAAATTTAAAAGTAGGAACAATAAAGACCAAGAAGTGGGACAATGACTATCAAGTAAGGCTGAAAAGAGACCAAAGAAGACTGGAGGATATTAAAAACAGAATTAGAGTATATCAGTTTGAAACCTGCATTGTGAGTGGAAAATTTGGACATTTATTAACACAGTATGGGAATGGGGATTAAGCCTGTAATGGGCAGAAAGAAGGGAAAGATGAAGAGACGGGATTTTAAGATTACAGAGAAAGAGGGGAAATGGAAGATAGTCAAAGAAGGAAAGGAATCTGTAGAGTACAAAAAGAAAGAAGACGCAGAGTTAGTAGTAGGCAATATCTTAGCAGGGATTGACAGGACATTCGATTTAGAGGATTAAAGCCCGTGAGGGCGAAAGAAGGAGAAGAGAAATGAAAACACAGATTGAACAAAATGCCTGGGACGCACAGAATATGGGGGTTGTATGTGGGCATTGCTGTAGGCATTGTGCTTACTCGCGGGGCATGTATAGGCCAGAGTGCAATCAAGTATACGGGAAGTTCCCGGATACCTGCAGAAAAGAGCATGCCGACGGCGACGCGACATGCCAACAGCAAAGGGGGGAATCAGAGGTTTTGCGTTAGATCGAAAAAATAAAAGACGAAACACTATTGCCACGAATAGAGGCGACAATCGCTGACCTAAAGCGTGTGCTAACATTACTGGAGGTGTGGAAATGAAGACAATATTAAGTAACCGAGGGAACGCCGTGTGGGAGTGTATCCATGCGGCGTGGTTCGGGCTGGCGGTTTTTATTTACCTGGTTCTTCTGGGGGGGATATAGTGGAAATTAAACTACTGAAAAAGGGTATTAAGATTGACGGGAAATATTTCCCGGTGTGGTATTCTTCGAGCGAAGGTAATACAAAGGGGAATGCAACAATCTATTGGACGAAAAAGCATCTTTGTATTGGCAGACTACATATTAAGAATTTTTAGGAAGGGATGAGAGATGATACATATAAGTAAAGACAAAGAGTTGGGGCGATGGAAAGTGACCAAGACCGAATTCGGGCAAAAACTCTGGACGATCCAAAATATTACCAGGGACGGGGCATTGAGATACGTACAAAGGAATTGTACGGGCGAGAAAGTTTGTGATGATTTTTTTATTAAGGGGGAGAAATAAAATGAGTAGAGACAAAAAACCTAACGCCGAAAACGGTGGAGTATCAACAAAAAAGGAAATCAAAAAAGAGATGTTAGATATAGTATTACATGCAATATCTGTGTTTAGTCAGATCGGAAAAACAAAAGAAGTGGACGAAATATTGTCGCTTAAAATCGAGGCGGCGATATCAGACCTTAAAACAATATCAAAAATATTAAGGAGTAATAAGATATGATTTTCGTAAAAAAGCTGGATAATAATTCACAGGGACACGAATTCGCCCTCTGGCAATGTGGAAGATGTAAGAGGGAAATGCGATTTGGCTTGAATATAGGCAGAAACAGGAACGAATGCCACCAATGCGCGCAACAGATGAGAGAAAAAGAAAACTATAAGACTGTATCCTTGCTGAAAGGAGATTACAAGTTGCGTACATGCCTTATGTGTGGCAAGCTATTCGAAAGCATGGGAAAGCAAAATAGGCGATGCCCAAAATGCGAGCCAGCAGCCTCGTTTGTTGACGCCAACTATAGCCGGAACCGAGCAAACAAAACATCAGACGGCCAGGTATTAAGGGCGCGTACATCTGAGTACAGCGAAAATGAGTACATAAAGGCCATTTTGTATGGCGATCCACAGGCACAAACTTAATGAGGTAGAAAAAAATGAATGTATTTGAAGATTTAAAGCTAAGTAATCAGTTGATTACAGCTATTAAAAGATTGGGGTTTACTAAACCAACAGAGATACAGATGGGATCTATTCCCTTC
>ERZ1292632.1864-Hain-H43-01um-R2-1864-length-19112-cov-6_pt1 | contig 19112 bp, 20 predicted proteins | sample MGYA00564407_ERZ1292632 | MGnify/ENA primary metagenome ERZ1292632 (study PRJEB36523, sample SAMEA6512637) | groundwater metagenome | collected 2019-01-08 | study: AquaDiva: Metagenomics assemblies of 32 groundwater samples | reverse complement strand
ATAGTGAAATGAATGTGAAAGATCTCTCCGGTATAGTGAAATTAAAAAAAGAAGTACGAGACCTGCTCGATGACAGCGCTGAACGGCTTGGGCTCTCCGCTCGTGCTTACCATCGAGTCATCAAAATCGCTCGCACCATCGCCGACCTTGAGAATTCTCCAGATGTCGAAGCGAATCATATACTAGAGGCGATACAATATAGACCGAAAGTAGCATAGTTGTCTTAATAGTTGTATAGTCAGTGGAGGAGAGTGCTATGCCTAGATGTTGCCTGTGCGGATGGCGATGGGCGTGGCTTCACCCCATCGCCGGGGTGCGCCTGTGGTGGCACAGGCGGTGCTGGAGAAAATTCCACGCTTAGGCGTGGGAAAAAGGAGGGGGCGGAAAATCAAACTTTCGCCTTCTTCTTTATTTTAAGTGCACTTCAAAGTTTTTCTCTTTCTACTTTATTCTCCCTTCGGTTTTTTCTTTGTCTTAAGAATATCCACGAATTTATCTATAAAAATAGGCAGAATATAAAATAAAAACTCACGATCATCGATGCTAGATTCTATCATTTCTACATTTTCCCTTAGATAATCGCGTTCTTCATCTGTTAAATCTAAATAAATCATTTGTCGTCGAAATTCTAAAAGATATGCCAGCAATTTTCTCACGACATCTTTAATATCAACTTCAGCATTACTAACCGAAGCTTTAATTCTCTCCAACACTTGCATCAAGTCCTCAATAGTAGCATTCTGTATTTTATTTAAGGTATTATCTATTCCTCCTGGAGCATAAACACCCAACGCTGTTTCGTAATTTTCATCTGCCAACTCAAAAATCTTGTCTTCATCGCGACCTAATTCTTTTATGAACTCTTCTGCCCAAATTAATCTGTCTTTTTGTGTTGAGGACGCCCATTTTTCATACCAGTTATATCTTTTTCTTAATTTCTCCAAAAACTCTTGTCTAGCTAAAAAATCAGGTCCACTTGCGTCAATCTTTTTCATTTCATTGGCTATTAACTTTTCAATTTCAATCAGATCTTTCCAGACTGGTCTTGGTTCCTGTTCTCCAAATGGTTGTAAAGTTTCTGGCATGGGTTTTAACGATTGATTTTTTTATCTCACAAGATTATTTTAACACAGAATTTGCTATAATTATATCCATGGAAATCGAGCGTCCGAAATCTAAACAACCTATTCCCGAACACGCGAAAAGGGTATTCAAGGGCGTGATTTTCGATGTCTATCAATGGGAACAAGAAATGTATGACGGCACAAAGAGAACGTTTGAAAAATTAAAACGAGCTGACACTGTGACTGTTTTCTCTGTGTTGCCCGACGGGAAAATTCTTTTGACGGAGCAAGAACAACCCGGGAATGATGAGCCATTTTTAGCGGCAATTGGAGGCAGAATAGACGAAGGAGAGGATATACTTTCTGCCGCCAAACGAGAACTTCTGGAAGAAAGCGGTTACGAAGCGAAGGAATTTATTTTGTGGGACTCTCAGCAACCAACAGCAAAAATAGAATATGCTGTTTATACTTTTGTTGCCAAGGGATTAAAGAAAGTCGCAGAGATGAACCTCGACAGAGGTGAGAAAATTAAACTGCTTCCGGTAACTCTTGAAGAACTTATTAGCATAGCGACAGATGGACGAAAAAAATTTGCCGAAAAAGAAATTATGCATAAATTATTTGAAGCTAAAATTAATCCAAAGAAAAGAGAGGAGCTGGAGAAATTATTTAAGCCCTCAGACAAAAATTAGGTAAAATTATGGAAGAACAATTAGACATTCTAAATGAGCAGAGAGAAAAAACAGGGGAGGTCAAAGGTTATAATGAAACACATCTTTTAGGTTTGCTACATAACACTGTCCATGTGTGGCTGATGAATAGAAAAGGAGAACTGCTCTTACAAAAAAGAACAAAAAATAAGAGAATTTTCCCACTACATTGGGATGTGTCTATTGGAGGACATGTTTCTTCTGGTCAGATTACGATAGAAGGAGCTCAGATGGAAGCAAGGGAAGAACTAGGGCTAAATCTAGCACCAGAAGATTTTAAATATTTATTTACTTTAAAAGAAGACAATATTACAAAATTTAATGGAGAGGACTGGTTTGAAAAAGGGTTTAATGAAGTTTATTTGGTACGTTCTGATCTAGAAATTACAGAATTTAAATTGGCTCCAGATGAAATCGAAGAAGTGCGATGGATGGATAAAAAAGAATTTGAGAAATGGGTTCGAGGTAAGGGAGAAATATTAGCACCCCACGAAGAGGAGTATAAAAAATTACTTGAGTACTTGTCTGCCGAGCAAATCAATAAAATCTAGCTCGCCCAAAGCCTCGTGTCTTTTTTGTGTAGAGTAATTCTGATACAATTCTCTTATGAAAGTTAATTTTTCAAGAATTTTATATTACCTATGGCCCCATATGAAAAAGCATTGGGTGTCTTTTGTCTTGATGTTTCTAGGCTATGCAGTAGGGATTATTGCCGCTGATATTCTTCGTCCGCTTGTTTTCAAAGAAATCATTGACGCTTTTTCTTCCGGATTAAATAGGGAAATAATTTTAGGTCAAGCGATGCATTTTGTTTTTTTAATTTTTCTGATTGTTGTTGTGTACAATATTGGGTATAGAAGTGGGGATTTTGCCGGCGCTCATTTTCAGAGCAATGTGATGAAGAGATTGTATGACTTTACCTTCGAGCGCTTAATGCAACACTCCTACCACTTTTTTTCCAATAATTTTTCCGGAAGCATTATCGCCAAATCAAAACGGTTTATAAAACAATTTGAAACGCTTGCGGATATTGTCGGTTTTCAAATTTGGTTTTCGATAGTTATTTTGTCCGGGATTATGCTTATTTTATTTTTTAAGGCGCCGTTGCTCGCATATGTATTTTTAATCTGGTCTATACTCTATATTTTACTAACATGTTTTTTTATCAGAAAAAAAATGCATTATGATTCTTTGGAAGCATCGGCGGATTCGCTCGTTACCGGACGGTTTTCTGATGCCATTCTCAATATATTGAATATAAAGATATTCAGCAGTGATAAGAAAGAAAAAATAAATTTTGAATTGGTTACAGATGACGAGCGGAAGAAAAGAAGCAAAGCATGGTTTCTGGCAAACCTGCAGAATGTTTTTCAGTCTTTTATGATGGGTGTACTAACTATAGTGGTGTTGTTTTTGACTGTGCGACTTTGGTATGGGGGGAAATTATCTCTAGGGACGGTTGTACTGGTTCAGCTATATATGAGCAGCTTGTTTGATATTTTATGGAACCTTGGCAGGTCACTCACTCGGGCGATGAAAGCGATGACAGATATGCAGGAGGTAGTTGATATTTTTGATACGCCTATTGATATTCTTGATCCGAAAAAGCCCGAGAGCTTAAGAATACATGAAGGGCGGGTTGTTTTCAAAGATGTTTCTTTTGCTTACAAAGGCGGAAACTCGGTCTTGCAAAATTTCAATCTTAATATTGCTCCGGGCGAGCGGATCGGGCTGGTGGGGCATTCAGGCGCAGGGAAGTCGACAATCACTAAACTACTTCTTCGTTTTGTTGATATTTCGGAAGGGGATATTCTTATTGACGGACAAAATATAAAAAATGTGACACAAAATGATTTACGTTCAGTTATTTCTTTCGTGCCGCAGGAGTCCATTTTATTTCATCGAACGATCCGAGAAAATATTGCCTACAGCCGACTAGAAGCCACCAATGAAGAAGTAGAAAATATCGCCAAGAAATCTTTCGCCCATGATTTTATAATAAAATTTCCTAAAGGTTACGACACATTGGTCGGAGAAAGGGGAATTAAACTCTCTGGCGGGGAACGACAGCGCATCGCCATCGCCCGGGCGATGCTGAAGAATTCTCCCATTCTCGTCCTAGACGAAGCGACGAGCTCTCTCGACAGTGTGAGCGAAAAATATATTCAAGATGGCTTTGAAGAACTGATGAAAGGCAAAACGACAATCGTTATTGCGCACAGGCTGAGCACGATTTCAAAAATGGATAAAATTGTAGTTCTAGAAAATGGCAATATCGCGGAGATGGGAAGCCATAGAGAACTCCTGGATCGTGGCGGAGTTTATGCCGGTCTATGGGGGCACCAGAGCGGGGGATTTTTGGAGGAATAAGTTATCCACAGCTCTACTATTGACAGGTGAACGCTCGTTCACTTATACTTATTTATATAGTCGAGGTTTAGAAATTTAACTATTGTCTATGCTTAAAGAAAGCGAAGGCAAGATAAATATGTCACAAACACAATACTTAAAAATGCTAGAGAGGGAGATACAAAAAATCAACAAAAGAATTGATTTGAAAATTCTCCAAGGCGAAACTTATTCCAAAGAGGCGAGAGACCACAAGTTGCTTCTACAGAAAGTTCGCTATCATACAAAAAGAAGTTTTGCAGAAAAGATGATTCATTTATTTTTCCGTAAGAATATCTATCCATCTCATGCGTAATCTATACCAGACAAAACTAGAATCTTTCTACTCACAAAACAAAAGAATGCCCACATATAGAGAGATGACGAAGCTCTTTGGCTTCAAATCCAAGAATGCCGTGTTTAAAGTGGTGGAGAAATTAAAAGAAGCTGGGTTGGTGATGAAAGATCATTTAGGTCGGCTTGTTCCAAGCAAAATTTTCAGCGAAGTGCCGATGCTGGGGCTCGTTACCGCAGGATTGCCGAGCGTAGTCGAGGAAGAATTGGCCGATACCATAAATCTAGACGACATGCTTGTCGGCAAAAAGGAATTGACTTATATGCTCGAAGTCGACGGAGACTCGATGATCGATGCGCATATCGAAAAGGGCGACATGGTGCTGGTGGAGCGGTGCAATCTTGCTCGAGATATGCAAATAGTCATAGCTGAAGTGGATGGAGAATATACCATGAAGTATTTCCGAAAATTAGGGCAGAAAGCTTGGCTCGAACCCGCGAATAAAAATTATAAACCGATATACCCAGAGCATAGCTTGAATGTAATAGCGGTGCTGAAAGCGGTGATTAGGAAATACTAACAAACAAAAAACGCCCCATTAGCGTTTTTTGTTTTTTATCTCGAGATAAAATTATGCAATAGTATCCTTCAAACCTTTTGCCGGTCGGAATTTTGGAACTCTCTTTGCAGCCACCTTGACTTGCTCTCCAGTCTTTGGATTGCGGGCCATGCGAGCAGCGCGAGATTTTACGGAAAAGATTCCAAAGCCAGCGATTGAAACTTCACCGCCTTTCTTTAGAGTATCGATGATAGCATTGAACAATCCATCGACGATTTCCTCAGCTTGCACCTTTGTGCCACCGAGTTTCCCATGTACCCAATCAGCTAATGCTTGTTTATTCATATATTTTTTAAATTACTTTTATAATTCTTTCGACCTTACCACGCCGAAGCCTTAGCGAAGGCGGGCTAAAACCTTTATTTTTACTGCCCACTCATTATATATCAAGGGTTTTTTAAGGCAAGGGTCTACCATACTACTTCTTTTGAAGGAAATAATGCTCGAAGCATTGATAAAAAAGCATAAAATTGCAGAGGCCACAACAAAAGAGCAGCTACTGGCACGTTCAACAAGCGGATATGGTCATATGGCCAGTTTGCAAAACTCCATACCTGGAAAGGAGTATTTGCAAACTCAATTATTACGATGGCTAGAGTATTCGCTATCAGTATAAAAATAATTGGCCAAAAATTACCCGACAAAATGTCATGAGTAAGGGTCTGTTTGTTTTGCTTAAAGCATATAAATTCGAAAATAAAAAAAGTGGATATTAGAACCAGGGTGAGTATATAAAAACCAGAAAAAGGAACTTCTCCTTTTTGGGTTATAATAAAAGGCGAGAGATGCGAATCAGTTAAAAATTTTAGAGCATAAATGATGGTTAAAAAATAACCGATGATACCCAGGGTTAGTTCGCTACTCATTATTGTTGTGTAGAATCGCCCTCCAAGAGATTGCGCAAAATTAATTTTTCTATGATGCGTTACGAGATCCCTTATAAATTCATATAGAATAAAAAGAAGAAGTGTGTATGCTCCAAATGCAAACGGAGCTATCAATAAATAAACTTTTAACGGGAAAAATGGATAATACCATAATCGTGCTACAAATACCCCAAATCCATCTAAAAGGACGCAGAATAATAGAGATACTGTAGTAATGATGAGTACTTTTCTTTTTCTTGGTATTGTATCGGGAATAATACTATGGGCAAAATATTTTCTTTCAAAGAAATCAAATAGACATATAAGACCAACCCAGCTAATTCCCAGAGGTAAAACTATGAACCAATTATAACTACCTAGAAAAACTATCATCCATACTGCGGAGAAAAATAAAATAAAAATACTTAAATAGAATTCATGATGCTTAATAAATTTCAACATTTTTTACCTCGCATACTCTATAATTCTCGTTTCTCTGATCATAGTCACTTTTATCTCTCCCGGATATTTAAGTTCTTGTTCTATTTTCATCGCTATGTCGCGGGCCATAAGTTTGGCTTCAGCATCGGAGATCTTCTCTGGTGTAACGAAGATGCGGATTTCACGTCCTGCCTGCAGGGCGTAAGATTTCTCAACACCAGCAAAAGCATTGACCAATGCCTCGAGTTCCTGCAGCCGTTTTAGGTAATTTTCTACTGAATCACGGCGCGCGCCGGGTCGACCGCCAGATATTGCGTCAGCCGTTTGAACAATAATTGCCTCAATTGTTTCGTAGGGATAATCTTCATGGTGGCTTTTCATTGCCGTGATAATTTTTTCATCCGCTCCGAATTTTTGCAGAATTCTAATGCCTATCTCAATATGCGTGCCCTGTACTTCATGATCAAGCGCTTTACCGATGTCATGAACAAGCGCGCCAGCTTTGGCCACTGCCACATCGGCACCAAGCTCTTCCGCCAGCATGCCGGCAATATGCGCCATCTCAATAGAGTGTTGAAGTACGTTTTGTCCATAACTAGTACGAAAATACAATCGTCCGATAATAGCGATAATGCGCGGATCGAAGTTAAATATTCCGCATTCATAGACCGCCTGTTCGCCCTTCTCTTTTATTATTTTATTTATTTCTTCTTTGGCTTTTTCTACCAGTTCTTCTATTTTGGCTGGCTGGATGCGTCCATCTAAGATCAAGTTTTCGAGCGCCAGTCTAGCGACTTGTCTTCTGATTGGATCAAACGAAGAAATAACAATGGAGCCAGGAGTGTCGTCGACGATGAGCTCAACGCCAGACGCTCGCTCAAAGGCTCTAATATTTCTGCCTTCCTTTCCTATTATTTTTCCCTTGATTTCGTTGTTCGGAATAGATACCACGGTTGTCATGAGCTCTGAAGCCGTACTAGAAGCCAGACGCTGAATGCTCGTGGCTAAAATGTCTTTGGCTCTCCTGTCCAATTTTTCTTCGTTGCTGTTTTCAAGCTTTTGTATTTTCACCAAGATATCTTCCTCGTACTTTTTCTCAATATCCCTTAACAATTCTTCTTTTGCTTCTCCTTCTGACAATTTAGCCACTCTTTCTAGTTCAGCCCTTTTCTCTTCTTCTATTTTTAATACTTTTTCCTGGATTTTTTTCACTTCTTCCACTTTCAGTTTTATATTTTCAACTTCTTTATTTACTTCAACCTGGCGCGCATCCAAAAATTCATCCTTTTTTATCAGTCTTTTCTCTGTTTCTTTGAATTCTTGCTCCTTCTTTTTTTCTTCTTCCTTTAATTCTGCCAGTTTTTCTTCTGATGTTTTCTTCGCCTCATCGACAATTCTCTGCGCTTCTTCTTTGGCGCCGACCATCATCTGCTTTATATCGATCTCAATTGACCGTCTTTTCCCCAGCGCTATAATTAAACGCAGATAGTATCCAACCCCAACGCCGAAAAGTAGCGCTCCCGCACCTATCAGAATTATTATCAATGTTATGCCCATAAGCTTTGCGCCAGCTTACAAGAACATGCCACTATATTTGTGGTTTGGTTTTTATGCCAAAAGAAATCCGAGACAAGATCTGAAATTTTTCTCTACTTATAATTTTTCTTGTTCCCCCTATAAACTTCATAAATATATGGAATATTCCTCTAAAACCGACAATAAATTAAGAAATAAATTTTTAAAGTCAACTTGTTCAGTATATCAAACTACTCGACATTTGTCCATTTATGCTAGAATAGTGAGATGCATAGAGGAATAGAATCGTGGAAAAATCTTGTAATATATGCTTTTAATGCCTTTTCCATTCCGCTGCTTTTAAAGACACTTTTTTCTCCGTGGAAGATGGACAAAGATACTACGGGGTCTCATCTCTCTTTTCTAGAAAAAGCCGTTTTTTTAATCTTTTCACGAATTTTGGGTTTTATCGCTCGTGCGGTGCTCATTATTGTCGGATTGATTTTTACTATTTTTATTATTCTGACTTTCCCTATCTTTTTCTTTATACCGATAAAAATTAGTCGTGACTACCTGCAAGATTTGAAAAGTTTTGGCGCATCACTTTCGTATGGCGATACTTATACCCTTAATGCTCACAGTCATGACGTGATGAGCTTCAAGTCACAAAAAATTTATGGCAAAGAAAAAGTTCTGCGCATGATCGAACGCGGACTATCCAAAGATACGAATCGCAACGTGCTCTTGGTGGGTGAAAACGGCGTAGGCAAATCAACCCTTATATCATATCTGGGGCATTTGGGGCAGTCGGAGCTATCATTCCCCGGCATTCATCATCATCGAGTTGTTGAGTTGCTTGTTGAAGGGCTTTCCGTACCTTTATTTAATAAATGCCTAGAAGAAGCGGCGTCTGCGGGGAATGTAATTCTCATTATTGAAAATATTCATACTTATGAAACTTTATACGAAAGCCTCCTACCATATCTAGATAAGCCCCATCTGGGAATTATTGTTACGACTGATTTGTCAAACTATGATCAGGTGCTCAAAAATCATCCGGAATTTCTCTCCAAATTTGAAAAAGTGGATGTTCTAGGAACGAATGAACAAGATACTATTGCGATTCTTCTCGACAGCGCTCGCCACCTTGGAATATCCATCAACCGAGAAGCTATTTTAGAAATTGTGCGACTGGCTGATCGCTTGATAAATAATCAGCCAGAACCGGCAAGATCTCTTTCGATTTTGGAAGAACTCGAAACACTTCAAAAACCCATAACTATCTTGGATGTGCGGCAGATTGTGTCTGACAAAACCAATATGCCGGTAGGAGACATCGGGGGAGATGAAAAGAGGGTACTGATAGAACTTGAGAGTAAGATGAAAAAGAAAATAATTGGACAAGACGAAGCAGTCAAAGATGTCTCCGAAGCGCTGAAACGTTTACGCACAGGCATTGCTGACCATGAAAAGCCTGCCGGGAGCTTCCTCTTTCTCGGTCCGACCGGAGTTGGCAAAACCTATACGGCAAAAATTTTAGCGGAAAGCTATTTTGGTAGAAAAAATGCGATGATTCGTTTTGACATGAGTGAATTTTCTCTCCCTGAATCCGTCAATTTATTTACTGATAGACTTGCGGCGGTCATTGAGGAAATGCCGCTTTCTTTGGTGTTCTTTGACGAGTTGGAGAAATCTAATGTCTTAGTTCGCAATCTTCTTCTGCAGGTGCTGGACGAAGGTCGCCTTACTCGCAGTTCTGGGCGGGAGGCAAGCTTTAAAGACTCTATTATCATCGCTACCTCGAATGCTGGTAGCTCGGAAATTATAGAAAATCCCCAAATCGAAAAGAAATTGTTGGTTAATCACTTAATACAAAAAAATATTTTCGCGCCAGAATTTTTAAATAGATGGAGCAGTATCATACTTTTCAAGCCGCTTGATTCAAGCGAGGTTAGGAAGGTGACATCTCTAATGCTTGCCGAATTTGGAGAGCGGCTTTTGGCAGACAAAAAGATCACACTTGTCATTACCGATGCTTTGATTGATAAAGTTTCATCGGCTGGGTTTGATCCGGAATTCGGCGCACGGCCTATCAAGCGCGCTGTCGAAGAGATAGTAGAAAATAAGGTTGCTGAATATATTATGGCAGGCAACACTGGAGGTAGCATTAAAATACTTTAAAGATACCTAGTTGCTTTATATTCATAATGTGTTATAATTAGACATTATTAATTTTAATTAAATAAAATTATGAAAGAAGGCGGATTTCTTGATAGGGCATTAACATCTCTTACGGGGCAAAAACACCCTGATGCAGAAGAGAGAGAAAAAATAAGCATTGAATTAAGGAATCTTCGAGAAAGCTTGAGGAATCATGAGAGTAATATAAATATGGTTTATGAGGGATTGGAACGTCCCCTTGGTGATGAGGGAGTGGGTGATAAGTTGAAAAAGCAAATTGCTAAGAAAGAAGAAGAATTAGCGAAACTAGTTTAATTTAGTTATTTACCTTAGGAGCTGGGATTTTGGATTTAGTGACTATCTCATCCACAATGCCATATTTTTTCGCTTCTTCGGCATCCATAAAAAAATCTCTTTCCACGTCTTTTTCTATTTGGACCAAAGACTTGCCTGTATTTTTTGCCAGAAGTTTATTTAAATTATCTCTTGTCTTCAAGATATGTTTGGCAGTAATGGCAATGTCCGTTGCTTGACCCTCCACGCCACCCAATGGCTGATGAATCATAACTTCTGCATTCGGCAGGATAAAGCGCTTCCCATGTTTACCGGCCGATAAAATAATAGCGCCGCCAGAAGCAGCCAGCCCAACGCAGAAGGTGGCAATGTCTGGGCGGATATGATTCATGGTGTCTACGATAGCCATGGTTGAAGTAACTGACCCGCCGGGGGAATTAATATAGAGATAGATATCCTTTTTGGCGTCTTCGGACTCAAGGAAAAGGAGCTGGGCAATCACAATATTTGCGGTATGGTCATCAATTGGTCCGCCCAAAAATATTATGCGTTCCCGCAGAAGCCGCGAGTAAATATCATAAGCTCGCTCGCCGAATTGTGATTTTTCAATGACGGTAGGGATTAACATATGAGTACAATACACCCGTTCAAACAGTTAATCAAGTTATCCACACCTTTTTTAAAAAAATTACCTTGCATAGACTTCAGAAAGTGCTAATATTTGACACAATGTGTAAGATAGTAAAAAAGCTTCATGTTTGTAAAATTTACCCAACCCAAATTTCCCTTTTTCCCGTTTCTGTTTCCCAAAACCCCGCGTGGGGTTATTTTTTTGCCCACTAATTAGCCAATCAAATCTATGAAAAAATTATGGGACAAAAAAGGCGGAACAAAAATAAATCAAGCAGTTGAAGATTACACTGTTGGCGTGGATTATCTTTTAGATCTAGAACTTTTACCTTATGACATACAAGGCACGATGGCTCATGCCAGAATGCTTCATAAAATAAAAATTTTAAACAAAAAAGAGCTTGATATTCTCTTGCGCGGACTAAATAAAATTTTATCTCTCTGGAAGCAAAAGAAATTTAAAATAGATAAATCACAAGAAGACAGCGCTACCGCTATCGAAGGATATTTGACAGAACATTATGGCGAAGTCGGCAAGAAAGTTCACGCTGGACGTTCTCGTAATGACCAAGTTTTGACAATGACGCGTCTTTTCAGTAAAGAAAGTCTTTTAAAAATAAAAGAGAAAACCGAAAGCTTAATTCAAGCATTAGAACAACAGATTAAAAAACAAGGCAAAATAAAAATGCCCGGATATACTCATATGCAAAGAGCGATGCCAAGCAGTGTTTATATGTGGCTCGGTTCTTATCATGACAGCTTGAAAGACGACTTAATCTTTCTTGACACGACACTTGAAATCATAGATCAAAACCCCCTAGGATCGGCGGCGGGTTATGGAGAAAACATTCTCGGATTGAATAGGAAATTTACTACTAAAGAATTGGGTTTTGCCAAAGTTCAGGAAAATCCAATGTATTGCGGATTTTCAAGAGGGAAATTTGAAAATCTTATTCTGCAGGCTGTCTCGAATATAATGTTTGATATAGGCAAAGTTGGGAGCGACCTGCTCCTTTTCACGACTAAAGAATTTGACTTCTTTACATTGCCAGATTCTTTCAGAACAGGTTCAAGTATTATGCCCCAGAAGAAAAATTATGATGTACTTGAATTAATCAGGGGGAATATTTCAATTTTCATCGGTTATCAGCGCCAAATTGAGGATGTAATTAAAAATTTACCGGCAGGGTACAATAGGGATTTTCAACTGACAAAAGAGCCTTTTATGAAAGGGATAAAATTAGCGCTGGAAACTCTCTCGATCATGACTTTAGTTATAAAAAATTTACAAGCAAAAAAGAAAAATTTGGAAGAAGCTTGCACTTCAGAACTATATGCCACAGACGAAGTGCTGAAGCTGGTAAAAGGGGGAAAAAGTTTTAGGGAAGCTTATCAAGAAATCAAGGAAAAATTTTACTAAGATAATAAAAAAGTTTTAATTTTTTAAAAAATGATAAACACAAAGACATCGTATATAAAAACATCTTCTTATGAGGCAAAAAATGGAGAAGTTGAGAGAGTTCTTTTACTCTACTCTGGGGGCCTGGATACATCAGTGATGTTGAAATGGATTCAGGATAATTACAATGCCAAGGTTGTTACTATGACTGTGAATATAGGTCAACAGCACGATGATTTGAAATCTATAGAAAAAAAAGCAAAAATGCTTGGCGCGGAAAAAACTTATACCATGGATGTTCGAGAAGAATTTGCTACGCAGTATATCGCCAAAGGCATAAAAGCCAATGCTCATTATCAAGGCGAATACCATCTCTCAACCCCTATTGGCAGGGCAATTCTTGCCCAAAAAGCCGTGGAGGTTGCGCAGAAGGAGGGCATCACATGTATTGCGCATGGTTCAACAGGGAAGGGAAATGATCAGGTGCGCATTGATGGCTACATCTTGGCTATCGATAAAAAAATGAAAATTATTGCACCAGTAAGGGAATGGGAAATGGACAGAAAGCAAGAAATTTTATATGCGCAAAAACACAAGATACCCGTACCAGCTACTATCGACTTTCCTTATAGCGATGATGATAATATGTGGGGAATTACCTGGGAAGGCGGAGAAATTACAGATCCGAAACTCATAGCACCAGTAAAAAAATTCTTAACAACCTATACTCTTCCCGAAAATGCGCCCAAGAAAGCCGGGCTGGTTAAACTTTCTTTTAAAAAAGGAATTCCTGTGGCATTGAATGGGAAAAAGTTGCCTCTCCATGAACTCATAATCAAGCTGAATAAAATCGCAGGGAAGCATGGGGTTGGTACAGTGCAGTTGCTCGAGGATCGTTTAGTAGGGTTAAAGAATAGAGGTGTCTATGAACATCCAGCTGCGCATACCATCATCGAAGCGCATAGAAATCTAGAAAAATATGTTTCAACTAAACAACTCAATGAATTGAAAGAAACGATGGACACCAAATGGGGTTACCTATGTTATAGCGCAATGTGGTTCGACCAAACCATGGATGCTATCAATGTGTTCAATGATTCTGTAAATGAGCGTGTCACCGGAGAAGTTGCCATAAAGCTTTTTAAAGGAAATACAACAGTAGTAGCTGTTACTTCCCCATACGCTCTTTCTTATACTTCTTTTAATAATAGCGAAGGTTATAAATTTAATGTGAATAATAGCGCTGGGTTTATAGAAATTTATACTCTGCAAATGAGGCTGGCGAAAGAAATAAAAGATAGAAAAAAATTAAAATGAAAAATCCCTGGGATCTAAAAACACAAATGCTGGGAGAAATCAGCCAGAATGGGGGGTTTGTGAATTGCCATGCACATTTTGATAAGGCTTATTACATTACTCGCGAGGGTTTAGATAAGTCTATGGTTAGTATGGAAGAAAAATGGCGCATGAGCGATGGGATAAAACGAGATAGTACAGTAGAGGACATAAAAGAACGTATCAGACGTGCCTTAGATTGCCTTATTAATCAGGGATGCAAGTTAACCTGTACTTTCGTGGATGCATATGATGTTGTTGGTCACAAAGCCATAGATGCAGCGCTCTCCGTAAAAGAAGAATATAAAGATAAAATAAAATTACTAACCATAACTCAACCCCTAGGTGGCCTTATTGATGAAAAAGCGCTTACTCTTTATGAAGAAATTACCGCTAAAGCCGATATCGCCGGAGGACTACCATCAAAGGATCGTCCCAATGATATACAACACTTGGATAATCTTTTTAAAATTGCTAAGAAATTAAATAAACCTGTGCATATTCATATTGATCAAGAAAATAATCCGAACGAACGAGACACGGAAAAATTAATCGCTGCAGTCAAACGACATGGTTATCAAGGCCGAACAGTTGCCATACATACTATTTCTGTATCTGCTCAGCCGAAAGAATATCGCATGAAGATTTACAAAGAAATGGCAGAGCTCGGAATTCCTGTTGTTGTATGTCCATCGGCGGTCATTTCTATGCGCCAGCTTGATCAATACATGGCTCCAGTTCACAACTCCATTGCGAATGTTCCTGAAATGCTTGAAGCCGGCGTACTTGTTGGTCTCGGAGTTGATAACATAGCTGATTTTTACGAACCATTCGTGGATGGCGATATGTGGATAGAATTACGACTTCTGCAAGAAGCTTGCCGATATTACAATCTCGATGAATTGGTCAAAATTGCTTCCACGAATGGAGCGAAAATACTTGCTTACAAATAGAAAAAGTTACTGACTCTCTAAAAACTGGAATATTTTCTCATTAGTGAGGACACTTTCAGCATGCATGCGGGCGCGCTTGGGGTCGGCATCTTTGTAGTGTTCCAGGATATGTGCTACTTCATTGGCAATCTCTTCCTCCGGCGCCACTATTTTTTCAATTTTTGCCATCTCGCTTAGAGCCAGGGCTAATTTGGCTTTCTTCTCGGCATCTGTTCTGAATTCTCCTCTTAAGTTCTCAATAGTTTTATTGAGATGTTTTAAATAATCTTCGAATTTCAGCCCCATCTGAGTAATGTCGGATTCCATTCTTTGCAGGATTTTATTTAATTCTATTTCAATTAAAATATCTGGTACCTCAATGGCACTACCGTCTAGTATTTTTTCTATTATCTTGAGTCGAGTTTTTTCTTTTATTTGATTTTCTTTTTCCAATTTTATATTTTCTCTCAATTTTGTCTTGAAATCCTCGACGTTTTGGAATGGTCCAAGGGCTTTTACAAATTCATCATTGAATTCGGCTAAATCCAGCGGAGCTGGATCGCCCGACGCTTCTGCTGAAGTGTTTAGGGCATCTTTCATATGGATTTTCGGCGCTCTGGATTTTCTGATGTCCAGGATAGTGTTTTCTAATTCGTCGTCTGTAACAGTGACTTCTTTTTCCTTCTCTGTAATACTGGAAATTATTTGTTTTGCCAGATTTTTATAATCAGGAAGCTTTATTTCAGGCAAGACGGCGGTTTTTATTTTGAAACCCAATGGATTTTTGCGAGCCAGCTTTGTGATAGAAATTTCTGGCCGGCTAATAGCATCAATTTTTTCTTGCTCGATTATCTTGGGATAGTGCTCATTTAGGGCTATCTGCGCCATTTCTTCCAAGATATTGATTTCTGGAATTTTGGAAGCCAGAATGTTCTCCGGCACTTTACCTTTTCGGAACCCATCAACTTCTAAATTCTCCCCGATTTTCTTTAAGGCTCGGACGTAATAAGTTTCGAACAACTCGGCATCCAATTCTCCCTCAATTTCTACCTCGCTTTTTGGAAGTTTTCTTACAGTTACCTGCATCCCAGTACTAAAATTTTATTTATAATCACAACAACAAATCTATACTATTTTGTATAGTTTGTCTATTTTTGGTTATATGACCTGATTAAAATTTAGTACAGGACAAGTGTTTTTGAGTCCGCTAGATTTCACTATCCAAACTTTCAAGATCAATGTTATTTACATCTGCCTCAAGGCTGGCAGTGTCATCGGGAGTTCCAGATATATCATTTTCCAACCCGACTGGCGTTACTTCTTCTTTCACACTACTTTTCCAAAGATAAATCCCGCCAAGCACCAGGATGATGATTATAATTATTAAACCCGTTAAAGCGCCGTTTGATTTTTGTTCTGGTTCCATAAAATTATTTCTTAAAATTTTTAATGTTTTTTTTATTCTGTATTTTCGTTGTTTTCATTATCATTATCATCCTGAGCATCTTCCACCCTTAGATTTTTTATTTCCTGAATAGCTCGGTGAAGAGCTTCCCTTGACTCCTTCAATAAATCTTTGGCTTCCCGAATGCCGAGCTTTATCTTTCCGAAAAGTTCAGGAGTCATGTCACTGCAATCATCTGGCACTAGACTTTTGGTTTCTGCCAGTTTTCCCTTCGCATCAGCCAATTTCGACTCCGAAAGGTCTAAAGCTTCCTCTGCCAGAGTTGTGTTTTTGCCATCCGCTTCCAATTTGTCTATTATGTCACCAACTTTTGCTTGGAATCTCTCAAGTTGCGCCATGACTGTTTCAAACCTTCTGGTCATTATTTCTTCCGCTTTTTCGCAGAACATTCTTTTCGTCTCAGTTCTGACAGTTTTCCATTTTTCTTTTCTTGATTTTAACTCTGTCAAAAAAGTTTCTCTGTTTTTCTTTAAACTGTCCAAAAAAGCTTCTCTCCTTGTTTTCATTTCCTCCCTCCACTCTACTCCGGGTCGCGATGGAGTTTCTCCAACAGCATCTTCTGCTCTTGCTACAGTAGCTATGGCAAATGTCATTAACAGAACAACAAACAAACCAACATATTTTTTCATAATTTTTATAAAAATTTATAATAATACTGACCTGCTTTAATTATACATCACTCATTCGAATTTACTCAAGTAGATATCTTTATATCTTTCTTCACATTCCCTAATTACTTTTATTGCTTCTTTTTTGTCAAAAAAACCTTTAGTAACGCCCGTTCCGGGTTTCTTGAGATATTTTATATGTTCCCAGAAATATGTAGATTCTTTTTTGAATTGCTCTCCCAAGTCTTCGACTGATTTAATGTGTTCGCTTCTGCGATCATCCGAAAGCACGGCAATTATCTTGTCATCAACTTCTCCTGCATCTTCGAATTTCATCACGCCGATAATGCGGGCTTCTACTAAACAGCCAGGCACTAGTGGTTCTATGACATTCACTATTTCGACATCAAGCGGGTCGCCGTCATAATCCCAAGTTTGCGGGATAGCTCCGTAAGCGAATGGATAAGCGAGCGATGAATATCCGACGCGATCAAGCTTCAACTGCCCCGATTCTGTGATCAATTCATATTTATTAATACTGCCAGAATTTATTTCAACAATAGTATTTATTACATCGTCTTTTTTTTCCACGAACGCAGGTAAAACATGCAATAAGTTCAGCATTAATTTTGAAGGTTTATGATTTATATTTGCCATGGTCCCATTGTAATCCTATTCCTCCCTGCCTGCAACGCCTTGCGTAGCATTGCGGGCAGGAGTTTTTTCAACATCGGTATCTTCAGTTGGCACCTTTTCTGTTTGTGGAGACAAGCCGTCACCCTTTATATCTATCCTCCAGCCAGTAAGTTTAGCTGCTAGGCGCACATTTTGCCCGCCTTTTCCGATAGCCAAAGATAACTGATCGTCCGATACTTCCACCGTAGCCTTATGTTCTTTCTCGTCAATTTCGATAGATAAAACTTTTGCCGGAGAAAGAGAATTAGTAACAAAAATTTTTGGATTTTCTGACCAAGGAATTATATCAATCTTTTCTCCCCCTAACTCAGAGGTAATTGTATTTACTCGCGTTCCTTTTTGTCCTACACAGGAACCGACCGCATCAATATGTTCGTCGTTTGAAAATACGGCAATTTTAGAACGAGCGCCGGGTTCTCTGGCAACTGATTTTATTTCAACAATTCCATTTTGGATTTCTGGCGCTTCTATGGCAAAAAGTTTTTCTACAAACTTTGGATGCGTGCGGGACAGCCGCAGATTAATCCCCCTAGGCATGTCTTCTACTGAATAGAGATATGCTCTCACGCGATGACCTCGCTCCCAAAATTCTCCCGGGATTTGTTCTTCAGCAGGCAAGATTCCCGTTGCGCGGTTGAAATCTATATAAACATTTCCTCTTTCGACTTTCTGCACAACGCCAGAGATTATTTCTCCTTCTTTCGTGCCGTATTCATCTAGAATAGACGTGCGTTCAGCTTCACGGATTTTTTGAATTATGACTTGTTTGGCGGTTTGAGCGGCGATACGTCCATAATCATCTTTTCCATCAAGCGGGAAGATAATTTCATCATTTAATTCTACTCCCTTTTTTATTTTCTTCGCGTCTTCTAACATTATGTGATGCTCTGCGTTGAAATGGGCCCGTTCGTCACCAGTCTCATTCACAGAATATTCTCCGTTTACGCGGGCAGATTTTTCATTTTCGTTGCCACCCCCAATTATCGCAATTGTTTCATCTACCACGATTTTTACCTGAAAAAATTCAGTTTTTCCAGTTTCTAGATCAAATTTTGCTCTTATAATCTGACCTTTTTTGCCATAATCTTTTTTATAAGCAGCGGCCATTGCTTGCTCTATGGCTTCTAATATTTTTTCTTTTGGAATTTTCCTTTCTTCTTCTAATTGTTCCAGTGCAGATTTGAATGTTTTTAAGTCCAACATATGTTTATTTGGTTTTTATTAAAAAAAGCCCTGTTGCGACAGGACTTACACGTAATTAAGCCTATCACAAGCCCTATTTTAAAGCAATACCCCACCTTTGTTTTATGCATTATCCACAGATTGCTACTCTTAGTGCATATTATAGTGTTATACTATATTCGAGTATATATTTATTAAAATTAATAGCGGATAATTGCAACATTATCTCATTAGAATAATTATGAAAATTTTAAACAAGAAACTATTTAGATTTTTGTTTGTGTCGTCTCTTGCTGTTTTCTCCCTATTTATTAATTTCAAAGTTGCCAATGCTGCTTTTTGTTCCCTCACTCCTTCGCCGGGGACTATGACCTTGCCCACAAATTCAACCACATTAACCTGGTCAGCGGGGCCTATGGGTAGCCCCCCCTTTTCGGGTTTAGCTAGCGTATATGCCGATCTTCTTTCTGCACCTATTCAAAGTGAACCATG
>ERZ1292632.1863-Hain-H43-01um-R2-1863-length-19116-cov-5_pt1 | contig 19116 bp, 29 predicted proteins | sample MGYA00564407_ERZ1292632 | MGnify/ENA primary metagenome ERZ1292632 (study PRJEB36523, sample SAMEA6512637) | groundwater metagenome | collected 2019-01-08 | study: AquaDiva: Metagenomics assemblies of 32 groundwater samples | reverse complement strand
GACGGAACGCCTCGGGGTTCTGGCAGAGTCGCGCCATCTGGCCGAACGTGCTCAGGTGCGCGCAGGAGTCGCACAGTCCTTCCGTGGTCGCCGCAGCGGCGTCCTCTAGCTCGGCGATGCGCAGCTTGTTTGCACGCAGCACGCGCGCGGCAGCCTCGCCGGCGCTCTCGCCGTCCTGCAATCCGCCATACGCGGCAAGCGCCTCGGTCACGAGTGCGATTTGGTCACTGAGCTTCATGTTCACCTTCCGTCGATTCGGTTTTCGCTATGATACCACGCAGCGTGTCCAGTTCTTCGTCCGACAGCTTGCTGAGGTCGTGCTGGACCGCCAGCTCTAGAGGGCCGCCAGCCGGGCCGGATGTCTCCTGCCTGGTGGGAGCGTCAAGACCTAGGAGCTTGGCGCGCCGTGCGCCCACGTCCAGCAGTTTGCCGATTGCCGCCAGCACGGGGCCGTCGTCTGTGAGCTTGTACGGCTGGCCTGTCGCCTCGTCTATGTCAACGACGATCTTCCCGCCCTGCGTGTAGCACACGCGGTGGCGGGTGAGCGTGATGCGAGCGGCACGTTCTAGGGAGTCGAGCTTCTGCAGCTCAAGCTCACGCAGCTCGGACGCCTTGCTGTCCCGCTGCGCCGCCAGCTTCTTCAGCGCGCCCCAGATGTGTTCGCGCACCGTAGACTCATGGAGGCCGAGTGCTTCGCCGATCTGGCGGAAGGTCATTCCGGTGATGCGCATGTCCAGACACTTCTGCTGCCGTTCGGTAGCTTCGATGTGAACGCGGTCGTTATGTGCGTTGCCAGCCATTAGGGATACCTATGTGCGGGGGTAAGGGTTGCCTAACACGAAATGTCCTGAGCATCACACTCGGGACAGTGGGAACTTCCCGTGTCGCCGCAGTGCGGACAGCTAGAGAAGATGGCGTAATGATGGACGCAGCAATCGAAGTCTTCGAAGCTCAAGCCGCCACCACAGCGCTGGCAGGTGATTACCAGTTCGCCGATGCCCTCGAGCACCATGTCGCTCCCCATCACGGCTCCCAGACGTGTCCGCATTCGGGACAGGTAACGGACTGCCGTTCGCTCGGAGGCGTAACCTCTTGCGTCTCGGGCATCCTCTCCCCCGCACACTGCGCCAGCAGCCGCACGATGTCGGCATTCTCCGACTCGACCGACTGCACGAGTTCGGCAAGCTTGGCCGCGTCTTCTACTGCCATAGCGCCGATTGCATCCAGGGACGCTAAGATGATTCTTTCCTCGTCTGGCAGAAGATCAACGTACACCACCGGCAGCTCGGTATCGTCTCCGTCGCGTAGCGCCATGGTCACGCGGAGATGGCCATCCAAAAGCGTCTCTATGCCACGGTCGATTCCCCACTCAGGAGCGCTACGTTTGTTGACCACGACGGGCGCCACGAGGCCGACGTGATTGACGGCGGCACCCAGAGCCTCCTGCTGTGCCTGCGGATGCAGCCTGTGATTCGCGGGGTTTGCTAGGAACTCGTCAGCGCGGACTAGAGCCGTTGACAGGATGCGATTAGCCCAGCTCATACAGCCTTTCATACCCCACAACCGCGCGCCATTCCTCAGTCAAGGTCGTCCTCCAGGTACGCCTCGTCCATCATGCGGTCTTCGTCAGCCGAGACGATGTGCATGCCGTAGAGGCTGTCCAGCAGGTCTGCATCTTCGGTAGGCAGCGGCCAATACCCGTCATCACCGGTCTGGCCTAGGTGCTCATCCCAGACGCACTCTTCGCCGTCGCGGTAGTAGGCGGGCATCATGGAGCCCCGCTGTTGGCCAGTCTGGAGGCGGCCGGATTCGAACCGGCGTCCGAGGCGGTCCCCATTGAGGTTTCACGCCCCGTCGAAGCCTTTCGCGCCCCCGTGATAGATGGTGTGTGGGGGTGGATTCGAACCACCATGGGACTCAGTCCCAACGGGGTTACAGCCCGCCGCGCCGCGCCAGTCTGCGCCGCCCACACGTGGTGCCCCTCCCGAGATTCGAACTCGGACTGACCGCGATTTGAGCGCGGCGCCTCTACCGTTGGGCTAGAGGGGTTATGGTACTCCCCCGGCGATTCGAACGCCGACCGCACAGGTCCTAAGCCTGTCGCCTCTGCCAGTTGGGCTAGGGGAGTGTGGTGGAGAACCGGGGCCTCAAACCCCGAACCCCCGCCGTGCAAAAGCGGTGCTCTCTCGGTTGAGCTAGTTCCCCACTTGGTAGCGGCGGCCGGAGTCGAACCGACAAAGCAGAGGTTATGAGTCTCTGCGGGGACCATCCCGCGCCGCGTCATGGTTCGTACTGCCTGGCGATGCGCTCCCAGAATGCTGGAGCCAGGTCTTGCACGAGTGCGCGTGTGGCGGTATTCAGCGGCCACGTCTCGCCGTTGTTATCCATACGCCCGTGGTGGACGTTGCAGGCCGGGACGCCCTCATTGTATGCCCAGCCGGCGTTCTTTCCGCCGATTCCGCGGTGATGTGGAAAGTGGCAGTATGCCGTCGGCGTGGCCTTGCAACCGGGGATGATACAGGGAAGCGTCCGGTAGAGTAGCCGATATGTCTCATCGGGCTTGGCCTTGCGTCTCTTACCGGGCTTCGGGAATGCTGGGGTGTACGTCACGTCGGCCTCTCGCCGTTTGACATCTCGTCAGCGTCCACCGTAGCACAGTCCACGGGACAGCGTGCCGCAATCACGCGGTAGGCTCCTGACTGGGGGGTGACCACGATATCCCAGCCCTCGCGCTGTAGAACAGCGATGCTGCGGCGCACCACATAGCGCGCCTTGTCTACGATGCCGAAGTGAGCCGCCGGGTACGCGACGTCGCCCACGCACTCTGTCAAGTAGGAGCGGAGCTTCGCTGGCCAGGCATTGTCCGTGCGAGGATCGTAGGTGCGGCGATGGCAGGTGCAGACACGACTCCTATTGTCACGAGCGAGCCGCGCCTGGCAACGGACGCACAGGCGCGGCTCTAGGGGGCGGTCTGATATGGAGTCAGTGTCTTTCCGTGGCGACCTCCGCGCCGTTGTTGGCTTCACGCGTGCAGTATAGCACACGCGGCTACAGCGTCTTCTGCGCCCCCGAATCGGCTTCGCGGAGCGGCGAGTCTTCCGACAGGTGGTCGCGCACGAGTGCGCTCACCGTATCGGTGCGGTCATTCGACCACTTGAGGTAGGCGGCCAGCTTGCGCACCATCTCGTACCCCAACAGGTCGTGCCGTACGTAGGTAGACTGCTCGGGTGTCTTGACGCGCCGAACGTAGGGCTTGCCGATGTCGTGCAGCAGGGCAGCCCAGCGAATCGTCGGCTCGGCAGGCGTCGCGGCCACGACGGCGCGCGTGTGCTCCCACAGCTCGTGATCGTGGTAGGGCGTCCTCTGGTCATATCCCACCTGCACGGATATCTCGGGCAGGATGAACTGCAAGAGGCGGGTGTCCGCCAACAGCTCCAATCCTTTCTCGACGTAGGGCGCCACCAGCAGCTTGTCAAGCTCCCCCATCCAGTGTTCGCGCGGGACAGTCAGCACCTTGTACGAGAGTTCGCGCGCCTTGACGAACGTCCGGTCCTCTACCGTGAAGCCGAACTGAGCGGCGAAACGCGCCAGCCTCAGCATGCGGGACGGGTCCTCGCGGAAACGATGCGAGGGGATGCCTACAGCACGGAGCACGCCGGCCGCAAGGTCATCACGACCATGCTCGGGGTCTATCAGCCGCCGGCCGCGGCGCGCCATGGCGTTCACGGTGAAGTCCCGGCGGGCGAGGTCGTGAGTGATACTCGACACGAACTGCACGCTGGGCTTGCGGCAGCCATCCTTGTATGACTCGGCGCGGAACGTCGTCACTTCTACCGGGAGAGCCTTCCTGCTGCCCTGCGGAATGCCGAACCCGATGGTGCCGAAACGCTTGCCGACACAGTAGGGCTTGCGGCTGGCTGCACGAACGCACGCCTCGATCTCGTCCGGCAGCAGGGGCGTCGCGAAGTCAAAGTCGTGCGGCTCGACGCCCAGCAGTTCATCGCGGACACTGCCGCCGACCATGTACACCGGACTGACGATCTTCTCTACTTCCGCGTAGACGTCCATGCAGCCTCCCGGATTCTCAGTAGCAGTTCGTTCACCCTAGCATAGTCCGGCTCGAGCGGCAAGGATGACTCCACGGCGTCCATCTCGGCTTTCGCTTCCTCGAAGCGCGGCTTGAGTTCGGCGAGTGGCATCTGCCCGATGGCGAAGAGTTCCGCGGGATTCGTCACCCGCACATCAAGGTACCCGTCCCTGAGTAACTGCGTGCCCTGGCGCAGGAGACGGAAGCAGTGGCGCGCGTGCTTCTCATAGCGCCCCTTGACGCGCGGGTTGAAGCCGACGAGTCCCTGCCGCTCGCGCGTCGCTAGCTTCTTCATCTGCGCGATGGCATAGCCGCCGTAGGTGACACGCACGCATTGGGAGAGGAAGGCATCGCGCGCGCCTACTAGCCAAGCCCCCTCAACCGTCAGCGTAGGATACGTCTCGAGGTACAGTTGCTCTAGGATGTTCGGGTTGCCCGCCAGCGCGAGGCGCACGAACTTGCCGACTTCGTGCAGGACAGTCTCATGTGCCGTGTCGTCTATCGTCTCCGGACCACACAGACTCGGCAGACCTAGGACGCGCTCCGTCGGGTAGACGAACACGCCGCGCCAATCGTCGTCACTCTCGGGGGTGTCCATGCCGTATGCCTTGCTGCCGGCCAAGCCGAGCAGAATGACGGTACGCTCATCCATCGGAGTAATCTCCGCCGCCGTGAACGGTGCATCTGTCGCTCGGATTGCTGATGCGCAGGACGGTGCCGCAGCCGACGTGTGTGCAAACACGGCCTGCGGGGTAGACGATGTGGTAACGGTCCCAGCCCCATTCCTGGACAGGCAGGCCCGACTCACGCAGTTCGCGGATGATGCGGGTTGCGCTATCGGGCTGGACGCCCAATGCAAAGCCTAGTTCATCCGCAGTCAAGGCCCCAGCCAAGAGAAGATCGCGAGCTAGCTTCATGCGTGCGTTCGCCAGATCGAGGGGTGCGGCGTGGGCAGCGGTCATAGAGAGACCTCCGCACTCAGGTCTGCCGCAAGCTCCGCCATGCGCTCGGCTTGTGCCCTCAAGTCCTGCTGGACGCGCTGCAGGGTGCCCAACACGCTGCCGTACCCATCCTTTCGCAGCGCTAGGACCACACGCACGGCCGCGCCGATGACCTGGCCGTTCCATGCGTTGATCTCGACGCCGGATGCCCGGCTGAAGGTCGCCACGCTAGACTGGAGATCCGCTAGTTCGCGGCCTCTGTAACTTTCGGAGAGGCACTCCCGCTCCCGACCTTCAGCGCGGCCCTGCTCAAGTCCCTCGGTACGGGCGGCCTGTATCAGTGCCTCATCACTGTCTGTCTCCAGCACACGCCGCAGGATCGCCGCGACGAATGGCCGGTCCATAAGGCGCTCACGCAGCATAGCCTCATCGCACATACACGCCGCCATGCTTTTCGCGCGCAGGCCGCGTCCGTGGGGCTCGAGCAGGCCCCAGCCATGAGGCAGCTCACCATCGGCCACGACCTGCTTTTCGGCCACGACCCACCAGTAGTCGCACATGAGCGCTATATCCTCGGCCTTGTCGGGGTTCTTCAGCTCGGCCAGCCAATCGCCGCGCCGGACCTTGAACTCGAATCCATGGATAGCGAGGCCGCGGCTCGGATAGGTGTTCATCGCGATGGCGTCAGCGGTGCGCGTGATGCGCGCGAAGCCTGTACTGTTGCGAACCTGAGATAGGAGACACCACTCAGGTCGCCGATAGCGGGTGCGTAACAGTGCGAACAGTGCCGCCTCGTTGTCGTTCATGACCCCGCCTCCGGCAGCTCGTGTGTGGCTTCCATGTCCATGATGTCTGGACCATACAGGCTCTGTCTTCTGTCTGTCTTGGCTGTTCCCCACTGCTTGAAGTAGAACGCCACCCCCGCCGCCTTGCAGAGGTGATACACATCAAGCGCCCACTCGGGCTGCATCGGCCGGGCGCCGGGACCGGACTCGCCGCCGAGGACGACCCAATCGATGCCTGTGGGGTCGAACTTGCGGCCGTCGCACTCGGGTTTGGACAGCCAGCCGAGCAGGGGTTCGGCTGAAATCCATCGCACAGCGGCCGGTGTATCCCGCAGGCAGTTCACGCGATCTAGGTGGTGATAGTCCTCGACGGTGACGCCGAGCCACACGTGCGGCATCGGCCATATGGGCACGATGCTAGCCACGGAGCCGATGAGGTTAGGGAACTCGGGGTCGCTCAGCAAGGAGCGCATCCGCTCCTGGCGTTTCGTCAGCACGACATGGGTGTGGTGCGGCTCGGAGGTCGGCCACCAGCGGCCATCCTGCAGAAGCGCGCTCGGCGACCCCAGCGCCATGATGCCGAAGACTCTGGCAATCTGCTCATCCGAAAACGCCTCGTGGAAGATATCGCTCATGGAGTTGACGAAGATGCGGCGTGGCTTGTGCCAGCGCAGCGGCTTCTCGAGGCGGTCGGGGTGGAAGGTAGGAGCGAAGCCGACGTTGCCTTCGCCGTGGCAGGTCGAACAGCCGAATGAACCCCGTCCACTCCCGTACTGACACGGGCACCGCGTCACCGGCAGATTCCTACCTGCCATCCGCTCCGCCCAACAGTGCTCACACGCCTCGCTCACCGGCGTGCAGCCGGTCATGGGATTCCAGGAAACATCCCACCATTTGGTTCCGTCACTCATCCCGTTCCTCTCCTTCTTCGTCGGCCTCTGTGAACGCCTCGCATGTCTCGATATTCGGGCACCCGATGCACCCGTAGTAGTTCGCACACTGGTCACTCATCATGTCCCCCCCGAATCACGCTGCCATGTGAACCGCCACGGCAGCGACGTGTGTGCACTCGCGGTAGACGGCCCCCAGCTCGCCGTCGTCAAAGTGTTCTTCGTTGATCGCTTGGCACACCTCGCCGTATTCTTCGCCGAGTATGCTGGCCCAATCGAAGAGAGTGAGGGACTGGTCGCCGAACTTCTCATGCTGTCGCATCAACTCGCGAATGATGGCGTCCAGTTCCGAGCCGAAGTCCCCCGACTCTGCGAACACTCGCGGCTCTGGCAGGTCCCGGCGGCAGGCGTGGCGAGTCATTCGGCCGCCGCCACATCCGACTCGTCGCCCATAGCAATCTCCATCTGGCCAAGTCCCTCACGGAAGTCAGCCTTAGCGGCCTCCGCGAGATTGCGGACCGCCTGTCGATAGTAGGTCGGCTTTAGCTCGACTCCAATGCCGCGGCGACCCTGCATCACGGCACTGTAGACTTCGCTGCCAACTCCCATGAACGGTGTGAACACCACCTCGCCAGGGTTGCTCCAAAGCACGACTCCGCGGTCAATCACGTCTAGCTGTAGGGGGTGAACGTGCTTCTCGTCCTCCTCGTCCTTGGCGGTCTTGAAGGGCAGGACACGCCCGATGCGCACGTCATCCCAAAACGCGGAGGCGTACTGTCGCCATATCCAATGCGAGTAGCGATTCTCAATCTGATTGCCAGTGTGACCGCGGTATTGCAACAGCTCGGCGGGTATTTGCCGCTCGCCGGCGTAATCCGTGAGGCCGCGAGGGTGCGCTATCGGTACCGGGTTGTCGCCCTTCCGCCGAAACGCCAGCAGGTAGTCGGCGCTAGCCACACTACAGCGCGACGAGTCGTCCACGACGGTCTTGTGGGCGAGGTTCTTGGCCATGGTGCGATTGCGGACGCCGAGCGGTTCCTTCCAGACGTGGTAGCGGCCCGTATAGTAGAAACCGCATTGCTCGTGTAGCCGGATGATGTCTCCGGGGAAATCCCGCAGGTGATCGCAGCCGGTGTTCCCCGTCGGCACGTCGGCACAGTGTACGAGCGTCACGCGGCCGGGCATGGTGAGTCGGGATAGCTCGCGCACCACGAAACCGTAATGCTCGAAGAACTCGGCATAGGTGCGGCTGTTTGACAGGTCGCGCTCGCTGGATGAATAGTGATAGAGGCCGCCGAACGGCGGCGAGTAGATGGATAGATGCACGCTTTCTGACGGCAGGGTCGCCATGACCTCGATACAGTCTCCGAGGTACGTAGCGTAGTGATCGGTGATGGTTTGTTCTATGACTGGCACCCTATCTCCTCTCGGTCAGCCAAGGCGGTACCTCCTCGCAAGCGACATACGGATTGTCGCGCCGCATGTGCAGCTCATCGTTCATGTGCTTCACTAGCTCTGAGAACATGGTGTCGGCTTGCGCCGCCTTGCGCTGCAGGTTCTTGAGGACACCCAGTTCTCCCTCCGTCGTCACGATGTCGACTGTGACCGGGCTCTTCTGCCCGAAGCGCCAACAGCGGCGCACGCTCTGATAGTGCTGTTCGTAGGAATTTGACGGAAAGACCGTGATGTGGGCGCAGTGCTGCCAGTTCATCCCGAAGCCGCCGATACGCGGCTTCGTCACTAGGACGCGAATCTCACCTTGCGCGAACGCGGTAAGGCGCTCCTCCTTCTCCTCGTCGGCCTGCGCCCCGGACACCTGCACGGCGTCGGGTATCAGCCGCTCCAGTAGGTCGCCCTCAGCGTTTAGGTGGCACCAGCAGACAACCGGCTTATGATGGTCGACCTTCTCCGCAACGGCCTCGCAGCGCTCGCTGATAGTGGCCCGGCGTTCCTGCCGCTGTTCATGCAATCCTTGAGCCACCTGTGTGAACAGGCGCCCGTCCAGGGGACGCGATGCGGCGATGACCGTCTCGCGTTCCTCGATGGGCGGCAGAATGAAGCCGTCGTCGCAGTAACCGAGATCTGACGGGTAGCGAAGCGCACGCGCCCACGATACGACCCATCGCCAGAATTCGTGCTCGGCGTGGCGCTTGAACCGCCATTGAGGTTGTTCAAACGCACGCGGGGCAGCATACCCGCGCCACTTACCCACCGTGTCGACGGCATTGCCCTGTTGGTTGCGGAAGAAGCACGTCAGCATGTCCATGTGACCCATAGCACCTAGCGCCTCGGAGGACGTGCCAAGCTCGACGTAGTCATTCGGTGCCGCCGTCGCGGTGCACAGCAGGCGGTACCTCACGGTGCGCATGAACTCGGTGACGGCGGCTTTCGTCGCCCCGTCGAAGCTCTTGAGGATGGAGGACTCGTCGCAGACGACGCCAGCGAAGTCATCGCGGTTGAAGAGGTGCAGGCGTTCGTAGTTCGCGACTGTTATCTGCCCGGCGGGCCGGCCGTCATGTGACCTCTGCGCCTCAAGGCCGAACTTCGCTGCCTCGCGCACAGTCTGCGCGCCCACGGCAAGCGGCGCTAGGATGAGGACGCGACCATTTGACGCCTCGCAGACCAGCCGCGCCCATTCAAGCTGAATAGGAGTCTTGCCCAAGCCGCAATCGGCGAAGACAGCAGCCCGGCCCTTAGCGCACGCCCACTTGACGAGCGCACGCTGGAAGTCAAACAGTTGCGGGTTTATGTCTTCGTCGGCGACCTCGAATCCGTCGCCGTGATCGTAGTGCATCCGAGACTCGAGGAACGTGGCGTAGTCTACTGAGTCGCTCACTCCCGCCCCTCCGCCAGCCGCAGGAAGAAGGCCGTGACCTCGTTCTGCCAATGCTCAAGACGCTCGAGGCGCAGCTCTACATCGGCCACGTAAGCTGCGCTAGGAAACTTCGGCAGCGCAGCCTGCGCCTCTCGTTCGCGCACGAGTGCCGTATGGTCCTCGCACGCACCGCGGTCCTGGCCGGCGTGCTCGCAGGACGCATCGGCGCAGTCTAGACAGCTCATACCCATGTCCGACCTCCCTAGTCGAGGCAGTCTAGCACATCCGGGGCGACGATGCCCTGCTCCACGGCCATGCGGGTCACCACGCCGATGCGGCGCCAGGTCTGCCACTGCACCGCGACCTGGCCAGCAAAGCCATGGTGATTGAGTCCCGCGATGCGGCATACCCGTCCCTGCGAGACGCCGGCTTGACGCAGCTTGGCGATGAGGATTTGTACGCGCTCAATGGGCACTTTCTGACCCTCGCGCAGCTCATCTAGCGCCACGCCCATGATGGCCTCAGCCGTGACGCGCCGAACGTGCCTGCGATGACCTTGTGTGATGCGCCCGACGGTCTGGCGCGCAATCCCGGCGAGTGCCGCTATGCTAGTGTGCGTGTGGCCGGCCGCCAGCAGTGCCCGCAGATAGGCGAGGACCGGCCTGACGTCAACCGTTCGCGGGCTGTCGTGATAGTAGGCGCGGCGGTAGGTGTTCCAGGCCAGACGGCAGGCGTCGCAGTGACAGCGCCCGTTCGTGTAGCCCGAGATGGTGCCGTGAATCAAGACTCCACCACTTCAATCAGTCTGACTCTTGGCACGCGGAACTTCCCGTCCGTGCGATAGGGGATGACGCCAGCCGCCAGCCATTCCCACTTGATAAGGAGCTGCCAAATCGGGCCGCTGCCACCATGTTCCCTGCACCATTCGAGAGTCCCTACGTTCACGCCGCAGCCGCAGTCGATTGTGGGCAGCGGGTTGACGTTCTCGTGAATCTCTGCGCCGGGTTCCTGTCGCCAGCTATCGGGCGGAGGGTAATGGTTGGCAAACGTCTTGTAGGCGAAGACGCCGCCACGAGTGCGCCTGAGGTTATCGGCTATCCATGCAGCAGCATCGAAAACACCGTCCGCCCCGCTCAGGTTCGCTTCGCTCAGGTTCCCCCAGCGCAGGTCCGCCCCGCTCAGGTCCGCCCCGCTCAGATCCGCCCCGCTCAGGTCCGCCCAGCTCAGGTTCGCCCCGCTCAGGTTCGCCGGCTCGCCCCCCTCGCGTCCGGCCCGCCAATCGGCGTGAGATTCGAGAATGGCCTTGAGTTGGTCTGAATTCATGTCTTTACCTCCGTGTCGGCAGCCGCCAGTAGCAGCAGGCGGAATCCCAGGCGCTTGTCCCCGCAGAAGGAGCCCAGCCGTGCCGCCATGTACTCTACGAACTCTGCGTCTGTGGCCTCCACTAGGTCGACTGATATCAGCGAGGGCTTGTCGCCCTTCTTCTTACGCCGGGAGACGTGAATCGTGATGGCCTTGAGTGATGAGACATCTAGCAGGCCACCGGCGGCGCGCTTGTCGCTCGCGGCTATGATGGATGCCGCAGTCATTCGGCCGGCTCCTGGCACTTCGCCCACGCTAGGAAGTGTTCGGCCTGTTCGTGACTCAGGTCCTTGCGACTCTCAACTTCGTATGTCGTCCGCAGATGTTCGCGCCACGTTGCCTCGTCCGTGCTCTTGAGCGCAATGGCAAGCCGCTGCCGCAGAAGTTTCATGTGAGTGGATTCCTGTTCCGCGGCATCCTCAAGGACTTCGCCGGTGACGGAGTCTATGACCTCTGCCGTTTGTGCCTCGAATGCTCCGCCCGTGTCCTCGGGCACGAAGACCATGTCGCGCGTTAGGGACGTTCTCACGTTGCCGTCCGCAGAAAGCGCGGCGGCCAGTTCAACCGACTTCGGGCCACGCCGAGCGACCACGGCCACGAGGGTCTTGCGACCCATCGCGGCATAGGACTTCACCCACGAGTCGGGGAGCTTGCCGTTGCGGTCCTTCTGCACGTACTGGTCGCGGTGATCGTCCATGTGCGCCTTGCTCCACACTTCTATCTCGCGGCCGCCGTTGGTCAGATTCTCGACGGCGTAGAAGAAGCGGATGGCAGAGTCCGCCTCACTCGCGCGGTCCGGGTCCGGCTTGTGGTGGACGTAGGGGTTGTCGCCGAGCCCGTAGTCGAATTCGTCACCGTCATAGACCGCGTAAGCGTACAGCGATTTGATCTGCCCGGAGTTGTGCGCGAGCTTCGCGAGCCCCTGATACCCTGTCTGGAAGGTGCACTCCTGACAATCGAGCTTGCTGTTGCGCCGCGGGATAAACCAGCACTCCCCTAGAGGTCCGGGTTCCAGTCCGAGTTGGGCTGCCGTGAACAGCGCGCCCAAGAGCGACGCTGAGCTACAGGCTCCCAGCGCCGGATTCACGCGCAACTGAGTCGCCGCAATGCGCGCGAGTCGGTCGGCCGTCATATGCTGCGGCAGTGCTAGAGCTATCTGCCGTTTGACACGCGGATCGCTGAGCAGTTCGATAATCGACTTCGGCGCGGTGTTTCCCGAGCAGGCGACCTCGCCAGCATGCTGCGCCGCCTCTGTGGCCTTGTTTGCGTTGCTCACGATACCTCCTCGTGTGTGCACCCGTAGTCCTTGCAGCCGACTAGCGGAACCAGGGCGCCATGCGCTTTCGCCACAAAGTCGGGGTGCTCGATGTACAGCCAAGCGAGTTGCATCGCCATACCAAACGTATTCCCCGAGTGTCCGTCGTCGCTGCCGATAAGAGCCTTCTGGCGCGTGTAATCGTAGTCATACGCCTTGCTATTCAACGCCCGCGCCCATTCCAGCCAACGCGTGTACGGATTCTCCGGCTCGGTTATGGACGCCTCAGACGCACCATACGCTGCGTCTCTCAGCTTAGCCGCATCGGCGTAGAACGCGTCAACTTCTGCGTCGTTCGTGTGGCTGTCTACGGCCGCCCGCGCCGCCTCGGCGAACTTGACACCCTCAGTGCATGAGAACATCTCATATGCCTCGTACTCCACGCGGAAGTCAGGATTGCCAGCGCGGAATCGGTCTATGCGCTGCTTGAACACGTTGGGCAAGGCGTCATACTGTGCGTCAAGCCCAGCCTTGCCGTCCTCGAATGCTTGGCGCTTCTTAGCAGCGTACCGCTCGTGTTCGGCCTGCCGCTCAGACTCCACCTCGGCATCCGTCTTGAAGTACAGCGGAACGCCGTTGAGGTCCATGCCGCGGAACGGCGTGTACCGACCGTTCACATAGTAGAGCGTCACGAGGTCGCCAGCCTCGGGCGTGATGCCGAGCTTCGGCATGCCGAAGCCGCCTGATTCGGTGGTGAGGACGTTGTATCCATCGCCGCGGTCCTCTACGCTTTCGATGGTGTAGTAGGTGCGGCCAAGACCGCCACGGACGTGCTGGCTGCGCTCCATCTGCTGTTCGGGGGTCAGAGTCATTCGGTGGACACCTCCACAACGTACTCGTACGTGCACCATGGACAGACGTACATTACCGCCCACCCGCCGTTTATGCCCGAGTCTCCGCGCATCATGTAGCCACAGCGCGGGCATGCAACGTACTGAGGAACACATAGCGGAATCACTGGCCCCCTCCTTCCGCACAAGCCTTCAGGCTGGTGTCAGTCATCGTCTACCAGTCTCCTTACCTCGAATGTCAAACCGCAAACGGTCCGCATGTCCATCTCGTGGGCGAACAGCTCGGCGTCTACCCTCACCGCGAAGGCCGCTACTAGCAGCTCCGGAGGCGACTGGAAGACACCGTACCCAAACAGCTCGCCGATCTTCATATCGGCTGCTGGATATCTCATCCGTCAACCTCCTTCACCGTGAACCGACGCGAGGTCGATTCCGCCATGTAGGGCTCTAGCGCCTCGCCCAACCCCGCCCGAGCCGCCTTCGTGTCCAGCCGCTTCGTGACGACGGTCGGCCAGGACACACGGTAGTTACCGATGCTAGCACGCTGCGCCTCGCCGAGCAACGCCTTGAGCGCGTTGGCCGTCTCGCGCACGTGGTCGGCCATCTGCTTCTCTTCGTCCTGATAGACGAGCAGGTCGCGGGCAAGTGCCTCCGCGGCGCTGTCGTCAATCACGATACTCGTGCCGTCATCCTCGGGGAACAGTACCTTGAGCGCGGCCTCGCTGGCCTTGCTGCCATCGATTGCCGGCGGGACTTGCGGCGCTAGGTGATTCTCCACGAATGCGCGCTCTAGCTCAATGAGCGTCGCGATGTAGGTCTCGTCCCTGGCGATGGCGTGCTGTTCGTAATGATTGCCGCCGATGAGCGCGGCGACCACTGCCGAAGCGCATCCTGTCACGGCGAGGTTGTGCTGGACCTGAATCCAGACGTAGAGCGGCACGTCGTCCTTCCACGCCTGCGACTTCCACGCGCTTGAGGTCTTGCCTTCGTAGAGGGTCGGAGTCTTCGCGTCGTCCAGGAACACCCCGTCGATTGTCGCGAGCATCCACGGGTACTCAGGGTGGGCATGGAGTTCCTGCCGGCCGCAGACCAGGTGCCCGGAGACTTCCTCAAACTTCTTGATGATAGTGGGCTCATGGCGCGAGCCCCACTCCATCGCCTCGTTCGGTTCCTCGCGCTCCACGAGGCCCAGCTTGTCGAGATAGACCGACATCGGGGAGGCCCACGAGACGGCTCCCGCGATGGCCGGCGCGTCGCTGCCGCCGATGCCCGCGCGTCGCTTCTCTAGCCATTCCTCTGCCGCCAGGTCCAAGCCGACGGTGCCGATGAGTATGCCGTTCATGTCGCTCGCCTCACAATCCGCCGGAACCAATCCGGCACGGTGATGTCCGACGGGATGACGCGGCGGCGCTTGTACCTGTGGCCGCGCTTGCTTACATGGACGCGCGTGACGATGACGCGCCCGTTGCTCGATTTGGTTTCCGTCTTGTCGCTCATGCTACCAGCCACAGGCCGGCGCATACGGCAAGTTCGCCCGCCGCGATAATCGCGATAACCGCCGCCCACACGATAGCGTCACAGATTCGCTGCACGCCGCCTCCTCATCGTCTCGACATCTTCGGCGGGAATCCGCAGGTGCCCGCCCCACGTTCTGAGCGCCCGCGGAAACTTGCCCGACCACGCCCATCGCCAGATTGTAACACGACTGACGGACAGAAGTTCTGCCGCTTGGCTGGCCGTGAGGTAGTTCATCGCGTGTCCAGTGCCTCAGTTACCACGGGCCGCCGAAGATGAATGACCCCGATAGTGATGTACATGTCGTCTCCGGGCTGGTAGTGGCGGTATGCAGGACTGTGCCCGGCCGCTAGCATCTCGTCCATGGTTTCCTCGTGGGGGGGCAAGTCGATCGTGATATCCCCAACGTCAACAATCGTCCAGTCGGACGCGGAAGAATACACTGCGCCAATGATTGTACGCACGCGCTGTTCGACTTCGGTTTCCATTGTTTCTCCTATGCCTTGATGACCGCGACGGGTCGCAGCGTCAGGGTCGGTGCCACGAGGTCCACCTGAGCTGCCATCACGTCGTCGATGTCCTTGTATGCCTGCTGGCACTCTTCCGCCACGTCAGCGGTGTCCGGCTTGAAGAGAGCGATTCCGGCCGCCTCCATCTCGGCGAGCACTTGAGCGGCGGAGATGTCGCGCTTCGCCGCCTTGCGGCCCATGGCACGGCCGGCCCCGTGCGAACACGAGGAAAACGATTCCGGGTTGCCCATGCCAGTGCCGATGTAAGACCGCGAGCCCATGCTGCCCGGGATGATGACCCGTTCGCCCTTGCGCGCCCGGACGGCTCCCTTGCAATGAACCACCACGTTCTTCCCGTAGTGGTTTTCCAGTGCCGCATAGTTGTGGTGCACGTCGAATCCGTCGTCCAACGCGATTGAGTAATCGGCCAGAACCGAGCGGATTGCCGACCACATGCGAGCGCGATTCTCCTTAGCGAAGGCCAGGCAGACGTTCATCTCGCGCATATACAGCTTGCCCTCATCGCTATCGAGCGGCAGGAAGGCCAAGTCCCATTCGCGCGGCACGGACGCGTGCCAACGGGAGTTTAGCTCGCGGGCTAAATCGTTGTAATGCTTGGCGACCTTGAAGCCGATGTTCCGGCTGCCGCTGTGCAGCATGAAGTGGAGCGCGCCCTCGCCATCCGCCTGTGCTTCGATGAAGTGGTTGCCGCCGCCCAGCGTGCCGATTTGGCGGAGGGAAGCAAAGTACTCGCGGTTCACCACGGGCGCGTCTTGCGAGTTCACTAAGTCGGGGAGTAAATCCTCCCAGCCGGCCTGGTCGGTCGCGTGATGCTTGAACCCCGTCGGGACGAGTTCGGTGATGCGGCGCATGATGTTATCGACGGTGCCGGGGCGGAGGTTGTTCACACGCACATCTGTGGCGCCAGCGCGCATTCCGCAGCCGATATCCACGCCGACGGCATTAGGCACGACCACGCCCATTGTCGCCAGCACGCCGCCGATTGGCATGCCGTAGCCCTGATGCGCGTCCGGCATTAGTGCGACGTGGCGGAAGGCGAAGGGCAGGTCAGTCAGGTGTTCGGCTTGTTCCGCGGCACCCGCTTCTAGATCCTCTGCCCACGATTTCAGCGGTACGCGACCGCCTGTTGTGACGTTCATATCGGCTCCTCAGTCGTGTATCCGCAGACGCCTGCGCAAGTCCCGCAATCTGGCGTCAAAGGTGCAGCCGTGGGCTACTATGATGCCCTGCTTGGTGCGGCTCCCGCGCCAGTAGTCGTCAAGCCAGTGTACGCACTCGTGGATAAGCGTGCCTGTTGCTTCGGCAATGGAGCCCCTCGCATTCCAGTCAATCTCGATACGGTATCCGTGCGCCAGGTCATTCGCGAATGTCCCGTAGGAGCCGGGGATGTGGTCTACGATGTTGACGGCCGGCCATCCCACGCTACCGCCGAACCCGCGGTCCGCGATGAAATGGCTGCAGCCTTCGCATCGCTTCGGCCAGACAATGCCATGCTTGCATGTGCGATCATCGCGGCCAAGGGACTCGACGAACGCCTCAGCCCGCCGCTGGAAGGAACGCCGCTGCTTGGCGGCCAAGACAGACATGATTGCTGCGCGCGTGGCGGGACTGATGCGGATGACATTCCCATCCGGCCCCCGTACGACGCTCCAGCGCTTCACGGCTGCGTGCCTCGCGGCCGCCTCGCGGGTTCGCTTGCGCTCGCCGCGTTCATAGACCGCCAGCGGGAACTTGCGCGCCTTGCGCATCGGCTTGTGGCAGCGGGCGCACCACAGGTGCGTGTCGGCCTTCCGCCGGTTCCGCACCACCCCGCATGGGTCACAGACCCAGTACCGTTCTATCACGACGCCACCGCCTCGTGCGTGTCGGCCAGGTAATCGGACTCGCGAGCATCGTTCGGGTCAACGTAGTCCTCGCCTGTCGCGATCGGCTGGCACGTCTCAAGGATGCGCGCCTCGGCGTGCTTGGCGACAAGGTGGCCGGCGCGCACCTGCGGCCGGATGAACACGTGGTCTTCGTACTCGACGACGCAGAACGTGGCGCCGTCACGGTCCGCCTGCTCCTGCGCCCGGCGCACCATCTTGCGCGTGCCCTTCCTACCCGCCGGCAATGTCCGCAGGTTCGTCACGATGCCCTCCCCAGTCCCTTGGTCGTCAGAATCTCGCGGCGGGGATCGATGACGACGAAGCGACCGTCGTCCAGCGTGACCGCGATGTTCTTGCCCCAAATGCGGATGTCCTCGACCCGCTGCAGGCCGCGCGATGTCTCGAGCCAGAGCCGACCACGGCGCTTCAGCGCCTCCCGCGCCCTCACTGTCTCTTTCACGAGCCCTCCTTGGGGTGGAGTGGTCAGGGACGCGGCCTCGCCGCTAGGTTTCGCTCCCGTGCTGCGTAAACGGCCTCCTCCCACGCAGCGTTTGCGTCCGAGAGCGCCTTTCGCGCGGTACCGGCGGCGGCCTCCTACTCGCGCCCCGCCTTCTCTAGTGCTGCGTCGTACTCGTCTCGTGCCTCTGCTCCTGTCATGGTCCCTCCTGTCGGTTGCCCAGACCGGGCGAGTGCCCGGTTTCGCCGCAGCCGCGGCTCGTCAGTGGGCTGTGGTTTCCTTGACAGGTTCGGGCACGCCGAGAGGGTCGCGGAACATGCCGGTGGCCTCTGGACTGACCCAGCGGGAGATGTAGCTGCCGAGCTTGAAACTCACACGCACCTGGCCGGGATGTTTCTGACTGCGCGCAGCCGTGATGCGCCCCCTGATTTGATACGCTGCCCTGGTGAAGATCACGTAGTCGCCGCGCTTGAAAACCGCGGTGCCTGTTGTAGTGCTCATCGTGCTCCCTCCGTTGGCTGCCGAATCCATAATGGGAGCGTAGCACACTGGCCTGGGGATTGCAACAGTTCGCAACCCTCACTAGCAACCCGGATTGCGGAAGGTTGGCGCCCAAAGTTCAATAAGGGGGCGGTGACGGCCGGTGATACCGGTGTCTCCCGCCCCCCCGTGGGGCATCCGACGCCCACCTCGAGGGGAGGCAAAGGAGCCCGTTGCGGCTGATTAGACGGCTCAGCCGCGCGCCGGGGGAACCACCGTGTGGAGTTCCCCGACTCCACGCACCCCTAAGGGTGCGGCTCGAGTCTGCGTGCAGCCCCCGATTGATCCTGCTGCACACTGCGGACTCCGTGAATCGCGTCTCGCCCTTGCTGGAGGGCAGGTCCGCTCCCGCAGCCCCGGACTCAAAACGTCAGACAGACGCATCGCGTCTCCCTTCGGTGCCGGGGGCCGGCGCGCGTTGCGACGCTACCAGCTACGTCGTCGCGGCCGGGACTTCAAAGGCTGATACACTTCTCGCCGACCGTCACCTTGGTCCTGCCCTTGGCGTCTACGGTGACGCTCGTACAGCACGCATAGACGCTGCAGGTCTTCGTCTTCCACTCGTGCCGCTTGTTGCGCGTGTGGTACGTGGTTTCGATTGACTTCTCTGCGCCGCAGAGATGACAGCATGTGCCGCCGATAGTCATGTCCGAACCTCCCGAGACATCATAGAAGAAACCGTCACCGCCGATGTTAAAACCGCCAATGTTCACAGCACAACCTCCTTGACTGCGTTGACCATGGCGTCCTCGCCCTTTTCGGCCAACAGCATGTAGTCGAAAGCCTTGTCGCTCCAGCCCGAAAGCTGCGTGACCCTCTTGGCGGGAAACTGTGCCGTGCCGTAGCCCTGGAGGTCGAAGCAGTAGACGAAGGGATCGGCTCCGCTGCGCTGCTTGTACCCTGCGTGCGCCGCATCGGGCGTTGCAGCCGAATATCCCCATCCGGTCACCCATGCCTGCATGTCCGACAGGATCACGATACGGTCGTACGGCTTCTCGGCAACGTCGAAGATTAAGTGGAAGTTCGTTCCGCCGGCAGTCGCCCGCTCCGCAATGCCCTGCGCGTTCGTCATGACCGGATTAGCCGGGTTCATCTTCAGCCAAGCCGCGTGGTCATCGAAGAGCATCACGTCCGCCTCATTCTGACGATACAGGGCCGCCGCGAACAGGGACGCGATGGCAATCGGGGCTATGGGGCCGCGCTCGGACCAGGTCATGCTGCCA
>ERZ1292632.1236-Hain-H43-01um-R2-1236-length-25681-cov-68_pt1 | contig 19140 bp, 19 predicted proteins | sample MGYA00564407_ERZ1292632 | MGnify/ENA primary metagenome ERZ1292632 (study PRJEB36523, sample SAMEA6512637) | groundwater metagenome | collected 2019-01-08 | study: AquaDiva: Metagenomics assemblies of 32 groundwater samples | reverse complement strand
CGAGCAGAAGGAGGGCGAGTCGGCTGAGCCCGAGGCCAAGGCCGACGACGCCGAGGAGAAGAAGGAGGGGGCACCCGAGCCCAAGGCGTGGATCGCCCTAAAGAAGCAGAACAAGGCCCTAAAGGCCCGCGAGCAGGGCTTGATGGACAACATCCAGCGCCTCGAAGCCATCCAGAACTCGCTCGCCCAGCGCGAGAAGCGAGTCGCCTTCGTCGAGGAGGTGGCCGAACGGCTCAAAACCGACCCCGAGGAGGCGCTGAAGGTCATCGCCAAGCACGTCGGTGCCGATCCGAACCGCATCTACGAGAAGTGGACGAACGACCGGCTCGGTATGCAGGACCCAGGCGCCGTCCACTCGAAGCTCGAAGACATCGAACGCCGTCTCCAGGACAAGCTCGACGCCATCCAGAAGGAGAACACCGAGGCGCGGCAGCGCGAGCAGCAGGCGCAGCACCAACACGTCTTCGACCTGCACGTCGCCAAGACCATCGCCCTGAAGGACAGCTTTCCCGCGCTCTCGGCCCTCGAAGACTCCGATGTCGAGGCCCAGGTGCGCGAGACGGTCAACGCTCTGGCCGCTGTCGGAAAGACAGCATCCTCCGAGCAGATCATGAAGTTTCTTGACAACCGGACAGAAACGGTTCTACGTAGGTATCAGGAGGCCATCGCCAAGCGAACCTCCACCGGACGGGCCGGCAAACCCGAGGGAGACAGGCAGCCCGCGTCGCAGAAGCCTGGTGGTCGCACCGAAACCGGCATCCACAACACCGATGCGAATTCTGGAGCACCCCAGACGCGGCTGTCGAAGAAGGAGCAGGACGCCGAAGCGACGAGGCTGTTGGAAGAAATCTTCACCCTCGACTAGTTCTGCACCAAGCCGCCGGGGTGGCTCCACGAGTAGGAGCACATCACCATGGCAACCCCGTTCTCCTGGACGCTGTTCAGGAACTACCTCAAGATCCAGTACCCGGACGGCCCCGAGCTGCTGCTGTACAAGGCTTCCCCCTTCGTCGGCTGGATGGAGAAGGACACCGACTTCGAGGGCGACAGCTACCAGGTCAACCCCCTGGTGAACGGCATCCGGAGCTCGAACGACTTCGCCACGGCGCTCGACGAGCGCAACACGCCGAGCACCCCCCGGTTCAACGTGACCGTGGCGGACATGTTCAGCATCGGCACGATCGCCAACAAGGCCATCGCGGCCTGCCGGTCGAGCAAGGGCGGCATCAAGAAGGCCGTCACGGCCATGGTGGACGCGGGCTACTACGGCTTCGGCCGGAACCTCGCCTACCAGGTGTGGGGCAGCGGCAGCGGCAGCATCGGCCGCGACAACGCCGCGTGGGTGACTCCCGCGACGAGCATCACCCTGCTCACGCCGGAGGACGCCTGCAAGTTCGAGGTGGGCATGCGGCTCCAGTCCTCGGCCACCGATGGCACCGGCGTCGTCAAGCCGGGCTTCATCGAGGTCGCGAGCATCAGCCGGCAGACCGGCGTCGTGACCTTCACAGCGAGCCCCGACGTGGGCATCCCGACCTTCGCCCTGTCCGACTTCCTCTTCCCGGCCGGCAACTACGCCAACGCCCTGACCGGCGTGCTCGCGTGGGTGCCCCCGGTGCTCCTCGCCGCCCCGTTCTACGGCGTGGTCCGCACCGCCGACGCCGACCGTCTCGGCGGCATCCGGTTCACCGGAGCCGGCCCGATCGAGGAGCAGGTCATCGACGCGGAGGCCCTCGGTGTGACCGCCGGTGGGCAGTTCGACACCCTGTGGATGCACCCGAAGCGCATCAGCGCCCTCAAGAAGAACATCCACGGCAAGGCGTTCTACATGACCGAGCCCAAGACCAGCGTCTCGGGCAAGAAGATGAACGGCGACACCGCCAAGATCGCCTACCAGGGCTTCGTCTTCGCGGGCGACTACGGCCCCATCACGGTCATGAGCGACCTGACGATGCCCTACGCCTACGGCCTCCTGACCAAGCGGGGCACCTGGAAGCTCATCAGCATGAAGGAGCTGCCGCACTTCGACGTGCAGGCGGGCGACAAGTTCCTCACCGAAGCGGCGCAGGACGGCAAACAGTTCCGCCTCATCGGCTACCCGCAGGTCGTCTGCGAGCGGCCCCTCGACAACGTGCTCATCACCTGGGCGTGATAGGAGACGACCATGGGTATCCAGGACACCTCCAAGCTGCTCTCGCAGCTCACGCTTGGTGGCACCGACTCCGATGCAGACTACGTGCTGCGTCGGAGGGTCAGCTCGGTCGCCGTCTACATCCTGACCGCCGATCTGGCGGCCGGGGCGCGCATCCCGGTCATGATCGCCGAGGCCAAGCAGCGGTGGATCAAGGCCATCCGCATGTACTGCAACCTCGGCATGGCGGCCGGCGCCGGCGCGGCAGTCAGCACCAACTACGCGCCGCAGACCCACAACGGGGTTGGCGGTGGAGCCACCGCGCTCGCGCCCTTCTTCAACGGCGACACCATGACGGCGGTCGCGCGCCAGACCTACACCTTCGTGGTCGCGCCGTTGACCTGCATCGTTCCCGCCGGGAACGTGGTCGAGTTCGCCGTCACCCGCAACGCGGGCTTCGGCGGCGCCGGACGCAGCGACCTGCACGTCACCTTCGAGGTGGAGTGGGAGTACGTCTGATGAGCATCGAGGACACTACCAAGCTGCTCTCGCAGATGACCCTCGGCGGAACCACCGCCGACGCAGACTACGCGCTGCGTCGGCGGGTCCAGTCCGTGGATGCCTACCTGCTGGGCGCCGACATCCCTGCCGGCCCCAACTTCCTGGCCATCCCGGTCCTGCTCGGCGAGGACAAGATTCGGAAGGTCACGGCCATCCGCATGTTCCCGTCGGCGGGGCTCGCCATCGCTGCCAACTCCAACAGCTACCGGCCCCGCTACCATGACGGGGCCGGCGGCGTAGGCGCCTGGCTTGCCGCCATCTTCGACGGCACCGCCGTCGCGGTGGTCGCCGCGCAAACCTACACCTTCACGCTCATCGCCGACCCGACCGTTCCCGCGGGGAGCGTGATCGAGATGGTGATCACCGAGAACAATGCGGGTCGCAACGATCTGCACGTCGTCTTCGAGGTCGAGTACGAGTACGTTTGAGGGCTGAACCATGACCCTTGCCACTTCTCTCGAACGGGTGCTGTTCCGCACCAACGAAACCACTCCGGGTGACAGCATCCTCATGCTCCGGTCCCACCGGGGCAAGGTCATCGTCCCCGCCGAGCCGATCATCGAGAAGGACTGCATAGTCCTGGCCTACGCCAACGCCGGCTCCGGGACTCGGCAGGACATCTGCGCCGAGTTCTCCGCTGCCGTGGAGTTGATCGCCGCCGATCTGACCTTCGCGGCGGGACTCGCGGCTGGGGCGGCGAACTTCACCAACCACATCATCGGCTGCACCGATGGTGCCGGTGGAGCCTTCGCTCCGTTCGACACGCTCACCAACGCGGTGCAGTTCGTCGCTCGCACCCCCAAGAACTTCACCATCGTCCCGGCCACCGACCGGATCATCGCTGGCGGGCACCTCGCGCTCCTGATGGACGACGAGACGGCGGTGGCCGGTCAGACCTCCACGACCGGGATGCTGCACGTACTCGCGCACCAACTCGACTACTCGACCGAACTCGTGCTCATGGAAGCCGAGCGCGACATGCACCTGTACGCCATCGGCGTCACCGCGAGGTCCACCGTGGCCTTCGACGCCGCGAACTACGTCACCCTGGACGTGGGCGTGGCGGACGGCGTAGGCGGTGCCCCGGCGAGCTTCGACACCATGACCACGGAAACGGTCGCGCTGACGGCGCGCACCACCCGCAACTTCGCCGCCATCGTCCCGGCGACAGACGCGGTGCCCGCAGGGTCGAACCTCGTGCTGACGATCACCAAGGCGGGCACGGGGGTCTGGCTCCCCGAGTTGTCCTTCGACATCTACTACACGAACGACTGAGGAGAACCCAGATGAGCAACAACCCCCCTGGACTCTTCGAGGTCAAGTCGCGTCACCGGAACATGGTGACGGGCAGCCTCACCTTCAACACCAACGGTGCTGGCGCAGTGACGCTGCTGAACGACCCGGACGACATCTGCTCGGGCGTCACCCACCCCGGCGTCGGGCAGTTCCTCGTCACCCTGCGCGACCGCTGGACCACGATCAAGGCGTGGGCGGACATGGAGGACGTGGCGAGCATAGAGGCCGGCATCGAGGCCGTCGTGGATGGCATCGCCGCCGTCAACACGATCCTCGTGCGGGTCATCAACGGGCCGGTCCACTCCGACGCGAGCACCACGACCGTCCACCTCGGCTACGACCTGTACCGGAGCACCTGAGCATGGCGGATCTGGCGAAGGAGTTTGCGGCGTTCGAGGCCGAAGAGCCGGCCGAAGCGGAGGCCGGCGTCAACGTGACCACCGAGGAGGGCGACGACGCTGCTGCCCTCCAGACCGCCTTCGACTCCTTCGCCACCGCGCTCACCGCGAGCGACAACGCGGCGGCGCGGGCGGCGCTCGAAGACTTTATCCAGCTCGTTCGACTCGGCGAAGACATGGCAGACTAGCGAGGTGCGGGCATGGCCCTGAACGTCAAGCTCTCGGAGTTCAGGACCAGGGTTCGCTACTGGTCTGACGCGAGCACCGGGGGCACCTCCGACCACTACGCCTCGGCGGAAGTGGACTACCGGATCAACAAGTCCATCGAGGCCTTGTACGACCTGCTCGTGCAGGCGCGCGGGCACGAGTTCTACTCGGCGACCTCGGCGCCCATCGCTGTCACGTCGGGCGTGGGCAGCTACCCGCTCCCGGCCGACTTCTACCAGTTGGTGTCGGTGCTGCTCTCGGCGTCGAGCCAGATCTACGACGTGCCGACGTGGACCAACCGGCAGAAGTCCCAACTGCTGAACGATGGCATCTCAGGTGGAGGCGGCGACCCCGCATCGCTTCGCTACCGGGTCAAGGCCACGAGCCTCCAGTTCTTGCCCACGCCGACCGGGACCGGGTGGACGTTTACCTTGGACTACATCCCGCGGTTCACCGAGTTGATCGGGCCGGATGACGCCTTCGACGGCGTGAACGGCTGGGAGGAGTGGGCCGTCCTCGACTGCGCCATGGGCATGCTCGCCAAGGACTCGGACACCGAGGTCTACCAGATGCTCGGCATGAAGAAGGCCGAGGTCGAGGCGCGCATCAAGCGCCTGGCGCCCGACCGCGATGCAGAGCACCCCGAGCGCGTGCAGGATGTGCTTGGTGACTTCGCGGGCAGCGACTATGGGCGGGGCAGGCGCACGACGTGGTGACGACCATGGCCGGTCATCGCGCCCCCGCCCCCGTGCTGCCCAAGCGCTCTGGTGAACCGCTCACCCGAGCGATGCGGAGCGCCCTGCGCGCGCAGGCGGACCAGCGGCGCATCGAGCCGCCGGGTGTGGTGCGCCAACTCGAAGCGGCTCCCTTCCTCGACCGCGCGAAGATGACGACGCCTCGCATCACCGCCGAGGGGGCCATCGACATCGACCATGGACTCATCGCGGGCGGTGCGGCAGGGGTGGGCAAGCTCGCTGCTGGCTTCCTTCAGGGGGCGCTGAACGCCCCGGTGCGCTTCAACCTCGTGCGAACGACCACCGGGCAGCTTCGGTTGAACGTGCGCCCCGAGGTGCTGACGAGCCATCGCGACGCAGACGCGACCGCGGCCACGGCGACCGCCGAGAAGGCCATCCACCGCTACTGCGGCAACGAGCGCATCAGCTCCGTGCAGTACATGCCGTCTGCCAACCTCGCGGCTCACGCGGCCAACTACGCCACGCTGTTCGTCTACAGGCGGCGGGGTGGCGTTCAAGTGACCATCGCCACCCTGAACACGACCGCTACATCGTGGACCGCCTGGACCGCCGTCACGCTCCCGCTGGGCGCCACCGTGCAGGTCGCGGCTGACGACATCCTGAGCTTCGAGATCACCAAGAACGGAACCGGTGTCATCGTCCCCGCCGGCAACTGGGACGTGCGCTCGCTGCCGCAGGCGGTGGACGGTGCAGGCAACCCCGAAGATCCCACCCTGAACCTCTGGGGGTACTGATGCCGCAGTTCATCAACGTGCCCCTGCCGCTGCTTGCTGGCCTGGACCAGAGCATCGACCCGCGGATCACCCCCGTTGGCAAGCTGCTCGACTGCAACAACGGCTTCTTCGACAAGACCGGGGCAATCTCGCAGCGGAGTGGCTTCACCAAGTTCACGGTGGACACATCGGACGGCGGTACGCTGCCCGAGGCGAGGGGGATCTTCTCGACGGGCGAGGAGTTGTGCGTGCTCACCAAGCGCGCCCTCTACGCCTACAGCCCGCAGCATGCTCGCTGGTACGACAAGGGGCCTGTCTCCCCGTTCAACGGGCGCGTGGCCTCGCTGCACCGAGACGAGTTCAGCTACCAGCAGGCCGACCTTGATCTCGACACCACGGGCAAGTACATCCTCTCGGCGGCGGTGCGCAAGCGCCAGGTGGACCCCGACACGGGGACCACGAGCTACGAGCAGGCGGTGTTGATCACCGTGCGCGACATCGACGGCTCCGTGGTCATCCCGCCTACCCCCTACTCCGCGACCACCGCAATCGCGACGAAGCCCCACGCTGTGCGCGTCGCCCACTGCACGGGCAAGCTCCTGGCGCTGTTCATGACCAGCATCGCCGCTGGTGCCCACAACATCGATGCCTACGAGTACGCGACAGCGACCCCCGCCACGCCCCCCGGTGCCCCCGTGGGCCTCGCCATCGCCGATGCCTACGACGCACAAACCAACGTGCGCATCTATGATGCGTGCGCCCTATCGAACGGCAACTACCTACTCGCCTACTGCCAGCACGCGGCGGCGGCGCCGAACGCGGTCATCATCCAGATCCGCTCCCCGGCGCACGCGGTGCTGTTCACAGCGACGCTGAACGCCCCGGCCGGCGGCTGGTACGAGCGCGTGGCCGTGTGCGATGGGCCGGGCACGGATGTCTACGTGCTCACCTATCTCGATGGGGCGGCCAACGATCAGATCGACGTTCGGGCGTTCAGTCGTGCAGCGCTCGCCCTTACCTGGGGTCCCACGCTGTTCGACAACCCAGATACCGCGCGCACCGTGGAGAACGTGGGCATCGTTGCCGGTGATGGCCGCGTCGTTGGGACATGGACGATCTACTACACCTCGCCCGAGCACGAGCTTCACTCGCGCTCATGTGATCTGGCTGGGGGGGGGGTCGATACCGAGGCGGTCTCCTACAACACCCACTCGCGCTCGCGACCCTTCTGCTACGGGACGCGCTGCTACTGCGTCGTCGGCTCGTCGCTCGAAGACACCGAGTTCGAGGTGTCGAACGTTGTGGACCTCCAAGTGAACGAAGCAGCCGGGCGCAGCGGCTTCCACGAGACGGTGGGCACCTTCGACGTGGGCGTAGGCGGGTCCGTGTTGGTGGGCCTCTCCTCCGACATGGAGACGTGCAACTTCGGCTCTGCGAACACCGTCATCACCTCGGCGACCGGCATCTTCCGCACCGCCTCGCTCTCAAACTCCTGGCACCAGGCCGACGACCTGGCGACCAAGTTCGCGGCCGACGAGTTGACCATGGAGTTCTTGAACGCCCCGCTCATCGCCACGGTGACGCGCGGCGCGGCGCTCATCGGTGGCGGCAAGTTCTCCTGGTACGCGGGAGATCAAGTCGAGGAGCTGGGGTTCGTCTCCGCTCCGGTGATCGTGTCGGCGGTCCCCTCCAGGCTCCCCGCGCTCGGCTTCGGCGCCGGACACCTGACCCTCGGCCAGACCTACCGCTACCAGGCGATCTGGCAGATCGAGGACATCTGCGGCAACATCCACCGATCGCTCCCGTGCGCCTACGTGTCCGCCGGCCCGCTTATCAACGACGGCGTTGGCAACCAGGATTCTGTGACGCTCCGCTTCCGTTCCATGCCCTTCTCGCGTCGTTTCCTAGAGAACTACCGCGGGGCATCGATCATCGTCTACCGATCGGCCGAGAACGACGGCGGCGTGTTCAAGCAGTGCTCGTCGCCGCTCTACGTCGCGCTCAACACCCGGTCGAGCTGCTTCGTCACCTGGTACGACTCAGGCGACCTCTACTCGGCGGCCGGCGGCATCTACACGACGCTCGGCACCCCCATCTACACGACCTCGGGCGAGATCGAGGCCGTGCAGCCCGAGGGCGCGCGCGTCGTCTCCGTTGCCGCGGAGCGCGTCTGGCTCGGTGACTTCTACCGGCGCGACCGCATCCAGTACAGCAAGCGGTACACCCCCGGCACCGCCGCGGAGTTCAGCATCGCCCCCGAGTTCAACGAGGGCTTCGGCCTGACCGTGCCGAGCGGCAAGCGGGTCACGGGTCTGGCCGAGCTCGACGACGCCATGGTCGTGTTCGTCGACTCCGAGGTCTACATCATCGGTGGGCGCGGCCCGGACGACAACGGGGCAAACAACGACTTTTCGGGCCTGCAGCAGCTATCGAACGACGTGGGGTGCATCGAGTCACGAAGCGTCTGCTCGTTCCCCGAGGGCATCGTCTTCCAGGGGCAGGGTGGCCTGTACATCCTGAACCGCGCCCACCAGATCATGCCCATGGAGGCCGTGTGCGACAAGCTTGTGACCTACCCGATCATCACCTCGGCCGTCATGGTCCAGGAGAAGAAGCAGGTCCGCTTGACCGCGACCAACTCGACCGGGAGCGCCGGCATCATCCTCGTCTTCGACTACCGGATGAACAGCTGGACCTACTGGTCGCCCAAGTCGGACGCTGGCGTCAACCTCCCCTTCGTTGGCGCCTGCATGCACGAGGGCGTCTACTACACCATCCAGGCAACCGGGCAGCTCTGGCGAGAGAACTCCGCTGCGAGCTTCGACGACACCGCGCAGTTTGTCCCGCTTCAGATCGAGAGCACCTGGTTCCAGGGCTCGAACCAGGGCGGCTGGCAGCGTATCCGCTACGTCAGCGCCCTGTGCGAGCGCAGGGGACCACACGGCTTGAAGTTCAGCGTCTACAACGACTTCGAGCCGGCGACGAACCAGACCCGCACCTGGACGGACACCGAGATCACTTCCTGGCCAGGAACCCCACGAGAGCAGCCGGTGATGCACGTCAACCGGCAGAACTGCCAGGCGTTCAAGCTCCGCGTCGAGAGCGTGGCATCGGTTGGCGCGGCGACTGGTGAAGGCTTCACCTGTGCCGGCTTCACCGTCACCATGAAGCCCAAGCGTGGTATGTTCAGGGCAGGCGACGCGCAACGGAGTTGAGCCATGGCTGGAACTTTGGGCAGTGGCGGACACAAGGGAACTGGCGCCGGACTGGGTGCCGGTGGATACCAGTCAACCAATACCCACGATCCTTACTACGGCTACCAACTAGAGGGCGGATACTCCGCTCTTCTCAATTCCGCAGGCAACGCCAGGCAACGGCTGTTGGCACTTCAGAGCGGCGAGGAATCCGCCGCCATGAAGCAGATGGGCCTCGGGATGAGCATGGGTCAGCAGTCCATGGCGGCCCAGGCCGTTGGGCGCGGGTCGAACCCGCTCGCCCAGCGCGCCGCCATCTACGGCGGCGGCCAGCTTGCGGGGCAGATCGCGGGGCAGACCGCCGGCTTGCGCGCCCAGGAGCTCGCGAGCGCCTACGGACAGGAGGCGCAAGCGAGCCAGGCGGCTGCGCAGTTCGGCCTTGGCGCGTCCGGACTAGAACTCCAGCGAGACACCGCCGAAGACCAAGCACTGCTCGGGCAGCAGGCGTTGAACCTCCAGAAGCAGCAACAGGACTGGGAGAAGGCGAAGGACATGTACTCGGTGGTCATGGGCTCCATCGGAAGCGTGGCCGGCGGCGTCGCCGCGTCCGACAAGCGGCTCAAGCGGGGCATCAACCACGTCAACGCCGACGACCAGGACCGCATGCTCTCCGCGTTGGGCTCGAAGTTCAACGAGAGCAACCTGCCAACGGGCATGATCCGCGACTACCAAGGAAGCGACCCGGACCTCGACGAGATCGAACGCCTCGGCACCGAGTACGACGCCTCCTCGGGCCGCATCGCAGCCATCGACCAGGAAGAGCGCGACGCGATGACCGCGTTCCGCTCGGGCCTCCAACCTCCGCGGGGCATGACCTCGGAGGACTTGCAGCGCGACGTTGCTCGCGGCCCCTACTTCCCCGACGCCCCCGAGGCAGCCAGCGACAAGCGCGCCAGGTTGGGCGAGATGTTCGCGGCCGACCGTCTCGACCAGCCGGTCGCTGCCGGTGTCGGCGCCCCGCCGCCGCCGGCGCAGGGCATCGGCCAAGACCTGTGGCGCGGGCCAGGCGCGTTCAACGCCACGCCCGAGGACATCCAGGCCGCATCGGACAAGTGGCGGAAGGAGTACCCGCTTGGGGGCTACCAGGCCCCATTCAATGAAACCGGGGTGCTCGCCCCCGAGCGCGCGATGGCCGTTGGGCAGTCTGGGCTCTTCTCCCGCGAGTTCGACAAGGCCCACCAGGACCTCTTCAACAAGCAGGAGGCGTCACGACAGCAAGCAGCCAAGGAGATCGAGCAGATCGTTGGCGCAACCGGCGAGCAGATCAACCAAGGCACGGTGGAACCGGGGGATCTGCGGGAGATGGCTTACAAGAAGCCTGGGCGCGACATCGGCGGCATCTTGAGCGAAGCCACCAGCGGCGTCATGGGAAGCGAGCGCAGTGGAGAGGGCGGCGAGGTGGCCAGTAGTCTGCTCGGCAAGGGCATGGGCGGCAGCCTGGGCGGCGGCGGCTGGGGCGGCGGCGGCGGCGGCCGCGGCTGGGGCGGCGGAGGCGGCGGAGGCGGCGGGATGACGGAAATCATCGACACCAAGACAATGGTGGAGCACCCAGCGGGCGGTGGGAAGGGCACAACCATCACCATCGGGGACGATGGGAGCTTCATCGTTTCCGACGAGCGGAGCAAGCAACTCGCCGCCGCTGGCGTCACCGACGCCGAGCAGGACAAGGCCATGCGCGCGATGGAGACGCGCCGCTTCGAGTACACTCCCGAGGCTCAGCAGCAGTTCGGCCTACCCGGCGGCGAGCGCCCCGGCATCACCGCCCAGGAGTTGGAGCGCAGCAAACTCGGCCGCGAGATGACGACCACGATGCCCGGCGGCTTCAAGGGCATCGACCGCGATGCGGCCATCGGCACGACCCTCGGCCTGCTCGGCCGCGTCGATGAGCGCCTGCGGGCGCTGGAAGGGGACATCCCGAGCCGTGGGGGTGGGCAGGCTCCATCCCCCGGTTGGTCGATCACACACGGCAACGTCCTGACCGCCCGCGGCCGGCCGCGCGCCCCCTCGAGCGCCGACAGGTCGATGGCCGGGCAGCGGTGGAACGAGGGTCTGAACGCCGCTCGCGCGGGCGAGTCGCAGCAAGCGGCCGGCCACTTCCAGGAGGCCGGTGGCATCGCGCCGCACCCGGACGCCGCCCGCAACCAACAGCAGGCCATGGCAGATGCTGAGGCCGAGCAGCGGCTCTACGACTACCTGAAGCGCAAGGCCGCCGCTGCCGGCGTCCGCACGAGGTGAGCCATGGCGATGACGGAAGCAGAGCTGCGGTTGGCAGTGGATGAGCTTCTGGCTCGCCACGCAGGTGGTCCACCTGCGCCCGCTCCCGACCCCATGGCGGTTCCACGGACCACGGTGTACGGCACCTCTGGTTCCGGGGGTGCTCCTCCCACCGACCCCGAATCGCTGGGCGAGTGGTCTGGGCGCACGTTCCCCAACTCGGGAGCGGGGGGCGCCCCACCGGAGGACGTGCCCACCCTGCAACCAAGCTACTCCGGCGAAGGTGGGCCGCCCAACATTGTAGATCCGCGAGTTGCCAACCAACCGCTGTACAAGTCAGACGCCGAGATCATCGCCGAGCGGGCGCGAGCAGCGGCGGCCATCAACGCTCAACCCCCCATGTCGGCGGCTGATGCCTGGAAGACCATGCCGCCGGGGCAGGCGCCGGTGGCGCAACCTGGGGCACCCATGGCACCAGGGGCCACGCCGGTTCCTACGCCCGAGCAGATCCTGGCGAGCGCCAGCGCCCAGCGCGGAATGGCCATGGGCGGCCCTGGCGGCGGCATGCCCGCCTTCCGCCTCCCCGACGCCCGCGACGAGGAGACGATCGAGGACGAGCTTTCCCGCCGCTACCTGTCGCGCGAGATCACCCGCGCCCAGTACACGCAGGCGATGACGAAGCTGAAGGGCTTCGTGGACCCAACCGTCGCCGACAAGATGAGCCCGAACGAGCTTGGCGTCGCAGCCTTCCGCTCGGAGCAGGCAGCCGAGCGCGCGGGCATGGCCGGCGTCACCGCGGGCATGGACGCCGAGAGCGTAGCCGCGCTCTACAAGGGCAAGCTGCTGAACCAAGCCGTCTCCGAGCGCGAGCAGATCCATGCCGACCACGAGCGCCGCCGCCGCATCTACCGCGCGGACCTTGATGGCCAGATGGCCCGCTACCAGGAGGGGGTCAAGCAACTCGGCGAGATGGAAGTGGACCCGAGCCGGATGTTCAACGGCAAGAACGCCTGGCGGGGCGTGCTCGGCGCCATCGCGGTCGGGCTCGGCGCTGCCGCGTCCATCTTGAGCGATGGCAAGACGCCGAATTTCGCCATGCAGATGATCCAGCAGGGCATCCAGAACGACATCGACGCGCAGAAGGCGAACATCAACACCAAGAGCAACGCGCTCTGGCACGAGAAGGGACTCGTCGGCTTCTACTACAAGCGGCTCGGCGACCTCGACATGGCCGAGTCGGCCGCGATGGCGAGCGCCTACCAGATGACGCAGTTGAAGGTCGAGGCCATGACCGTCGGCCTCGAAGCCCCCGTGCTCCAGGCGCGCAAGCAGGCGTTGATCGCCCAGCTCGAACAGAAGCAGCGCGCCGCCATCGGCAAGCTCTACGGCGGCATGAAGCAGCAGGCCATGCAGCAGGCAGCCGCAGCCGCAGCCGCCCAGGTGAACGCCCAACGCCAGGCCCTCCAGATGAAGATCGCAAACATGGGCGGCCAGCGGCTCAACAAGCACTCCATGGAGAAGCTGGTCAGATACGGCGACAAGACCTACCTGCTCCGCTTCTCCGGTGGCGTTGGCGAGCGCAGGGCGATCCGTGACATGGCAGCAACATCTGCGCAGTATCAAGACCTCATGGGCGAGGTTGAGATGCTGGTGGAGAGCGGAGCCTACTTGTCCGTTCAGGGACAGGCCAGAGTTAGGGGGCTTGCGGGGAGAGCCAAGTACACGCTCATGCGTCTTCAGACCGGCGCCAACACCACCGCAATGGAGTTCACGGCTGGTGACGAGTGGTTGCCAACCGTGGATCTGCTCTCTACCACGGGCATCACCCACGCAACCATTGGCACAATGCTCCCCCGAATCAAGACCTCACGGGAAATCGTAGATCGACAGTTCAAGGCCGGCCTCCACACCCTCGGCGCCGTTCCCGTGGATTTGTCTGACGCCACCGGCATGGACAAGGACGGCCCGATGCAGTGGTTGATCCCAGAGCAGCCGAGCCAGTGACCCATGGGTGAACAAGTCCTCATCGTCGGCCCGAACGATCTCTTTGGCCGTGTGCCGAAGGGGGAGCTTGGGAACATCCCGCCCGGCTACCGGGTGGCGAACGACGAGGATCGAGCCCGCTTCGAGAAGATCGAGAAGTACGGCGGCACGGGGCACTCGGTTCTCGCTGCCGTCTCGGGCCTCGCATCGGGTGCGACCGCGGGCGTGACCGACCTTGCTGCGCTCGGCTTCGGCAAGCTCGTCGGCGCCGAGGACGAAATCTCCGAGGCCCTAAACGCCTACCGAGACTTCAGCCCCGTCCTGCACACCGGCGGCGAGATCATCGGCACCGTCATCGGCGCAGGCAAGGCGCTGAAGGCCGTGAAGCTCGGCGCCAAGGCAAGCCTGGCCCTGCGCGCCGGCACTGCGCCCATGCGCGGCCTCATGGCGGCTGGCGACATGGCGGCAGCGGCAGCGAGCAAGCTGCCCATGGCCGAGAAGTTGGCCATCCCCATGATCGCCCGCGGCGTGGCCGAGGGCGCTCTCTTCGGCGGCTCGCACGCCATCACCGAGAACGCCCTGGGGCGCAACCCGGACCTTGTAGGCGAGTTGCTGTCATCGTCGCTCCACGGGGCCATCGCGGGTGGTGGCCTCGCCGCGGGCCTCGCCTTGACCGCTAAGGGACTCGGACTGGCCGCAAGCAAGGCCGGTGGCCTCGTGCGCAAGCACATCGCCGAGGTGGACGAGGTAGCCATCGGCAACCTCGGCGAGCGCGTGACCGGCGTGCGCCCCACGGGCGTCACCAAGAAGGCCGCCGAGATGCTGGCCGAGGGGTGGGCCACCATCCGCGGTGTGCCCTCCGGTGGCCTGAAGAAGCTTGTCACCTCCCCCGCCGCCCGACACGAGGCGGCCAACTACGAGCGCATCTCCCAGGAGGGCATCAGCACGCTGCACGCCGAGGTCGAGAAGGTGCGCAAGATCCGCGAGGCGTTCTCGGACGAGATGATCGGCCCGCTCAAGGCCAAGCAGATCGACCTCAAAATCAAGCGGGGCAACGAGGCAGAGGTCTACTGGCGAACCGCGGCAGAGCTTCGTCAACTCCGCCAAGAACTTGTAGCTGCATCGCGCGACGCCGGCCGGTTCGACAAGCGCGGCAAGTTGAATGACCTTGCCAAGCAGGTCCGGGCGACACTGGAGGATCTGGGACTTGAAATCAAGGAGGGGCAAGGACTGCTATCAGTCTTGGATGCAGTCCGAAAGCCCCTGGACAACACCAAGGTGTTCATGGCCCTCGACGTGCTGAACCGCGACATCGGCAAACTCGCCACCGAAATGGGGCGAGGGAGGGCCAGGCCCCCATCACGGCTAGCCGCCACGATGGATCTGTTGACGAATTGGTACGGGCGCACCAGCAGGTTCCAGGGCAACGAGGCCGTGTTCGGAGAGGCGTCGGTGCTCCACAAGACGGTCAACATCCCGTGGCACACGTCCATCGACTCGGACAAGTACCACCAGATCAACAAGCACTTCATGACCAGCAGCGAGACTGACTGGGGCAAGAAGTTGTGGCGGTTCGACAAGCAGAAGATCGAATCCGCGATGAACGGGCTCACCAACCCCGAGCAGTCCGAGTCCATCGTCGGCCTAAACGAGTACCTGCGGACCACCAAGGACTTCGTGGAGACGGTGGCCAAGAGCGCCGAGTTGTCGCCGGCCCACAAGAAGCTCGTCGCCGAGCTTGGTGAGGCGGTGGCCGCGAGCCAGAAGGCCGTGGGCGACGTGTCCTCGGCGGCGATGAACAAGAACCACCTGAAGATGCTGACGGGTGGCGCAACCTCGGGCATCACCGCCGGCCTCATCGGCGGCTCGATGATGCTCGGCGCCCCCTACGGGCTCGCTGGCTTGCTCGCCACCCCGCTCGTCAACCCGCACCTAGCCATCAGCCAGCTTGCCGCGGTCGAGTCGCTGGCGTCTGGCATCCAGCGGCGGCTCTCGGGCAAGGTTGGCCCGTGGATGCGCAAGAAGGCCGAGGGCATCGTCCGCGCCGGCACCGTCGCCGAGCTTCACTCCGACGATCCGGTCGAGCAGTACAACGCCAGGGCGGCCGACCTGAGGCAACTTGCTCTCGACAAGCCAAGGCTCGAAGCGAGCATCCGCAACACCTTGGACGACGTGGCCATCAAGGCCCCCCGTGTCACCGAGGCCGCCGTTCGCTCCGCGGTCGGCAAGGTGGACTACCTGTCAAAGAAGCTCCCGGTCCAGGAGACGGCCGGCCCTTGGGCCTCGCAGCCCTACGTCAGCCAGACCGAAGCCGAGGACTTCAACGACCTCGCGCTCGCGGTGGCTTCCCCCGAGACGCTGATGGACGACCTGCACCGCGGCACGCTGTCCAAGAAGAAGGTGGACGGCGTGCGCGAGACGAGCCCTACCATCTTCGCCGACTTCGCCCAGGCGGCGGTGCAGGAACAGCTCGACCTGTGGGCCGCCGGCAAGGAGATCCCCTTCGAGGACAAGATGCAGCTCTCCATCCTGCTCGGCGTGCAGACCGATCCGATGCAGGACCCGCGGATGGTGGCGCGCATCCAGGCAAGCTACGCTTCCCCGCAGGCGCAACCGAGGGCGACCCCCGTGGATGGTCGCGTGTCGAAGAAGGCCGTCCAGATGCAGACGGCTTCGAGTAGGATGGCTTCCGACGAACAAGAGGCATGACCATGAGCACCGACCAACACGGAAAAGAGTGCGTCTACTACGCGGCGATCGGTGCTGACACCGACCTCACCACGGCACGCCCCGGCTACGCGGGCGACCAGGTGAAGAAGCTGCCCTACAAGTTCGAGGTGCGCGGCTCTGGCAACTTGGCGCTGCGCTTCCGCCACTCGGCGGCGCTTGGAACCATCGCCACCACCGACACCGTGATCACCGGCATCATCGCCCCGGACACGATCTACTTCGACGGGGCGACGCACATCGTGTTCGCGACCACCACGGCCACCAAGATCACCGTCTACTGGCACTGACATGCGCCCCCACTTCGAGCCCAAGCGGCGGCGAGTGCTGCCGGTAGACTTCCCCGATTGCAAGCTCTGGCTGCGCTCGGACCTCGGCATCACGCTCGTGGCCGACCCGGTGATCGGCGCGTGGACGCTCGACGCCGGATGGACGAACGTGGGCGGCGGGCTCTACTCGCACGCTGGCGCGGTGGACCACATCTCCCAGAACATCCTGGTCATCGGCAACTGGTACGAGATCACCTACACCGTCTCGGGGGTTGCTGGTGGCACGGTCCAGCCCTACGCTGGGGCCACGGCCGGCACCTCGCGCGCGGCCGATGGCACCTACACCGAGACGCTGCTCTGCGCGGCGAACGTTTCGCTCGTCTTCGAGGGCACGGGCACCGTCTCGGTCGGCGCCATCTCGTGCAAGTCCCGCTCCGTGTCGGCGTGGGCGGACCAGAGCGGCAATGGCAACCACGCAACGCAAGCCGTGGCGGCACAGCAGCCGCTACTGAGCACGTCTGGTGGCCCGCTGGGGAGTCCAGCAATTGACTACTTTCTCGGTTCGGTGCATCTACGGCCGCCGATACTCAACGCGGGGACGAGTCACACGATGTTCTTTGCGCTCAATCTGCGCACACCGGCCCCCGGAGCGCAACGCGCTACTCTCGACGCATCGGCCGGACGCCTTATTGCGATGCCAGTGGATGGTGGATGGCTAAAGCTGGGCTATTACGACGGCGCATACAAACCAACAGTGGTGCCTATAGCCGGTGTGCAAACCAACACGTTCGCCTTGGATGGGGTGGGGGGGACCGGTGCAGTGTGGCGCAATGGGGTGTCCGTGGGAACGCCCGCCTATACAGCCAAAGCGCTAGCGGGCGACGTGTATCTGGGAGGCAACTCCAGTGCGGGTGTGAGTTCGGCGGACATACTGCTACTTGAGGTGGCTGTATGGTCCAGGGTTCTCGGCGCGGATGAGCTTGCCATCCTGCATGCATGGTCCAACGCGAGATACGGCCTATGAACTACCTCACCGGCACCAAGCTCTCCATCGACGCCCACCTCGCCGCCTGCGACAGGGCGATGGGCATGCCCCGCCCCGCCGGGCAGCACGTCGGCGGCGGCATCCACGCACCGGACGAGCAGGCCAAGACACTGCACTTTGCCGAGGCGCGCAAGCACCCCACTCGCGAGTTGTGGGCGGCGCCGGCCATGGGAACCACGGGGGCGAAGCTCGCCAAGGACTGGACGCCAAAGATGCCAGAGGACGAAACCGCTGGAAGCCAAGGAGGTTGACGATGGGCCTGGAACTGGAGACGGTTGACAAGCCGCAGCACGAGAGCGAGCCGCCTCCCGCGCCGAGCAAGCCGCGGGCCGCCCTGCCCCTGGCCGGCGGCTACCCGCAGGCGCTCGTGCTCATCGCCTGCCTAGCCACGCTCGCGGTGTTGGCCTACACGCGCACGCTCGACCTCGGCACCGGCGCAGTGCTGATGGCGATCGCCGGCGCGGCAGGGGCGGCGAGTGCGCGCGGCAAGCTGCCTCCGGGCGGCGCCGCGGCGGGCATTATGCTCGGTCTCGGCGCGCTCGGCACGGATCTGCTCGGACGGTGGCGGGGGTGATCCTGGACTGGCCGACCATCATCGGCGCGGTCGTCGTCGGCCTCGTGCTCATCATCGCGGCGGCGCGAGACGACACTCCCTGGCCACCCACCGGGCGTTCGTGGTAGGCTGCCCGGCATGGATTCGTGCACCAACGTCGGGTTCGGTCGGGCTCTGGAACTTCTGCGCGCGGGTGGCCGGGTCGCTCGCGCGGGCTGGAACGGCAAGAGCATGTGGCTCGCGCTCCAGGTGCCGGACGAGCGCAGCAAGATGACCCTGCCGTACATCTACATGCGGACGGCGCAGGGAGGTATCGTGCCGTGGCTGGCCAGCCAAACCGACCTGCTCGCCGAGGACTGGACGCTGGTCGAGTCTATCGATGCGCTGGGCTAGCAACGGTTGTTCGACCCCGGCGCCCGCAACCCTGGCCACCCACCGGGCGTTCGTGGTAGGCTCGCATCTTCGGTCGCCGGTCAGCCCTCCAACCAAGGTGCCGGGTCGGCGACGGGTTCGACAGAAGATGCGTGCCTAGCCCCCGGATGGTCCGGGGGCGGGCCTTTGCGGGCACAGCTCTGGAGCGGCGCGGGCTCATAACCCGTCGCAAGCCGGTTCGACCCCGGCGCCCGCAACCGTGTCCGCCTTCACCACGCCGCTCGACGCCATCACCCTGCACCCCACCGGCTGGCTCGACCTGCCGGGCGGCGCGGCGATCACCCGCCTGCCGCTGTGGGACAGCAAGGATTCGCTGTTCGCTCGCATCGGCCACGGGCCGGCCGGTGCTTGGCTCGCCGAGCGTGGCCTACGCTTGCCGAGCGTGGCCGAGTTTGACCTGCTCCACCGGGTGGCGCTGCACATCGAGCCGTTCACGATGCCGACCGCCGAGCAGCTTCGTGCTGCTGGCGTCAAGGACTCGGCGGCCCGCATCGACGCCTTCCGCACGGCCAACATGCGCTCGATGCCCTGGTGCGTCCAGCACGACGCCTTCCGCACGGCCAACATGCGCTCGATGCCCTGGTGCGTCCAGCACGACGCCGAGG
>ERZ1292632.1861-Hain-H43-01um-R2-1861-length-19142-cov-27_pt1 | contig 19142 bp, 24 predicted proteins | sample MGYA00564407_ERZ1292632 | MGnify/ENA primary metagenome ERZ1292632 (study PRJEB36523, sample SAMEA6512637) | groundwater metagenome | collected 2019-01-08 | study: AquaDiva: Metagenomics assemblies of 32 groundwater samples | reverse complement strand
AGATGAAGATTTAGAGGCAAGTCTGTTAGAACAATGGGGTTCTTTGATAACTAGGAGGGAGGCAACCGTGAAACCACAGCAGTTTGCCAAGGCTATCGACAAGATGGGCCTGACTGAACAGGAGGCAATTGACGCACTGCGTTCCCTCAAGGGGGGACGTCGTCCAATCGACACCACGAAGGTCACCATCTCGAAGGAGTCGTTTTCCTTCGGCTACCTCTCGGATGCCCATATCGGGCACAAGAAATTCGACCCACAGCTGTTCGCCTACATGGTCAAGTTTTTCCAACGGGAGAAGCCTGACTTCATTCTGAATCCGGGCGACCACCTGGAGGGAATGTCTGGTCGGCCAGGCCATGTGTATGAGTTGGCTCAAGTCGGTCTCTCACAGCAACTGAAGTACGCCGTCCAACTCTACGGACAACTGGACAACTTCGATCACTACGGCATCGACGGCAATCACGATCAGTGGTTCTTCAAGAAGAATGACAACGGGGTCATCGTCGGCGAGGAACTTCAGAAGTCTCTGACGAAGTACCACAACCTCGGACAGGACGAGGGCACGCTGGAGATCAACGGCATCCGTATCCTACTCTACCACGGTGGAGATGGGACGGCCTACGCCACCTCGTACAAGCTCCAGAAACTCATTGAGAGTCTCTCTGGTGGGACGAAACCCCACATCATCCTGTCGGGTCACTATCACAAGGCCCTCTACATGTTCAGCCGTGGCGTTCACGGTCTGGAGTGCGGAACGCTCTGCGGTCAGACTGGCTGGATGAAGGGCAAGAAGATTCCCGCTCACATGGGATTCGGACTGGTTCGGGTCTTTTTCAACCACCGAGGCGTTGAGAGATTCGTCCACGAGTTCGTTCCGTGGTTCGAGAAGTAATCAGGGGGGCAGTAATGCCCCCTCTTTTAATACGAAAAAACAGGCTTTGGACACCTGTTTAGACGTTCTTGCAAGAGATTGGGGGTTTGCTACACCTAGCCCGCCCCCTGTTCCCACTTTAAGATTATCCGATTGTTGAAGACAATCTTTTACACTCCTCGGTGGCAATTAGAACTTAATCCCCACGGAGAAATGCCACTTTTACGATAAATCTTTACCGCCAATTCTATATTATCTAGCGGTTTCATTCGGTCAAGTGTCGGGTCAATTTGGGCAGTGCCTTTAATAATCTGAAAATATCCGTAAGCACTCCATTTAGAATTGGGGTCGCCTTCTTTGTTCATATAGTTCCACTTCTGTTGATACCCAGATTCACACCGAGCCACTTCTGACAGAATTGGGGCTATATCAGGGGCTACCTTGTTTAGATATGCAACTACTAGGTTTTGGTCATTCAATGCGTCCCGAGGCCATTTAGGGGCCAATACGGACATTATAGGGATGTACCTAGATGCTATAAAGCCAGTAGAAAGCTCCGATCTGGGTTCTGGAGTAACAAAAGACAGTTTATCTAAAAACGGGGACTCGCCTTCAGCAAAGTGTGTGAGAGCTAACAACCAGAGAATTGCGAGAATAATAACTGCATAGATTTTCTTAATTGTTTAGAGCTGGTCTTGCCAACGAGCAAGTTTGTCTAGGGCCGAAATGCCCCCTGCCAAAAATGCAATCGCTAACGTGGTGAGCCAAACTTTTAGGTCGCCCAGAGTCGCTAGACCCGGACTGGTACTTAGGGCTACGACTAATGCACCCAGTCCACCTGACACGAATGCTCGACCAAACCGCTTGCTAATTACTAATAATTTTCCGTTCATTTTTTTCTGTTTATTAAATATGTATCTGTTTTCTTGTGGCAATCTACACACAAGGTACGACCATTATTTGTGTCCCACAAGGCTAAACATTCTAATGCCTTACTATATAAATTTTCTGTTCCAAATTCTTTTCTAAGTTCTGAAATAATATCACTAAATGGCATGATATTTAGACGCTTATGATATTGGTCAGCCATTGGCCCCTATCTGTAATCGCCTGTTTTAAAAATTGTTCTAAATTGGGCAACGTAATTTCATTTTTTGTTTCGTCCTTTGCCACCATAATTATCTGTCTTCTGCATAGATTTTCATTAAACTTGCATAGATTTACATTCAGTCGGGGCAGTGGATAGTCGCTTGGTATTTCTCCTCCACCGAAACTCTATAAACTCGGGATTGCTCCAATGAACCAGTCGGCCAACCGATTCACCTTGACACTCTTATAGATTAACCCCCGACCGCCATGATATTCGAGGCAATTTAATGGCCCGCTAAGACCAACCTCTGTTTAAGTATGCTTCCGTCATGGACATCCGCATACCGAGCCACCCTTTAAACGACTATTGGTGACACAGTATTTAAAATTATAGCACTAAAGTAACCGAATTAAAAGGTATGTTATTGAACCCGATATAATGCCTGCCAGTATTCTGTCCAGTATTGTAAGTAATCTTTCTCTGCTCATAAAAAGTGAGGAGGACAGTCTATGCGACTGGAGCCTCCTCGATTACGACTGATGTCGTTTTGCCCGTTGGACACGAATGAGTAATCGGATTACCTCGTTGAGGGTTCGATTTCCAAATACCATGTGCCAGTTCTGGTGAACACGACCGTCAATGTACAGGAGGTTTTGACGACTGTTGCTTCCCCTTCGACTTCGGGGGCGCAAGTGATGATGGTTCTTCCACCGGCTTCTCATTTCATCCACCTCATCGTGTTCTCCACTTTCTGTTGTAGAGTTTCTTCGCCAAAAGAAATCGCTCTTTCGATGTCATCTGGTTCCACACACGTCTCTCCACCCTAAACACCATGTCATGAGAGAGTTTCGGGTAAAGAATATGTATACACTCATGCACGAAAGTTTTGACGGGATCGCCTCGTTCGTGGCGGGCAAGATTGATAGTAATAACTGTCTCACTATCCGTCGGCCAGCACGACCCATACATTCCATCCTGCCATCTAAACACGACACCTCTTCGAACCTTCATGATGCGCTCAAAGATGGTCATTTCTTCTCCAACTTCTCCAGCGCCTCGATAATCCTTTCGGAACGCAAGGCTTGAGCCATCCATGAACCACCAGACTTGGCGCCCCGCATCTTCTGGGCCAAACCAATCAGTTCTCCGTTTTCGGTGTAAATGCCTCCACCAGAGAAACCGGGCATCGCAATGATGTCCAGATAGATGTGCTTGTCTTCTTTGAAGAGAACGAATCCCCTTGAAACAAGCCCATCCATGTTCAGTGGATTCCCCACCGAAATAACGGGAGTCGCGATTCCGATGTTGATTCCGAAAACCACATCGGGTAGTTTGTCGGTTGTTGTCCGCAGGACAATCATGTCAAGGTCTGGGCGAATCAAAACGATTTTGGCTTCTTTCCCGTTGACCTTGATATCCGAATCAATCTCGATGGCGTGGAAGACGGATAAAACGATTCCAGTGGACAAAATTACTCCCGAACATCTGGACTCGTTTGTCTCAACGACCACGTTGCGACGAACCATCATCTCCAGAGGAGTCATAGTACCTCCTAGCATAGCCACGAACACAAATGTTGCGAGCATCTTATCCCCCTTAACTGGGTTTGCCACTTGGCGTGAAGTTTTCCAAGATTTCGCTTGGTATTTCGGCCTTGTGTCGAATGTAGTCCTGAATTGCACACTTGGCAATCAGGTCGGCGAAGGTGTCTTCGACTCTGAACTCCACCCCGCAAGGGACACAGAGTCCCTCGATAACGATTCCACCGTCAGAGCTGGCACAGATGTCCAGCACCGTTCCCACGAGTCCGCAGGAGTGTCTGAACGCCAGTGAATGCCACCGAATTGGGATGTTCACAACTTCCTCCATAGGGCTTTCGCCCAGAACTTGAGGAACTGCCACTTGGAGAACCAGTGGTCACACCAGATACATCGCATCTGGGTAGCATACCACTGTTCTTTCTTGCATTTACGACAAGTGATGAACATGTCAGCACTTCCTTTTGAAATCCGCCTTAGAAATCCACAACGTGGCGTGATAGCCACCCTTTTGTCGACGAATGTCCACAATGAGTCTCCGAGGAGACTTCATCATGTAGTGGATGATTTCGCTCTCCATTTCTTTGAGGGTCATCTTTCCACCACACACGTCCACCATTCCCACATACCGTTTAATCATCTTGAACATCTTTCTCCTTCCTATAGGGACTCGGTTGTCCCGACTCGGAAATAAACTTGATTTGGTCGGCGATGGCCACATTGCTCATCCTCTGACTACACTTATCACACCAATACTGCCCGTGGTATTCCTGAACGGAATAACACTTGTTGCACCGAATGTATATCTTGTCCATACGCACCTCTGTAAAAGAACTTCGGGACTATCCCCGCTTTGTCCCACAGTGAATGAGATAAAGTAGAGATGATAATCTAACTTATTGTACTAGATTTTTGGGACTTAGACAATTAACTTATGCACAGTTGCTTCTACTACTGAATTGGAATATAATTAAGTAGTCGAGTTCTTCTCTTGGGAGTAGAAAGAAACACTAAAACGATTTGATAATACCTTTCCAATGTTCCTAGTCGATTTCGTGGCAAGTAAGATAGAATCGGGGGAAATAAAGGCACAAAAGAAAAACCGCAGTAGTAGTAAACTTCCCCAAAGACATAGAAGTAGATAAGAGTTATATTATAAATGCCTAACGACTCAACAATAGCAATATGCGGAGTATGTAAGCGTGATCTTAATGTTGGAGAGGAACATGTTTGTAAGGGATTAGACTTAAACCCCAAACAAGAAGAGTTTTGCCAAAACTATATTAACAATGAGGAAACTTTTAGTAATGCTACCTTGTCTTATGCTGTAGCCTATGAGATAGATGCATTTTTACATGGCACAGAGGATCAAAAAGCTAATTACTTTACTTGTGCCGTAAGTGCCTCAAGATTGCTAAAAAATGATAAGATACGCAGTAGGCTGGTGGATTTGCTCAACGAATCGTTAGAAGATAGGAAAGTTGATGCTGAATTAGCTAAGATGGTATTCCAAAATAAAGAGTTAAATACAAAGTTAGGTGCTATAAGGGAATACAATAAACTAAAGCAAAGAATTACTGAAAAGACAGATGTAAAACTCTCTGGTATGTTAGATGTAGGAGTTCTATTTGATAAATCACATGAAAAATAAAAAGACACAAGTTTGTAGGTATTGTGATAGAAGATTTAGGTTGCATGAATGGCAAATTGGAGTAGAGATGTTGGTTTGTTGTACTTGTTATGTTGCATTAAAATCAATCGTGGAGTCTGCGTTCTCGTATGAGTACATAACGGAACAAGAATACAGAGTTATGAAGTTTCGTTTTGGTATTGGCTATGATAAGTCAGATAGAACAGAAGAAGAAACTGGAAAACTTTTTGGTATATCATGTGAACGAGTTAGACAGATAGAAGAGACGTTGTTGAAAAAAGTTACGAGAATCTTTAAAGGTGATGAAAGTGGAAACCTTTTTGAAAAAATGATGGGGAAGAAGGCATTAACCAAACTTCTTATTTGATAAAAGTAAGAATGAATGACCTCATCGAACTCTATAAACAATTTCAGCAACGACCCATACTATTCGTTGAGAAATGCTGGGGACTCACACCGCAAAACATTCGACCCGAATTTAAGGAAGAAGTTGAAATCTATGTAGCTAACGGACTCTGGGACAAAGTTAAGAAAGAACACTTTGAAGCATTTGAAAAAGGTAAGCATATCACTTGGCAACAATGGCTATTACTGAAAGTGGTTGAAAGAGGTTTAATTGGACAAGCCCCCAAAAAGATAAGCGTTGTATCAGGTCATGGAACAGGCAAGAGTGCTGACTTGAGTTGGTTGATACTTTGGTTTTTATTTTGCTTTAAGAACGCCCAAATAGGAGCAACAGCACCGACAGCCGATCAATTACACACAGTTCTTTGGAAAGAGCTTAAAATCTGGTTAGATAAGATGCCTCCTAAGATGCGAGAAGTATTTGAATGGCAAGCCGATAGTTTGAAGATGAAACAATACCCGGATACTTGGTTTGCAAGAGCAAGGACAGCCAGAAAGGAGAATACTGAAGCATTGGCCGGTTTACACGGAGATTATGTGTTCTTGCCTATCGACGAAGGTTCAGGCGTAGACGATGCTATCTATCGTTCAGGAGAAGGTTCTTTAACTGGCCCGAATACTTTAGTTGTGATTATAAGCAACGGAACACGAAATCTCGGATACTTCTATGATACCCATAAGAATGAAAAGGAATCAAAAAACTGGCAGACATTGAGCTTCAATTCAGAAGATTCACCAATAGTTGAAAATGACTACATAGATAGGATGAGAAATAAGTATGGCGAGCAAAGTGACGAATATAAAATCCGTGTATTAGGTCAATTCCCTTCAAGTGAAATGATGGACGACGCCGGATGGATTCCTTTGATAACCGATGAGGATATAAGGCAAGTATCAGATGGCATTCCGTTTGTGGGTCGCAAGTATCTTGGAATAGACCCCGCAGGAGAAGGCGACGACCTTTGTGTCTGGACACTAAGAGATAGATTCCAAGCTAAGGTAATTCACAAAGAATCCACAAGCAACGACAAATCAATCGCTCGTAAGACCTATGATTTTATACAAGAATACGAATTAGAACCCCAAGATATAACAGTATTTAACTTTGGTGTTGGTGCGGATGTGTCTGCTGAACTTCTCTTACTAGACCATAGAATGCACATCAATACAGTCAATGAAGGCAATAAGCCCAAAGACGAAGAAAGGTTTTTAAACATAAGAATGGAAATGGCACAGCGGATGAGGGACTGGTTGATACGGGGTGGACAGTTAGTCGGAGATGAGTTAAAACGAGATGTAGCTGGATATGCTTTTAAGAACAATCTAAAAGGTGTCAAACAGTTAATGCCTAAGCATGAGTTAAAGAAACGGATGGGTCGTTCGCCTGATCGTGGAGATTCCTTGATGGCTACATTCGCCACTGATTACTCATTAGACAGCCATTCTAACGAAAGCTACAAACAGGCACAGATGACTAATATTAATAAGTTCGAGGCGATTTAGACATAAACAGTTTGTAGGTATTTGTAGAATGTGCTATACTTAAACATATGCCCAAAAGGGTTGAACGAAAATTAAAACAAATAGCTCACAAGAAAGGTTTTGGCAAAAAGAGAACCAATGCGTTTATCTATGGTGTAATGAGAAAGATGGGTTGGAGTCCAAATAGAGAAAAGTAACCTCGTGGCCATACTTCTCTCTGCTCTCGCGAGGTGCAGAGGGGTATGGTAAAAAAATCCAAATCCCCCTTAGTAAACAGGGAGGATAAAAAATCAGAAGGAACCATAGGGTACACAATGACGCCTGAAGAGCAGGTTCAGTATGCTCGTATAGTTCAACGCATTTCAGACGCTCAAACCTCAAGAGAAACTCCAAGAGATGAATTTGATGGTATGTCTTTTGAACAAACTTACTCCGCCAATAAAAGGGCGGCAATGTCTTATTTACAACCCAAGAGAAACGACAATGAAGTCAGAATAAACACAGGTGTTACTGAAAAGAGAATAGAATTAGTCCTCAATGAAATCTTGGCAATGAATCTTGAGGAAGAGATTGAAACCTTTGACAAGAACGATAACTTCCTTGACCCTCTCTCGCAAGTATTCACAGACATCGTAAAGCGAACCGAGCAAATAGAAATGGCTCGTGATAAGGACATCTTCATCTATCAGGAACTCTTAACCCAACCTTGTGTCTATGTTGAAGAATTGTGGACTAAGGAGGAACTAAGAAATTCAACCAAAAAAGGATTTAGAACTCGCTACAAATGTGAACGCAATCTAATCCCTGCTAATCAGGTCTATTTGGGTGATATCTTCTTACCGGACACGAAATTCAACGAACAGCCCTATATCGTGAAGTATGCCCGAATGAATGAGTATATAGCCGAGACACTGTTCAAGGACTTAGTATCAAAGGAAAAATGGGAAACTATTAAGCCCGGCAAGTATCAAACTTTAGGCAATGTAAACACTACTCTTTACCGAGACGGCTCTTTAGATGCTAATGAGATAGAAGCATTTTGGTATATGAGCTACGGCGACAACGAACTTCAGATAATCGTCAATGGAGTTCCAATGCTTGAAGTCGGTGCTAAGTATACCGACGAATATGGTGAACTAAATGGCTATCACATGACGATGGTGTCCCTGAAGCCATACTTTTGGAACTTCGCTTATGGTAAACCACTTACTCAATCAGCCAAGACATTACAAGCATTAGATAACGAAACGATAAGGAATCTAATCAGAAAGTTTAGACAAGCACTTGAACCACCAATAGGAACTCCTGCAGGAAAGATGTTTTCAAGAGATATTTGGAATCCTGGTTCAATTACTCAAGGTGTCGGTAAAAACGACTTTGAACGCTTAATAGATCACCAAGGAGTCACACGGTCAGAATTGGCGATGTTTGACCTTATTGAGAAGAAGACCAATGAATTCATCGGAACTTCCCAACAAGAGCCACTACAGGGCAAAACAAAGGTCACAGCGACTGAATTACGCCTGGCACAACAGAACGCAGTTAAATTATTAGGACTTTCTGTTCTGGCGGTCATGAGATTAAAAGAACGACTAGCATTACTAAGGGTGAAGAATATCCTCGTGAACTACACCAAGCCAGTCGGCAAGCAAATGATAAACGACAGATTGACTGATGTATATGCTCGGTTCTCAATTCAAGATGCTGACATAGACGGACAATCAGGTGAAAGGATAATTCAGTTTGCCGATAAAACTCTTAACTCAACTGAAACCGAAACATTGTATCGCAGGGAACAAGACCTAAAGAGTCAGGGCAGAAATATAGAGTTTAAAGTAGTAAACGCTAAGATACTAAGAGATTTAGAACTTTACTTCTATGTGAATGTTGTTTCCAAACCTCGTGAGTCAAACGACTTAGATAAAGCCCTGATGACTGAAATGTTAAATCAAGGTTCTATGATTACCCAGATGACAGGCAGACAAATGAAAGCCAATAAAGTCATAAACAAGTTCGAACGGGTCTATCGAGAAAGTGACCTATTCGAGAAGGAGGCCCCACAATCCCTCGGTCAGTTCCAAGAAGAAATGGCTCAAACTCCAGGAATGTCAGGAATGAAACCGAAGATGCAACGACCGTCAGTAAATTCAATGGAGAGTGCAATGCCTAAAATTTAATGTCTGAATTTCACATCGACAAAACGAAATCCATAAAGGAGTTTGTTGACCTGCGACTATACACTTTTCTTAAAGGTGAATGGTATGAGGTTCAACAAAAAACCTCGGATGAGGAAAAGATACCAAGACCGCCGAGGGAGGTCTTTGAATTCGGAGATACAACAACCACAGAACATTTAGTTCACGGGACACCGCAACCGCTTCCTTACATAACGCATTATTCATATCCGACAGAAGAAGAAGGTGGAGGTATGTTTGTTCATTACTTGGACTTCAAGTTTCCCCGCAAAGGATTTCCGTTCCCTGAAGCGTGTCAGGCGAATAACATAGCCAAGAGGATTCTAATTGGGCAGATAAGATGGCTGGCAAAGAATCCATTAGCATTGACTTCCCTACTTAGACGAAAGAATCTTAACAGTTGGTTGCAAGAAGTAGGTTCGGCAGCAGATGTTTCACTCGGACAGTATCACTTAAAAGAGTTTCGCTACCAGAAAAGCATCCGAGAACTAAGGAAATTCATCGCTGTCTTCTTAAAAGAAATCGGCGGAATAAACGAAGAAGTATACTTGCAGTTCGCTAAGATAGTATCTTCAATGTTTGAATGGGACGATGCTTATCTACTCCCCCTACAAGACCTATTCAGCGAAACCACTAAGGAGAAGTTAAACAAGAACCCAGCTCAAGAATTATCTCGATTGTTCAAGCTCTTTAAAGAACGAGACCCTCGACCTAAGATGCAAAACACAATAGGCAGTTCAGTTAAACTACTCTCGTTAGCGTTTCTCTATCCGGGAATCAAACGAGCATTCAGAAAAGCATTAGGCGAAGTAAACTTTGAGAACCTACAAATGGACGAAGGCGACAAGTATTGGGCTTTGAGATGGATGCACTACAACGCAGGTGGAATTGATTTTGACACAAGGATTAAAAAGTTCATGGAAGTTCACGAAGGTAAACATCCACGAATGGTTATACTTACCCACAATGGAGATAAATGAAATTGTAAAACAAATACTGGGTAAGGACATAAGTTGGTTTGATTATTCAAAATTAGAAAGAGGCGAGTGGTCAAGATATGCTGAAGACGCTCAACTGATAAGCCAGAACGAAACATTTAAAAACGAACTCAATCACTACATTACTGATTTAACTAAACTCTGTGCCACAATGAATGGAGTGCCTCTAAGCCAAGATAAGCTTATTATCTTAACCAATATCCAGTTTGGAATAGTAGTTTTGGAAACTTTTAAAAAACGATTAGAAACAATAATAAATCCTAAGGATAGCGAAGTATTAACCAGTCCATTTGAAGAGATATGATTGAATCACCTTTTGAAATTAACGCTAATAGTGAAAAGAGATTTATGCAAGGTAAAATAAACTTGCTTATCAGGTTGTATTACTATTTTCAAGAAGGAGTAAATCAGCTTAATTCTGTTAGAACTCTTGGTTATGCTTTAATAGGTATTGCTGGAGTATTTGCTGTAAGTCAGTCAGAAGCAAATTATTGGGGGATTATCATAGCTGTTGGTTTAATTTCAATTCCTATATTTGTTGTTGCTGGTTATTTATGGGTTAAACGAGGTAGAAAATCAACAGAATACTTTGCATTAAAATATACTTCAACTTATGGAAAATACGGGGTGCAAATGCAAGAAAGACAAATGCAGTTGTTAGAAGAAATTAACGAGGAAATTAAAAAATTAAATAATAAATCTGTTTAATAGCCAGTTGTCGGGCAGACTTGAGAAACATGCTCTGTAATCTATTAAACAAAAAAGTTCTATGGAAGAACTCACAGAGGAGCAATTACAAGCTCTTCAAGAAAAGGCCCAAAAGGCCGAGGAACTGGAAACCAGGTTGAAAGACATGGTTCCAAAAGAAGAGGTCGAAAAAGCCGTTAAAGCCAAAGAGGATGAATTGTCTCAACAAATCAATCCTAACTGGCAGAAAGCCCGCCAAAGGATGAGTTCTTTGGAAACAGCCCTCAAAGAAAAAGGTGTTGAACTCAATGAGGACGGCACAGTCAAGAGTAATCCGCAAGGTGTGGATATCGAGGAAGTCAAACGAGAAGCCAGAGAATCAGCAAGGGCTGAACTCGCAGGAAACAAACTCGCTAATCTCTTGGGTCAGTATGACGAAGAATCAGCTAAAATTGTAAAGCATTTCTTCAATAAGGTAACGACAGGAGAAGCAGTCAGTTTGGATAACATCGAGATATACTTCCGACAAGCCGAATCCGCCGCTAACTATGAAAACAAGATTCAGAGAAAAGGTGTCAGATTTTCAGGCGGTCAAGGGCCAAACATGATAGAACCTGGAACAGTCGATCAGGGCAGAGTCAGCGAATTGGCAAAAAGATTAAACCTTAAAGTAAAATAACATGGAAGAAACAAAAAATGAGATGTTAAACATCTCCCGTGAGCAATTAGATGCAGTAGTGAACGATGCAGTCAAGAAAGCCATGAGTAATCATGGTGTTCCAGAGAGACAGAAACGAGTCATGGAACGAATCCTCAAAGTTAGATTCTACAATGATAAGTTGGTCAGGAAGTTCGGAAATGTAGAAGAAGAACGAAATGACAGGAACAAGCTCGTAGCCTACATGGACATAACCTTGGACGGAGAAGATAAACCGGAAAAGGTTGAATACTTAAAGTTCTTAGACAAGACACCCCAATACAGAGCTTTGATTAAGAAGACAGACACAAAGGAAATAGTTGAAACTGAAGACCCGAACCACGACGGCGGTAAGTTTATAACCGAGAACCCCGATGAGGCCAAGATTGAACGAAAAAGCTTTACTCCGAGAGTTGAGGTCTCTGAAGTCACCAGAAGGGTCAAGACCTATGAAGTTGAAATGTTAGAAGGGCCTTTTGTCGGCAAGGTCTTTACGATAGGTGATGAGGAAGCAAACAAATAATGGGAAAGAAATTTTGGAAAAAAGTGGAAAAGGACTTATCGGAGGAAAGGGAGAAGAAATTAACTCCCGTAGCCAAGCAGTTGGTCAAGATTGTGTTAGATGCCGGACTTCCAATCGGTAGTTATAACGGCAAGGATAGTATTGACTTATTTAACGATGCCTCGCAACAGATAATCCAGTTAATGTTGGATAACGATGTGAAGTATGTGGACAAGGTCTTTCTGTTTCAGTTGGCTCTCAAAAATGAAATGGACACGATTCTTGCGAAGCATGTCGGCAAGGTTGAGTTCAAGGACAAAGATGGCAAGGAACAAGTCCTAACTCTTAACAAGGAAACTTTGGCATCAATCGTCCTCCAGCCATTTGAGTTGATAAAAGGCATAGTAATCTCCTCCTTAGAGAATTCGTTTAACAAGGTCATAGACAAGAAATTAGGTAAGGATGTTCTTTTCGTGACATTAAATGATATGGATGCTATACTTAAAGAGAAGCCAGAGATTAAGTATATTCCTACAGCATAGTTATAAACATTTGCATTGTCTTTGGTGTTTGGTATAATAGGGTTAGATATAGTTTGGAGGTCTAAGCATTGGGCTTAGACTGATAAGGGGAATATATGCTCCTTGTCAGTCTGTGCCTTGATTGAATCAAATTATAAAATAGAGACTATTCACAAAAAGCATCCAAGAGCTGCAAAATATATTATTCGTAGATTACAAAGGAATCATGTCTTAAAATGATTGATTGTTTAAAACAATAATTAGTCATTTTGAGGGCTGATTTATCAGCACTGCGTCCGTGATGGCGCTTCAAAAACACAATTAACAGGGAAGGACACCCCGGTTAACAAACCACTCGTTCTCAGGGAATAAACCCCAGTTAACAAATTACGAGCACCCAAAACTATTGGGTATTTTTTCGTTTTTAACAACTAACTTAGGTTCTTAGAAATATTAACCTACAAAACACATGGCATTTATTCATGTCAAAGGCCCTGCAAAAACAGAAGCCTTTAAGAAAACCGCCAGTGTTGCTATCGCTGCTAATTCTCCGTTGTCATTTGATGGTTCTGCCGGATTCGTCCGTCAGGCCGCAGTAGCCTCGGTAAGATTAGCAGGAATTTCTGTAAGAAAAATCGCCTCAACAGATGGTGATTATGCCGACAATACAAGTATTGAAGTTATAATCCCTTCTTCTGATGATGTTTTCGAAGCAGATGTAACAGGCACAGCAACACAGGCAAACGTAGGAGAACAGTATGATCTATCCACCCTAACCGATGGAACAGCTCAAAATGTAGATGTGGGAGCAACCACATATAAAGTCGTTACGGTCGTCGGCTTTATCAGTTCATCTAAAGTTCTCGTAAAGTTCAATGGAGCTTATGAGTATGCAAACAAAGCGAATTAGTTATCAGGTTTAGTGGGCTTTTAGCAAACTAAACCAATAACATAACTTAAACTAACATGGACGGAAATTATGGAAATCAGACAACGCTTTTAAGTAATGCTTCGCTTCCGGAGTTTGTAGATTTGACTCGCAGAACATTCGTTCTGATGCAAGATGAAGCTGCTAAAAACGCTCGTCAGTTATTCATTGAAACCACAATAGAGGGTTCCTCAAAAAGGTTTCAAGAAGTAGACACAGAGAAATACGCTGATGTGAAAGCAGAAGGCGCGGATTCTCTAAAAGGTAAAGTTGGTGTTGGATACTTTATGGATTTAAGTATTAGGACTTTCTCCAAAGAAGTAGACATCACTATTGAAAACAGACAGGACAACAGAGACGAAGTTGTACAGAGTAAGGTTCTTAGTTTGGCTAACTTTGGCAACAACCGAATGGAGTTGGACTTAACCCACCGATTAACTTTTGCTGGGGACACTTCTTACACTGACAAGAATGGTGAAACTGTAACCACCGAAGTAGGAGACGGCTTGGCTTTGGCCTCTGCCGTTCATACTTTGGCTTTCAGCTCAACCACTTATAACAACATCGTAACTGGTAATCCGGCTTTCAGTGAATCGTCACTTGAATCAGCTCTCTTAATCGCCGCAACGCAGATTTACTCTAACTTCGGTGAAAAGAGAACAATGAGATTCAACACGATTGTTACTGGCAACGACGCTGGAACAATCCGAACTGTCAGACAAGTATTGGAATCAACTGCTGATGTTGATGCCGCACAGGCAGGCGTAAAGAACGTCTATCAGGGTGGATTCAGACACGTTGTTCTTGAAGACTTGGCAACTACTGCGGCTGGTGCGTATAACTCTGCAAAGAGACGCTACTGGTTCTTGGTAGTCGCTGGTCAGGGAATTAACGGGTGGCAGGCATATCTCGGAATCAAACAAGCTCCAGATTTGATGGTGCCTTCTTCAGGTAATAACGGAGAAGATATTCACAACAGAAATTGGACTTTTTCGACCTTGACCAGATATGGCATAGTAACCGTATCTCCAAAAGGAATAATTTGTTCACTCGTGAGCAGTTAGTTTCTTAGTTCTTTTACTGGTTTTCTTCACAAGTAAAACCAGACCCGAAAGGGTTAAGCAAAAAGTATCATGGCTAAAAATAAAAAATTCAATCCTAAGGCATATATGTCCAAGATGAAACCCAAACCTATGATGGGCAAACATAGAATGCCAAGTGGAATGATGATGTCAGATAAACAAATGAAAAAAATGATGGCTTAGAGGTTTATCATGGAATGACTTAAAAACAATTCCATGTAGGCAGGAGGTGGAATCTCTAAGTTAAAAAAAGATGCCGTTCAATATTAACGCAGGATATGGCCGACTAATCGCTGAAGCGGTTGCGGCTCATGCCCCAAAATCAGGAAAAGTATATTTCGTAGCCACGACAGGTGTCGCTGGTTGGGAAGAATTTAGTGAGATGTTTCCTACTGGCCCAGAAGGCAACACAAGAGTTTGGACAACATTAAAAGGACTCTTGGACGCTGATGTAATTGAAGACGGAGGCGATGATGTTGTCTATGTCCTTCCTAATCACACAGAAGACATTAACGTTGCTGGGGCAATAGACACTGGCACAGATTCAGCAGGATTGACCGTAATCGGTCTCGGTGAAGCTGACGAAAGACCGTTGTTTACTTTCAGAGGTGCGACAACTGCCGATATCAATATTGGTTCTAACGGAGTAACCTTTGAAAATTTAAGATTTGACTTAACGGGAATAGATGCCCTAGCCGCTCCTTTTGACGTCAATGATACGGGATTCACTCTTAGGAATTGTGACATTGAAGTTGCTGATTCTACTGGTCAAGCAACATTAGCTCTTTTAACTGATGCTAATGCGGGTGGTTTAACAATAGATAATTGTAACTTTCACGGATCAGAGAATGCTGGAACAACTGCAGCTATCCGTTTAGTAGGAGGATTAGAACACGTAATCAAAGACAGTAGATTTGTTGGAAACTACCAACTTAATGTTGGTGCCATACAAACTACGACCACAGCCGTTGGTTTGACAATTAAAAACAATATAATCAAAAACTTAACAGCGTCCAGCACAGCAGCCATTGCTCTTGGTGTTGATTCTGAAGTTGAGGTTGTAAACAACAGATTGGCTGTATTAAGTGGTTCAGCTCCAATTAGAATTGACCCAGGTGCTCATACTGGCTACACGCTTGTAGGTGGCAACTATTACAAAGCCGCAACAACTGTCGCCGCCGGAACGCTACTCTGACCTTAACAACTTGTCAAAAATGGGTGTTCGCCACCGCAAGTGGGGAACAGGGTATATTCCTGTTCCCCAGCCCATAATGAATAGTTAATATACAACTATGAACAAAGAAATTCGTAACGCAAGGATGGCGGTATGGAGAGAAAATAATCGTGAGAAATATAACTCCTATGTGAAAGAGTGGCGAAGGGTGAACATAGATGAATGTCGGAAGAAAGAGATGGAGAGATATTATAAAAATCACGATGAAACTCTTAAAAAAAGACGAGAATATTGGAAAAACAATAAAACAAAGTTAAATGCCCAACGGAAAAAATATAGAGAAGAAAACAGGAGATGGATTGGGGTAAGTAAACGAAAGTGGAGCATCTCTCTTAATGGTAGATATGCCAGATACAAGAAAGCGGCTAGAGAACGAAATAGAGAGTTCTTAATTACTAAAGAGGAGTTTGACCAAATAACCAAACTTCCTTGCCACTATTGTGGAGTCAAACAAGAATTTGTGGGAGTAGACAGAAAAGATAATAGTATATCTTATGTTAAAACAAACTGTTTGCCCTGTTGTAAAGAATGTAATTTTTTGAAAGGTGGCCGTTCTTATGTAGAATTTAATGAATTATGTATAAGGATAGCCGATAACTTTAGAAAGAATAATGCCTAAACTAAAATTTCTAAAACCCAAGAAAAAAGTTAAGGTTAAGCCTGAAATTAAGGTTGAACCCGAACTTAAGGTTGGGGAAAAAGTAGAAGTATTAGAAGTTCCTGTTGAGGTGAAACCGGAATTACCAATTGAACAACTATTGGTAAGAGGAGTTCACAAATTTAGGAAAGTAAAAGTAAATCATCTAAATGGCGATGTAACAACCCATTTAGAGCAAGTAGAATAAAAAGTCGAGTAGTGATTTAGCGGGGCCGAGCTAATAGTCCTCCGCCCCGCAGACCACGACTGGACTCAAAATTATGGGCAGAAGAATACCGCAAATTGTAAAAATGATTGACTCCGCAGCTACCACAGTAAGTGCCGGAGTTAGAGTTTCGGATTTTAGGAATTGTATTTTGCAGATTATCGGTTCTCCGACCGCTAATTTAAAGGTCTTCGTAAAAGGGGCATTGGGGACAGGAAACGAATTTAATGATGCTCCTAACTTTGACGTAAGGTCTTCAGCACGAACCGAAGCAAGTGCTTGGGATTTTGTTGAAGTCGTAGACCTTGAAGATGGAACAGCGATTGACGGAGATGATGGAATAAACATATCAGGAAATGTAATGAGGTTGATTGAGGTAAACATAAACTCATTGGATTGGTTGTGTGTCCACGCTACCGGAATTATTGTTGGAACAGTAACCGTGGTCGGTTCGTTTACAACAAACGTCTAGTTAAAAACAAATGAAAGGAGTAACTAAGTTAGAAAAGAGTAGATTCCTGAAAGAGATAGATGTCTGGAACTTCAGAATAACAAAGTTGTATGCCGAGTTTAACCGAACTAATAACGAGTTCGACATCAAGAACAAGGAGTTAGTGAAAGCAAACGAAGAGCTTGATGAAATCAGCGAAGAAACAGAAAACTTAAAACAGGAAGTTCTTAAAAAGAAATCCGAAAAAGAAGATTACGAAAAAGCTCTATCTGGCGGAAATAAAGTCTTATTAGACCTCTCCGCCAAGATAGATGCTCGGGCAAAGGAACTTGAAAAACTGAAGAATGAGATAGATGGTCAAATAGAGTCCAATAGATTAAAAGAATCAGAGACACTGAAAGACCTGCGAGATAAGATTAAAAAAGATAAAGACGACTTAGACAACCTAAACAGCGAAATATCAGAAAAGGTAAAAATTGGTGCTGAATTATCAATAACAGAACACGACACAAAACAAAGAGTAAAAGAAAAGAAAAAAGAATTTGACGGGTTCAGTGCTGATATGGACAGACAACGAGACGAGATTAAAAAACGCAACGAGGAAGTAAATGGTCGGGAAGCCCATTCGGGAGAACGAGAAAATAAACTGAATTTCTATAACAAGAGGGTTCAACGAATGGCAATTAAGTTAAATATTCAAGTCAAAGAAATATGAGAAAACGAAGACGACCAAAAGTATAATAACATAACTTCACGAATTTGGCAAGAACTGAAAGTATACTTAACGACGAAGAAATTTCATTAGTTGCTGCGTTAGACGCGTTGGCAGTTTCGGGTGCTTCACAGGCCATCCGCAAGTCGGGTGCGACCACCTTGGCAAATGTTGCTATAGCTAGCGTGGGGACGGCAGTTTATGAAGAAACACCATCTGGCTCAATCACGGGTACAGATGGTACAGATGGAAACGCAACCTTTACACTAGCAAATATTCCAACATCGGGAACATTGGGTCTTTATAAAAGCGGACAGAGAATGCGGGCGGGGGTAGCTAATGATTATACCTTGAGTGGTTTAACAATAACCTTTAACTCTGGCGCTATCCCAGTTGTGGGAGATTGGATAACGGCTGATTATACTTATAATTAAAATGAACAAATTACTAAAATGGTCTGGGGTCGTAGCAATAGCACTGTCAGTTATCTTGGCGGTAGTCATTAATTTTAATAGCAAAGGTCCAGTATCTGGTGATGAATTACTTGGTGGGATCACCCGAACCAAAATTGGACTTCAAACTGCTTGGCTAACCGACCTAATTCCGTCAGCCTCCTATACGGTAAGTCTTGGTTCATCTGGTTTGCGAGTAAATAAGGGTTGGTTCACAGACTTAGACTCAACCTCTGGAACAATTGGCACATTGACTATCAGTTCTCTAGTGAGCGGTAACCTAACAGTTACTGGGTTAGTACGCACTAATATCGGCACAGCGGCCGCTCCGGCCTACTCTTTCCGTACCGACAATGACAATGGGATGTTTATGCCTGCCTCTAATTCTTTGGCCTGGGCGATTGGCGGAGCAGAAAAGGTCAGATTAGATACGAGCGGCAACGTCGGCATCGGGACGACGGCACCTGCAACGTTACTTCATGTAACCGCATCATCCGTTGGTTCAACCGTTGCGGGACGGATTCGAAATACTGACAATACTGATGCGGCGTCACATGCTGCATTACAACTGCAAGTGGGGGGAGGAAGTGGTGGTGACCCCTATGTACATTTTGGAGGAGCAGTGTCCGATTGGTCTGTGGGTCTTGATAATAGTGACAGCGATAAGTTCAAAATAGGTGACGCTTCCACCCTTGGCACTGCGGCGGATATTCTGACGATTCAAACCGACGGCAACGTCGGCATCGGGACGACGGGGCCGGGGAGCAAGCTGGATGTCACCAC
>ERZ1292632.1860-Hain-H43-01um-R2-1860-length-19153-cov-6_pt1 | contig 19153 bp, 32 predicted proteins | sample MGYA00564407_ERZ1292632 | MGnify/ENA primary metagenome ERZ1292632 (study PRJEB36523, sample SAMEA6512637) | groundwater metagenome | collected 2019-01-08 | study: AquaDiva: Metagenomics assemblies of 32 groundwater samples | reverse complement strand
AGTTACGATGAGCAGGAAACCTGTTGGGCGGATTTGATCCCCGTCACCATCACAATTAAGCCCCGCAAGGTGGGGAAGGGAGGGGGGAAGTGAGCGTGTTCGCAGAAAGTAACGGAAAGTGCAAGAATATGCAACCGGCTAAAAGCATCCCTGCTTCCAAGTGGCATCAGGGTATCTTCTGCCGGAAGTGTCGAACCATCGTATGTTCGTGGTCTACCCATGACTTTGTGGAGTGCAAGTGTAAGTCTGTTTTTGTTGATGGTGGGTTTGACTACTTTCGGTATGGAGGATACAATGCAAATATGGTGTTTGTGATGGTTCATGTCCCAAAGCAGAAGATTATACGGAAATATAAGCAACTGAAAGGAGGACATATATGTCCATAATTGGGTTATGCCACAGGTGTGAATACCGCGCCTCTTTTCTTGATGGTGGGGCGAGGCCACGATACCAATGCGGGGATAAGGGAAAGACGGTGATAGGGTGCTACATGTATCTGCCTGTTATCCCCCTTGTGGTGTCCCCGCTGAAGGGCGAGAAGCGTCCGGTGTTCGGCCCACCGATGATAGCGGGAAGGGTCGAGCCGGTCAGGGTCGCCACCACAAAAGAGGTGAAGGCCGTTGCAGGGAAGGTCAAGGGAGGTATACTAGCCACATGGGTGAGGAGATGAAGATAGAGGTGTCCGACCCCACGGAGATGTTGCCGGGGATACGCAAGACTAAAGTGAATGACAACGGAACAATCGCCGCCCAAGAAGGAAAAGGCAGGAGGGTGGACTTCGCCGCCGTGGTCTATGACGACTCCTTCTCTTGGGGTGGCGCGGAGTTGCCGGTGGTCAAAGACAAGGCCGACATGGGCATATGGGGGTTCATCGCTGACTGGAAAGACACATTCCTGAAACGCCGCAAGGTAAGGTATGTCACCCCCGGACACCGCAAGTATGCCGAATACGAGGCGGTGAGGTCGTTGGTGCAGGGGTTTGGCTACGAGGGGGTCAGGGCGCTGGCTAGGGCGTACTGGACGCTCCCGAGGTGGCAGAACTACGAACGCACCGTAGAGAGGTTCGCACAGCACGGCATGGCTGTCTACGAGGACTTGCAGAGGAGGAAGCGCGATGGTTGAGGACTTTGGCTCCACGCAGAGGGATGTAACCCCCCAGGAACCGGCAAGGTGTCGAAAGGGGCATACGCTACGGTATGAGTTCTACTCCGACGGCTCCTCCATCTTTGCTGTGGGGCCATGGTGCGACTGCGTGGAGGACATCATCCCCCCTTCCTTCTACCGTGTGGACGCCTTCGACACCCCCCATTCCTGCATACCAAAGGCGAAGGAGCTGGGGCATGAGAGGGGAAAGTGTACCCTGTGCAAGTCTCCCGTGGTGTACCGCTACGAGTGGCACTCTACGGGTGAGTTCTTTTTCTCTCCGGCGCGGGGCTACTGCAAATGCGCCGGGAAGTCGCTGGACGCTTTGCGGGTGATGGCGGGGGTCGCCACCACACAAGAGGAAACACCCCTTGACAGCCAGCCGGAAGGAGACAGTATTTAACCATGCCCAAAGCAATTCTCTTGTTGTTGGCGGCGTGGCTGGTTACGCAATGGTTGAGTAAAACTCCCCAATGAGCAAGTTCAACACCACCCTTGAAGCCAAACACGGACTTATCGAGAAGGGCTACTCTCCCGTGTTCACGGTGGAAGTGCAGTATGCGGGATTCAAGCACGACCAATACGGATTGGATGTCATAGGGTATCATCCTTCTTTTGGGTGGGTCGGGGTGCAGGCTTGCACGGAGTCCGACTTCGCCACCCACAAAAAGGAATTTGATGACAACAAGGCGGTGCGGCCAGCATGGATAGACCTGGGGTTTCGTTTTGAGTTCTGGATTTACCCGAACAAGGCGGACAGGGAGGAGGGCGATACGGAGCCGAGGATGGTGGTTGTTGCCACCCCCCCCCCAAAAAAAACAGGAGGAAAGTGATGCTACTAGCTTTTGTTCAGGACTATGTGAACGACGCAAACAGGCTGATGGCAGGGGAGAGGCGGGCATTGGAAGCCCCCAATGATGTATGTGACGGCGAGTGCCAGAGGTGTGAGGGTTGCCATCCGGCTGACACCGACTGCTTTGCTGCCGCAAACGAAAAGGAGACACCATAATGCAGACCACTGGATTGTTTACCTGCCCGCGAGAGAACTTTATCATACCGGCAAGGCTGGGGAGGCCGGTGTATTTCGTTCCGTTCGGGGACATTCACTTCGACTCCCCCCTCCATGTGGAACACCGTTTCGACGAGTTCCTAAAGTGGGCAAAGGACACCCCCGATGCCTACTTCCTTGGGATGGGCGACTACATAGACTTCGTATCCGCGAGGGGGCGCGTATCGCTCACCCGCCTGAAGGCGCAGGTAAAGACGGAGATGCACGAAAACAACGCCGAGGATGTCATCAAGGCGGTGGAGAACCAGGCGGACGGACACATCTCGCGGTTCGCCACCAAGCTGATAAAGGCGGGGATGAAGGGACGCCTCATTGGACTGCTTGACGGCAACCACGACTTCCCCTTCTCCGACGGGACGAACACCACGCAAAGGCTGTGCCGCCTTCTGGACTGCCGGTATCTGGGGGTATGCTCCTACATTGGGCTGACGATACAAGCGGACAATGCCCGTCGCAATCTGGACATCTGGGCGCACCATGGCAGGGGGTCGGCGAGGTTGCCGGGGGGGTCAATCAACAATGTGGTGCAGATGTCTCACGACGCCGAGGCGGACTTCTACTGCATGGGCCACGACCACAAGCGGAGCGCAACACCGGGGCAGACGGGGAAGCGGGTCTGGACGAAGAACGGCTATGTGTTCCGCCACAGGGAAAAGTATTACATCAGGACGGGGGCTTTCACCAAGGCGTATGAGGACGGGGTGAGGGCGTATCCAGTAGACGCCGCCATGCCCCTTAACCAGATAGGGGTGTGCAAGATAGCCATCACCATGAAGCGCCACGAGAGACACGGGAAAGAGAGGGAGGCCGTCCTTCACATGGAGGCGATTGTATGAAGATGCGCCTAGCCAACGAGAAAGACCCGAGGGTGGGATACCATGCTTTCCGTCCGGCTTGGACGACCTACGCCCCGCCCCCCAACAAAAAGATAAAAGACATGACGGACACAGAGGCGGCTTATTCGGAGGGGTTGCTGGCAGGGTGTGAAATGATGGTGACGAAGATGGATGAGCATTGCCGGAGGTGCAAGAGGAAGTGACCGCCATACCCAAGCCCCCGCCCCCCACAAAGAACAAGGGGACAAAGAAGTGGGACGCCTATCGCCAGTCCCGCCTTCGTTCCCTTTTCTTGGGGGGCGAACCCCGTTGCCAATGGTGCAACCTGCGGATTAACGTGCAGTTCATCAAGGGAAGGTATGTATCCGGGGGACTCTTCCACCACATCAAGCGCCGGTTGCCCCATGCCGACCTTAAATACAACGACGCCAATGTCCCGTTTCTTTGTACCGACTGCCACTCAAACGCACATGACACATCAAGGAGGAAAGATGCCAGACCCAACGGTAGTTGACGGTAACAACATGACCTATAGGAGCCTGCGCAAGAACGGATGGAAATACTCTCTGGTTGGCGACCACGCCTATCAGGTTCCCGTCTACCCACAGAAGAAGGTGCAGTACCCAAGCAAAGACCCCTTCGTATCGCTTGATTCTCAGGGCCTCCTGTGGTTCAAGTCGGGATACAATTGGGACGGGGCGTCAGGCCTGACTTTCGACACCCAGTCCTCCATGCGGGGGGCGCTGAAGCATGACGGGTTGTATCAGTTGATGCGTGCGGGGGTTCTGCCCGTTTCGTGGAGGGAGAGGGCGGACGAGGTTCTGAGGGACACCTGCATTGCGGACGGGATGTGGGGGTGGAGGGCGAACATGTGGTTCCGTGCCGTCCGTTCCTTTGCGGGGTTTGCGGCGGTCAAGGGGCACGATGTCGCGGAAGATGTCCTGGTGGCCCCGTGAAATACCTCCCCAAGTGGTTCCGCGCCCACATAAGAAGGGACAAGGGCGTAATCAGGAAGTACGTGCAGGGGGTGAAGGATGCGGAGGAGGGGCTGGACAAGCTGGACAACCCAAGGGAATACGCGGGGGAAGTGGTCAGGTTCCCGGGGATGCTGGCGATAGAGACGGATGACTGGTGGGCGATGGGGTTTGTGGGAAGGCTCATTGACGAATCGGGGACGGACGCTATAATAGAGTATCGGGACGAGAAGGAGGGCAGGGCGATGAGAAAGGGGTTTGACAACCGGGAGATGGCGGACATGCTGAAGGCGGTGGCGAATGGAGTTTAACATCAATCCGTGCGAGGGTTTCTTCTACGAGGAGGACACCCACTCCTACTTCATGGACGGCAAACTCATTCCGGGGGTGACGACCATCTGCGGAAACCTTGGGAAGCCGTGGCTGGCGGCGTGGAAGGTGAAGATGGCCGTCGAGTATGTCCGCGACCATCTCCGCCCCGAGACGGCGTACAGCAAGAAGGCGGTGGACTTGATACTAACCACGGCGAAGGGCGAGGCGAACAAGCGCAGGGACACCGCCGCCGACAAGGGGAAAGAGGTTCATGCCTGGGTCGAGGCGTACATCAAGGGGGAACAAGCCGTCCCCGCCTCCAAAGACAAGGAAGTGGACGCGGTGATACAGAAGTTCCTTGCGTGGGAGAAGGCGACGGCCCCGAAGTGGCTAAAGAGCGAGATGATGGTCGCCAGCCGCCAACACGAATACGCGGGGACGTTGGACTTCATCGCGGAGATAGCGGGGAAGATAGTGCTTGGAGACTTCAAGACAAGCAAGCCGGGATACCATTGGGACTGGGGGTTGCAGACGGCAGGGTATCAGGGCGCGGTGGAGGAGCAGGGAGGGAAGGTGGACGAGAGGCTGGTGGTCAACCTCCCTATGGTGGGGGGCGAGGTCACGGCGTATCCCGTCAAGACCCCGTATGACCTTGACTGGAAGACATTCTTGTCTCTCCGTCAGGCGCAGAAATGGGTGTCCTACACGGACGCCCGAAAGGAGATGAACTAGATGGAAAAGACACGCGGAGACTACGAGAAAAGATGGTGTTGTGTTGTGTGTGGAGACACGAAACACCTTGCTCCCCAATCCAGCTATACGGGCTGGGATGATTATTTTTACAACAAGGCAGACATTCAGCGTTATGTCTGCCCTAAGTGTGGAAGCATGAAATGGAGGGAATCCATAGGACGGCCTGTTTATGAGAAACAAGAGACGGGATGGGAGGAAAAGAAATGAGCAAGTTACAGGGAACGATAGCAAGTGTGACCCCGATAGCCAAGGTTCCGGGGCTGAACGAGGTGCGCCTTGAGAATGACGACCGCAAGTTCACGATATTCAACAAGACGGATAAGGCGTCCGGGCGGGTTTCTTGGCGGGCGGATTCCATGCAACCAGGGGAAACCTACGAGTTCGACTACGAGCAGAAGGCGAACAAGAACCCCCAGTACCCCCCCTACCACAACCTGTCCAACCCCACCAACATCACGGGCGCGTCCCCTTCCCCTTCTGTGCCGGGGCCGGAAGCGGCGGGAAGCGGGGAGATGATAGCCGTCTGCCCCCATTGTGGGAAGCCGGTGTCAGTCGGGTTCTACCGCGCATGAACGGGGGCACGGGGGGTGCTGGCACATCCCCCATTCCCAAGTCCATAGCGGAGGTGTTCGAGGACAACGCGGAGAAGGCGGACATCGAACTGGTAGCCCTGCGGGACAAGGCGTCCGATGCAGAGGACGAGTACAAGCACGGCGAGGACTTGGGAAGGGAGAAGATACAACTTGAGGGCGACAACGTCCATCCGAAGTGGAGCGCGGAGCGGGTCAACGCTAAGGTGCGCGAGTTGCGGTATTCCGAGCCTGTCCGCGCCCTGTATCTCGCCTACCGCGCCGCCAGAACAGAAAGAAACCTCAAGGAAGCCGAGGTCAAGAAGTGGGACAGGAGGATGAAGAACGCGGTTAATGACTACTGGGCGGGAAGGAGGGCGAAATGAAAGTAGACATCATCGAGGGAACTACGGTGAGGTTCGAGGAGGGGGTCGGCGACAAGCCCTTCACCCTGACCATCTATCCGAGGGGGATAATGCTGACCTTCGCCTCCGAACAGGCGTTCCTTGACTTTAGGGACTCCATCGGACACCTGTGGACGGAGGGGGAACTGGAAGACATGAGGAAACACGCAGGAGACTCCAAGTGCAACCCGATGTAATCGGCACTCACCCTCCCCGGATAGCCCCGGCCACGCTTGCACAGATGCTAAAGGATGCGGTACACGAGGAAAGATATCGGGCCGACTATGACGGATTCGGCAACCCCTACCAGGGGATGACGCATTGCAACCAGTTCTGCGCGGAAGTCCTTGGATGGTATGCCCCCTCTTTCCCATGGGGGCGGTTTGCAGACCCCAAGTTTGGGGCATGCAAGATGGTCGGGGAGATGCAACGGAACACCGGGGAATGGACCCAATGCGTGAACTGGGACACCGCCCACGCACACGCGGCGAGAGGCCATCTGGTGATAGCGGGAAGGGTGGAGTCGGAAGGCAACGGACATGTGTGTGTCATCGCCCCCGAAAAGATGGAATACAGCGGAAGCTGGATGAAGAGGGTTCCGCTGTGCGCGAACGTCGGAAGGTCGGTGTTCTACGGCCTCCGCCTGTCACGGGCGTTCAAGACCGAACCCGAGGCGTGGCTGTTCCTTGGGAACAAGGAGGAGACATGAAGACAAAACATTGGGATGCGCTGAAGATTGCGATGGTTGTGTTCTCTGCCCTCTCTCTGGGGCTGGCGCTCCTGCTGAACGCCGATGCGGGGCCAGGGATAGCCCTTGCCGTGAGCATCCCGGGGCTGGTGGTGGCGATAGCGGGAACGATAATCTGCATGGTCAAGAAATAAGGAGGGAAGAAATGAACGAAGCCGAATACTACGAGGTATTGGAGGAAGAAATAAAGCTGATATGGGAAAAGATTAGGCGCAAGACCCACCAATACAAGTCTGGCTCCAACGCCCTCGACAATATTGATTCAACCGCAAGCGAGGGGGGGAAGATACCCGAGGATGTCTTGGTTGACCAGCAAGGGAAGCACCGTTCCATGCTGAGGAAATACAGGGAACACCTGAGAGCGGGAGGCAACTGGAAAACCTTTGACGATACCGTTGAGATATCGGCCCCCACCGAAGGACACCCAAGGGCGGCGGGAGACGGGATACGGGAGTTGATTCACGATACGGTTATCTATGAATTAATGGGTTTGCCGTACCTCCATCTCCGCATAAAGGGACGCCTGTGACCTACGCTTTCGACATAGACGGAACGCTTACCCCAGACCCGAAGCGCATGGGCGACATGATGTCTTCCCTTGTCAGGGCGGGCAACCGCGTCATAGTCCTGACGGGGGCGATAAGGGGGACAGAGATAACCCGCCCCGAACGGATAGCGCAGTTGAACTCGCTGGGCATCCACCACGACGAACACTACGACGAGATTTTCATCTCTGTTGGCGGCGACATGGTGGAGGTCGCAAGGGGCAAGGGGAAGGTGTGCCGTGAGGAGAAAGTGGACATGGTTTTCGAGGACAACGAGGACTTCATACGGTTCATCAGGACGATGTCCCCACAGACGATTACAATGATGGTCAGGGCATAAGTTCGGAGGAAGCAGGGCGGAGGGGTCGAGTCTCCCTTGTGGAGCCGGTGCCGAGATAAACCCCCTGAGTCCGTGAGCCCCCGTATTCGGACTCCCTCCTTAAATGCCTGTTTTGGGGCCAAAGAAGCCTCTAGAGCGCGTTTCGCCCGCCAAATGTGTCCTGATACGGCAGGCGCTAGGAGGGGCTGGAAACGGCTATATCGCGGACGGGGGCAACCCAACAATCCCGCCCCGCCAACTCAGTCAAGAGCCACCGGAACACCCCCCTGTCAGCCGCCTGTACCCTCGGCGTATCGCTCAAGTGGTGGGCGTGGAAGATTAGCCACAGCCTCTCGCTTTCGGCGTAGTCCAGCATCGTCTTTGCCCTCTCTTGTGGGAGGCCGTCCAAGGGAAACGAGTTCAATGCGTGCAGGTTCATCCTGTCTTGATGGTTCGGTTCCGCGCTGACTATCAGCCTCGCCGCCACAAAACGGGTAGAGACCAAAGGGTAGTACGACCCCGCTGTCCTTCCTTCTCCTATGTGGTGGCAGAAGTGTGGGTAGGCGAATGTCGAGGGAGCGACCCCCAATACCCTCCCGATTATCCCGCTGGCGGTGTCTATCTCCCATTCCATGTCGGGCATACGCATGGCCTCCAGGCACACCGTCCCGTTGAACGCCGAGTTGCGGGGGCCGGGGTGGAGCATCGTGTGGTTGCCTATCTCATGCCCCATGTCGTGCGCCAGCTTCCACGCCCTGTCATGCTCAAGGAAGGATGGCATGCCCGTGTAGAAGGTTCCCTTGAACCCCTTTTCATCCAGTTGGGGGCAGACTTCCGTAAGGTGTTCGACGAACCCGTCGTCCCAGGTCAGACTAACCGCAAACCTGTGTCCGTTCCACATGCCCTATTCTAGCACGGTGCTTCCCGGTTGGTAAAGCCCCGCCCTCAACTTGGCCTTTTCCTCCCTGCATATAGTCAGAAGGACGGAGGCGTATTCCTTGTTTCTGTCCTTTGTGGGTCCGCTATGGTACCACTTGGCGAAGTCCCTTGCCCACCGCTTCCTCATGTACTCGTCTTTCAACACCCATTCCATTGTGAAGCGTATCATCGCCCTCGCCGACTTGGCGTAGTTGTTCGCCTCCCGAGAGAGGCAGGGATTCGCTGACACCTCGGCATCGCGCACCTTATTTTCGTGCCCCGCTTCGTTCCCTTCCGTTCCGTTCTCGAACCGCCACAGCGAAAGGAGCATGGCGTAGGCGTAGACGGTATCGGTGTACCCGTAGTAGAGGGCGACTTCCCGTTGGGCGCGGTATCTCTCGTCCATGCCCGCCATTGAGGGACAGGAAAGAAGGAGAAGGGAGAGTATTGTCGCCCGAAGGCGCATGGTTTATTGGTTCGTCTGGTCGCCGTAGAACTTGTCGGGGTCAAAGGCGGGTAGATACCGCTTTATGAGGGCGATAAGAACCGGCCCCCCGACCCCCGCTATGATGGCGTTACCGAGAGTTATCGGGTCGCGCAGGGGGATACGCACCGCATAACAATAGGCAAGGAACAGGCATATGGTCGAGCCGAATGACATGAGGCGGACCGCCCAAGAGGGGAATTCCTTGGCTTGCTTGAAGGCTTGGACGCAGAAGATGGAGAGCAACATGGCAATCCCCGCAGGAAGGTTGACCGCATCCCACAGGGAAAGAACGGCGTCCCAGATAGGTTTCAATGTATCCATTTCGCCAACTCCGCCCCCGCTATTGCCGTGCGGGTTTCCTGCCCCATCTCGCTTGTTCTGTGGAGGTCGTTCCGCACCTGATGCCATCCCGCGCCCATCGCCAGATAGAATACGATGTGGAGTAGATTCATTGACGTATCTGCGCCAGTTCCCATGCGGCGAGGCGGGAGGAGAATATTTTATATGCCTTATTGTGCCCGAATGTGTTTAATGTCGCTCCGTAACTTCCCACATAGATATTACAAACAGCGACAGGCATCGGGCCAGTTGCTTTGCCTATTCCGAGGGAGTTGAAGAATACCTCAAAGTCGTTTGGGGCATTAGCCACATATAAGTTAAATGGCACATTGACTGTTATTGGATATGAGGATATCCCATTGTTCCGAAACGCTCCACCCCTCAAGCAACCGGAAAGCAATAGAGTATCAGTCGAGGTGTCGGAATAAACATTTACTCCATTAGCCCCGAGCCCCCCCGTTGTGTCGATGAATGACCGATATATAGGGGGGGCAACGCTGTATACATCACCAGTAAACCCGACTGTATGGTTTGCTGTTGCAGGATTATTAGATGCTCCTATGTAATAAAGTAAATCCGCCGCCCTCGCCACCGCACTCGATGTGGTGGGTACGAAAGTTGAGGCAAACGCACCAGCCTCCAATTGTCCGCCCCAAATATAAACCTCATCCCCCGCCGTCTGGAACTGGATTCCAAACACCGGATTCAATACCGTTTCCGTCCGCGTTACCCGCGTGTATGCGCTAGTCGCCGTCACCTCGTTCCACCCCGTTGCCGTTGAGCCGTTGATGGCGAGATACACCGCCCCCGTTCCCGTCTTGCGCTTGATGTAAATGCTTCCGGTGTCCGCGCTGTTTGCCAGCGTGATGGGTTGATAGAGGCTTCCGCTGTTCGCCACCGCGCCAACCACCGCGCCCGTGAGCGTGCCATCGGGGGAAACATCAACGAATGGCGTTACCGACACCTGACCCAATACCCATCCCGCGCCCGTAGGAGAAGAAGAATATTTAAGGCTGTTCGTCCGCGCCCCCTCGCTCAAATACCCGTTAGCCTCAAACCGTGGCTGGTTCGCCACCACATAGGTGATAAGGTTCGTGGTCGGCGACAGGTAGGACGCCACGGAGTTGCGGGTGTAGGTGGCAATGTTTGACCCCCTTGCAAAGGAAGGATATAGATTAGATTTCAGGGGCGCGTAAAAGGTCAGGTCGGCCCTATACGCTTCTGGCATTGCTATGGTGGCGTCCCCGGTTACAAGGGAAGGCGTGAGCAACCTAGCCTGACGAAGATATGCCGAGTCGCAGACCCCCGCCACCACACAGAGAAGGAAAACCCGTAAAGGTTTCACGGGATTCCTAGTAGACTATCGTGTAGTAGACCGACCCCGTGTAGCGCAAGGCTCCACTCATTCTCCACCTTAATGACGGTGGGGGGTCAGGAACGGTGTATTGGTAGCCATTTGCCGTCTGATACTGCACTCCCCCTATGGTCGTATTCCACGGCTGTTGCGTGGCGGGTAGCGCGGTAGAGGCACGAATGTCGCTGTCAATGTAGAAGGTTCCCGTATCGTCTGGGGTAGCCGTATCCGTGTCAGACGAAAGGAGGAACTGGAAGATTACCTTCTTGGCGTTCGCACAGTTAATCCATGCACCCAATCCCGTGGGGGAAGTGGATACCGCCTGAAGGTAGGTGGTGTTGGTGACAGATATTGTTCCGGCCCTCAGCGTGGTGAGAGTCCCAGAGTCTATGGTAAACGTCACACCACCGGCTACTCCGTAGATGATTACCTCGCTCCTGTTGTATGAAAACGCCGACCCCGCCAAAAGAAGGGAGGCGAATATGACTGACCTGAAAATGCTCATCTGTATTCTCCTTGTGTTTTTCTGGTGCCGTGGCGGGGCCATCGGGGCTAGCATACCCTATTTCCCCTTCCTCCGCAACACCGTCTTTTTTCCCGTGTTCATGTGCATATCTATCAGCCTGTCCAGTTTCGCCTCTATGCGGGCGACCCGTTCCATGGCCTCGCTGGCAAGGAAGCACCTGCGCGTAACCCACGCCCCCCAGCCGACAACGCCCGTGACAACGGGGATTAGTATCCTATCTTGCATGTCAGACAGCGAGGCGTTCCCTGTATTCAGATGGGGTCATAATATGCCAAAACGGACGCACTAATATCCATGTTGGCGACCTGTGCGTAGTATTCAATTACTTGGGATGAGTCGCAGAGGCACAGACCTCTCCCCCCCAATCCTGCGGCTAGACTTGTCCATCCGGTAGAGCCAACCCACGATGATATATAGGGGGCCGTAAAATTCACGCCAACATTAGCCTGATTGTTCCCCCGAAACTGGAGATTGGAAGCCCCTCCACTTCCGGCGGGCCACGACCAAAACTGCAAATCAAGAAGGCCAGAGGTAGAAGGGGCCGCTCCCGTGCAAACAACATTCGTCCATGTGGTTGCAACCGCCGCTTGAGTGGCAAGGACCAAGAATGGAGCAGCAATTGGGGTCTCGTTCCACCACCACCAGTCGCCCACCTTGGAAAACCTGTAGAACTGTTCCACGTTAGTCGTCGTGTCGGCGAACCTCACCGCCCCCACCCTGCGGGAGAAGGAAAACCCGGGGGGCATGCGGGGGGACTCAAACGATGCGGATAGGAGGGAGGCCACCCTGTCCCCCACCTCGTTCGTTATAACATACACCGCCAACCAGTTCCTCTTGGAAAACAGGCATCCCGATTCCGCGTCCGCACAGTTGGCGTTCAGGGTTGCCGCCGTGTTGGACGCAATCGCCGTTATCCTCCTCACTTCCACCGTGGAACTGGCGACCCGCACCAAATCCCCGACCTGAAGTTCCGTGGTGAACAAGGTATTAGTCCCGACAAGGGCGGTCGATACGGCGGTTTGCACGGTTCCCGTCAGGTTGGCGTAGGGCATGTCCAATCCGTTTGCCCCCGCCGCCGCATAGTCAGCCGTGAGGTTGAATCCCGGGTTTGTTGTCCTCCCATTCCTGTGGTAGGCGGCGGCTGTCGCCGGGGCGGAGTTCGCCCAGTTCGTGTCAACATCCAGCGCGGTGTCGCTGGCGATTGATACAACGGGACGGCTCCTTGTCTCTATGTGGTTCGTCAGCGTGATGCTGTCCCCTATCCCAAAGTCGGTGAGGAAGGCGGTTCCGGTCCCCGTAACGGTTGGGTCGTTCTGAACCCACGTTGCCGTCCCGGGCAGAATCCTTCTCCTTCCCATTGTGGTCGTCTTGGTTCCCGCCTGCGAGTCCGTCCACTTTCTTTCTATCAGGTGGGGTCCGACGCGGAGGCGGTCGAACCGGACGTTAACCTTGGTTCTTGCCACTCCGTTGGTCACTTCAAGGTTCTCGGGCAGGACGACGCCGCCAGAAGAAGGGGCAGGGGACGCGGCCTTTTTCCTCGGCATCGCCCTGTCTCCCTGCTCTATGCGCCCAAAGTTCTGTATCAACTTGGCGCGTGCCTGCTCCCAGGTGTCCTCGGGGGCTACGGGAATTAGTTGCATACTACTTTCCTGCCTCTCCGATGGCTTTCATGTATGCTTCAACGGTCTGCCTTATCTCTTCGGGGGACTTGTTGGCCTGAACCATTGACCCAACCACTTCCTGTATTCCCTGCCGGGACTGAGCAAGTGCCACTCCCAATCTGCGGGCGTTGATTATTGTGTCGGTGGTCACATCCCTTCCCCTCCCGAACACTAATCCACGCACCGCCTCGGTCAAGTCCTGCTTCTGCCCCATGAAATTAGTCTGCCCTTCCATCGCCGCCTTGACCGACTGGAATCCCCCTCCGCCAAGAAGGTCGGGAAGAACAAGACGGGCAAGGTACTGCATCCTCTCTCTTATCTGTTTGTCTTGGGCGGCGTTGCCCATTGCCCCGAGTTGGGCGGCGTTCTCCGGCGCAATCCCCGCGCTCTTGGCGTATTGCTCTATCCCCGATGGGCCGACAAAGGGCTTGGCAAATTGTGTCTTGTTCTGTATGTCATACCCGTATATCCCCCCTACCCCCGCCCCAACGACGGGGTTACGCGAGACAATGTTTGACGCCAAGTCCACCAAGGGGTTTCCTGTGGTGGGGCCGACCCTTGCCCCCGGGGTAAACCCCGTTACCGGGGACAACATTGCTCCGAGGTCGTTCACCATGGAGAAGCGCCCGACATCGTGGACATGGGGCTTTCCAAAGGCATCCCTTCCCGTAAGGAGAGGCAGGGAGCCGGGATAAAGGTTACGCATCTCCTCCATGTCAGATTCACTTATCTGGTAGTTGGCGGCCTGTGCCGCATTGAACGCCTCGGCAAACAACTTGTAGTGGTAGAAGAACTGCGGGCGCTCAACCATTATCTGCGCTATCTTCGGGGTGACGGCATACGAGAAGGTGATGAACGGTATCGCCATGGTTCGGGCCTGTTTTATCAGCAGGGGAACCTTGTCGTAGTTAATGATGGCATCGTCCGCCCACTTCACCGCGTCGGAAGGGGAAAGCCCCTTCATGCGGGAGTTGATGTAGACCGCCTGCTTGAAGAAAGCCTCGTTGAACTGGTATAGGTCGGCGGCTTTTTGTGACACAATGTTTCCCTTCATAAACTGCGCCATCTTGTGCGCCAATTGGACATACATGGGTTCGTCGCCCTTGAACGTATAAAGGTCGGCAAACTCCTGCGTTCCCAGTCCGAACTTCTGCGCCCACGGTGCGCCTATCTGCTTGGCCTCCCGATAGAAGTCGTCCCCTTTGTCCATCATACTCTTGGCGGCACGGGCGTATATGTCCGCCCTATAGGGCGACAGTCCCGCCGCGTGCGCAAGCATGGCATTGGAAAAGAAGTTGGCAACCTGTGTCTTGGCCGACACTATCGTCTTTCCAAACTTCCACGTACTCATCATGTCACGGAACACCTTGGTAAGATTGGATGGGTTGTTGTAGAAATCAACCGCCCCCTTGATGTCCTTTGCCTCGTCTATTTTTACCAGCATCCCGGCAAGGGAACCATACGCCTTGTCGGTGGGCATTTTCATGTACTTAATCCCGCCCTGCATGATTTCCTTCCCGATTTCAAGGTTGCCCATGTCGGGAAGAACTACGCCTGGAACGCGGGCAAGCCCCTGGAATAGCTCCTCGTTTATGATTGCCTGCCTCTGCGAGAAATTGGTAAGCGCCACCGCGTCAGCAAGAGGAACCTGCCCATATTTCATTCGGGCTTCTCTGGTCAGGTCTTCCCTGAACTTCAGTCCCTTCGGGTCCACCCTTACGCGCTCTATGGAGGGCCACCACCCGACCGTCTGCCCCTTATAGTTCACGGGGGCATAGTTAAACTCATTGTGTCTGGCAAAAAAATCCGGGTCTTTTATCCCCAACTTTATCATGTCCTGTCGGTTCCGCCCGAACACCTTTGCCATCTCGTCTGCGACATCCACATGGGTCGGGGTAATATTCTTTTCCCACGCGTTAGCTCCCCTTGCAGTAAAGGCGTGTTTGTATGCCATGCTCTCGTCGTATTTGGCAGGAACGGTAGACAAGTCAAAGGGCTGTTGCGCCCACGCACGGAACTCGTCCCTTTTCTGGGGGGTCTGCTCCATCAGCCCCGCTATCAAGTCCTGCTGTGCCAGTTCATCATTCTTCATCTTCTTGGCGGCCTGCTGTGCGGTTTCCCTTATCTTCTGCGCTGACTCTGCCGACTCCGTTCTGGCTAGCCCGGTCTTGGTATAGGCGACATCAAACAATTCCTTCGACTTGGGGTCGTACCCCGCCTGATACTTTAGTCTCTTTAGCCCCGGGGTTTTCTCGAATATCTTTCCGATACTTCCAATTATGTCAGCGGCCTTGCCAACTTTCCCAATTCCTCCCAATGCAAGGGTGAAGGGAAGGTTCTGTATCTCGCTTCCCGCAAACTCTGCCGCCACCCCAAGGGGGCCGCCAAAGCCTTGACCGGATTGTTTCACCCTCTCGCCTATGTTTTTCAGCGAGGTCATGCCGGTTGCTCCATACTGTGTCTCCGGTTCTCCCCTCATTCTTTCCCCGTAGTTCACCAGCCCCGCAAAAGCCGCGTTGGGATTAGGAATAATGTTAGCGCCCGATACCCCTTCAAGGGCTCCCTGTATTGTCTCCAGCGCAGGAGACACAACATTCTTGACAAAGGGTTGTCCTATCTCCTCCACCGCCGCCCCCCCCAAAGAGGGAAGGTTCTCCTCGCGTCCCCACCCACCCCCTAACGGGGTTACTTTCCTTTCCTTCTTCTTTTCCTTCGGGGCGTAGTCCTCTCCTTCAAGGGAGGTAATCCCCATCGCCGCAAGAACTTCCTCGTTTGTGGGTGAAGGCATGAACGGCTACCTCGGCATTTCCGCTTTGGTTGAAATCATAGCCTGAGCCCATTGTCCTGGCTCCTCGGCGGAGAACTGGTATCCGATGTTGCGCCAGTTATTAGCCAAATCAACGGCAAGTTCCGCTATGGTCTTCTTCCTTGCCCGAGGGTCCATTGACGCAAGAATCTTGTCTATCTGGAATGGGTCTCCCGTGGAGAACTTGCGCTGTAGCACGGTGTTGGCTATCGTCCATTTCTTCTCTCGTTCTGACCGTCCTGCCTCCGACGACTGCTTCCTCTTTGCCCCATACGCGGCTTGCGCGCCCGGTAACATCTGTGTCTCCCCTCTTTGTAGGGTGGGCGATGTGGGGCCTTCACCCTCAAGCCCTGAAGTGGAAGCGAGGCCCTGCATGTCCTCTGGTGTCCACTCCGACATCTTGGCGGCCTCCAAAAGCCTCCCCCTCTGCATCGGGTCGTCCACGGTCTGCCCCATGAAGTCAGCGCCCGATTGCGCCTCGGGTAGCGTTATCCCCGGGACGGCGTTCATCCAACGGTAGGACTCCGCGCTTTCCTGTTGCATCCTCTTGCGCTTCTCCTGCTCAAGTTCCGCAAGCAACTGTTCCCTTGCGTTCCTTGCATTCGTGTATGCGGGGGCGAACCCCTGTGCGAATCCCGCTAGACCTGCGAGTAGATTCTGGTTAGCCATGTTACCTGCCCCCCAAATATCCGCCAGCGATGGAACCGCCCGCCCCGAGCAAAGAGCCCCACAGCGCCATATCCCGGTCTTTCTTTCTCTGGTCTGAATCATAGGACTGGTCTTGAAGTTGCCATTGTCTCTGCTGATTAAGGTTTTGCTGGTTCCATAGATTGCTTGTGGTGTTCGCCAGAAGGTTGTACTGGTTTGCCTGCGTGTTCTGTTGCTGTTGCCACCTGTTCTGTTTCTCTTGATTCAGCCAGTCCATCAGTCCGCCGGTCTCCTGCACTCCAGCTTCCAGTCCTCCCCGTGCGGAAAGTTCCCCAAAATAGCGGTCGTTCTTCGCCATCGTTCCCTGCAACGAGCCGGAACTGAGCATGTTCCTCTGCGCCAGTTGCGACCTTATGGCGGCCTGACCCTGCGACCGCTGTCCCTGCAACGCTTGGTTCAATAGCGCCATCTTCCGCGCCGTGTTCTGCTGTAGGAGGGCATTCTGTTCTGCCTTTCCTGTCTCGACGCTAGCGGTTGCCGCTAAGGCCCCCTCCTTTGTATATTGCGGGTTTGACTGGCCGACCCCCCGAGCAAGCGCTAGAAGTTTAGATGCGGGAGTATCGGGAAGCGTTGCAAAGTATGCACCTACAGCCGTCTTCCCCTCTGGAGTCAGGGTGTTTAGGTATGCATCAAGGTCGCCTGATGCAGTTATCTCTGTTGCCCCTGTTCCTGTCCCCATCAGGGTTTGTCTGGCATAGGCAAAAACATCTTTTAGTGGCTTTCCGCTTCTTGCCGCATAGTCAGCAACGTATTCTTTTACCTTTTGACTTACGTTTGGAGCGTTAATAAAAGCATCATAGTCCCACTGCCCCTGCTGCTTCCCCTTTCCTAGATAGTCTATCCACCATTGCTCGTTCGCAGTTAATGCCATGATTACTTCTCCTTGCTATGGGTAAGCATCTCGCTTCCCCTTGTTCTGTTCATTATTGCTTCCACCTTCTTGTCGTTGGCGGCTTTCGCTTCCCAGTTCTCCCTTTCAGCCTCGTTGCGGGGCTTCGGGGAGGGCTGGTGTATCCTCGCTAGTTCCATGAACACCCGCGCCTCTCTGAGCGTCCGATGCTCCATGTCGAGCCTCGCTATCGCCAGACACCCTTCCTTGTACGCGATTTCAATGTCCTTTAGTTTCTTCTTGGCGGCGGTCAGGGCTTTCTCGTCCCCGTCCCTCTCCGCCTTCAGTATCACTATCTCCTGCTCAAGGGTGTCAGCCTGATGCTTGCTCGAATTGTAGGAGTTGTACCTCGCCCACAGTTCAAGGATGCATTGCTTGTGCTTTAGGTCGGGCGTAGGGAAGTCATGGTTGTTCAGGATGAAATTCTCTATCTGGAATCCCGAATGCCCAATTGCCTCCGCGTAGACGGTGGGGTCGGTCAGCGGACGAGCCGCCTCAAGCAGAACCATGTCCTTATTGTCCGGGTGCATAAGTATCTCCTACGATGCTGTCGGCTTCGAGGATTGCCGCGTATACCTCGAAGGGTTGTGATGCGGTCGCATTGGAAAGTTTCAACTGCATGGCGTGGCAGTTCGACCCGCTACCCAGTGTTATCCGGGTGCGCTGGTCTGTCCCGTCATGGAAGAATGAATCCGGGTATGTTCCCGACAGGAGCGTGATGGCGTTCGTCATCGCGTTCCCCTCCGAGTCCGTGGCGGCGGTCGTGCCGTGGTCTTTGTACACCGTCAGGTCGAGGTTCCACGCCCCGCTACGCTTCACCATCAGCCACAGGTAGCGGGGTCCGAAGTCACGGATGAACCCCACGGGGGAGAACCATCCCGTCTTTATGTATGCGTCTATGGCGGCGGTGTTGTCGGCTTCCGTGCTGTTCGCCTTGTATACGAACCCGTCCGTGGTGGAAGCCGTGCCGAACAGCAGTTGTGCGTTGTCGTTGGCGTCCTCCACGATTGACTGCGAGGAGGCGTTTATCCCGACGAACCGCGTCCACCGCTTAAACTCGTAGTTGTACACCAGCGTGGCGTTGTGGGTCGTCCCCGTGGCAACCACGGAGAACCATACCTCGTTATTCGCCGCGTTCCATACGCCCGCCACCTTGTCGTTGTACGCCTGAACATACCCCGCCAACGTCGCATCCACCTTGTCGCTGATGACCACGGAGTTCGCGCCGTCAAAAAACCGTATGCCGTCCTTCGCCCAATAGTAGACCCCGTGGTCGGTGACGACTATCCCCCTCCGGCACGTAGCTCCGGGTACTCCCTCCAACTGCACGTAGCCGTGGTCGCCCTCCTCCGGGTCGAACACGTTGCCGTATATCTGGTACATCGTCCCTATCTTGGAGGCGTAGAGCCTGCCGTTGAACGCAAATATTCCCGTTAACCAGTCGCCGTCGTCAGGCTCTATGTCCATCCAAGAGTCGGGATACCACACGCCCTCGTCCCCGGGCAGGGAGTACCAGATGCGGGAGGGGTGGTCGGCATCGCGCCCAAGGAAAAGGTAGGACTTATACGCACAGCAGTAGTGCGCTTGTGGCGCGGCGTATGAGACATTGTAGCGGTATCCGGTGGTGAGTTCCGTGGCTCCGTCATTGCATCCAAATCCGATGTACAGCCATGTGTCATGCACTCCACCTGCGCCATAGTATCTGGCGTCGGGATAGTCGGTTTCCGCCGTCCACGCATTAGTGTATTGGTCATAGGAGTGTCCCGTGGCAATCTCGGTTGCATCATCATATG
>ERZ1292632.1856-Hain-H43-01um-R2-1856-length-19171-cov-5_pt1 | contig 19171 bp, 33 predicted proteins | sample MGYA00564407_ERZ1292632 | MGnify/ENA primary metagenome ERZ1292632 (study PRJEB36523, sample SAMEA6512637) | groundwater metagenome | collected 2019-01-08 | study: AquaDiva: Metagenomics assemblies of 32 groundwater samples | reverse complement strand
AGCTTGAGACAAAGGATGCACCTAAGAGAGAAGACCCATTCCTCTCAGCTATTTGGAAATCAACATCTCTCGGTGCAAAGGTTTTGTTCTTTGGAATTGTAGCATTCTTTTTCTACTTAGCATTCACTACCTCATTGGTTCCTAACACTAATGCTGGAAACGAGACAGTAAGCTATAATAAGATTCCAGTAGAATCGGGTGCTCAACTTTACAAGGCAGATTCATTCGTTCCTAAAGGGACTGTTTCAAATTCAAAAGCTATCATCGGAAGTATACTTCTCTTTGCACTGGTTATCATACTCAAATCTCCAGACCTCACAAAATCTCAATTACTTTCCGAGAGAGAGGTTAAAGAACTCATCATGAGGGAGTTTGCAAAGAAAAAGAAGATACCGCTTCCAGATGGGAAATATGAGTTTAAGAATGTAGACTTTGAGATAGTTGGAGATGTTATACTTCGCTATGCTTTCCTTCGTGATGAAGTCCGTTCAGAGTTCAGGTATACTTGCACTGTTAAGGCTCTTGCAGAGGAAGGTCAGGAAACTTACTACAAAGTATCTGTTCACCCTTATAAGGCAATGATAGTGGATATTGTAGAAACTGACAGACCTTTGAAGGACTGGGACAGATGCACCAGATGTGGAAAACTGTTTGATATTAAATATCTCCCGACGGATGAATTAAAACTATTAGGTAGTTTGAGGGGGTATGTAGGTGGAAGAAACCAGCAACCACAACGACCTTTCCAATAAGTTTATATATAAGTATCTATAGGAGGTTATAACATGAAGCTAAATAAACTAGAAACGGAACAGACAACGACGATAGCAGTCAAGATAAATACCTACCAATACCTGAAATCCAAACGACAGCATCCGAGGGAGTCCTTCGATGAAGTCATGAAGAGGGAACTTAAAATTGAAAAATGAACCTATCATGTTAAGATGGCTTGTCTCATTGAGAGCATTTGCCATATTGAACATCGCCTTCTTTATCTACCTATTCTATGACGGAAAGTTCTGGAAGTATTATATCTTTATCAACACAACAATCATAATTGCCTATGTGGTCTACAACTATGGAAGAATCATTGTAAACAAGCTAAATCCAAAGTCATACTCAGAAATGGAAAATAAAGGATACACAGTTGTTATCCCATGCTTCAATGAGGAAAGTGAACTCCTAAAGGAATGTGTAAGGAGTGTTATGGAGCAAAAAAACATCTTCAAGAAAGAAATCATCATTGTCGATGATGGAAGCACAAACAACATCTGGAAGACTATTCAAGAATTAGGGAAAAAATATCCAGAAATCCTGACACTCCGTTCAAAAGAGAATAAAGGCAAAAGAAATGCACATCTCATTGCAATAAATAAATCAAGACAGGAATTTATCGTCTCTATTGATTCAGACACAATACTCAAGGATGATGCCATAAAAAATCTCTTAAAGCCATTCAGCAACAATAACATAGGAGCGACAACTGGGAATGTTCTCATCAAGAATGAATCAAAGAACTGGCTAACAAGGATTCAAGCAGGTCTTTATTGGGTAGGTCTCAACATCTACAAGGACAGCCAATCAACAATGGGAAATGTCCTCTGTTGTAGTGGATGCCTTTCAGCTTACAGGAAATCAGACATTTTGGATATTATGGATGAGTATCTCAATCAATCATTTCAGGGAAACAAATGCAACGCATCCGAGGATAGGTATCTGACAAACCTTATTAACGAAAAAGGAAAGGATGTTGTTTATGTCAAGGATGCGGTATGCCTCACAGAAGCACCGACAACCATGAAGAAATTTATCAAACAGCAATGGCGTTGGAAAAAAGGCTATATGAGGGAAACACTTTACACAACGACCTACGCATGGAAGAAGTCAAAAGCATTATTCCTTGAGAATGTTATCTTCATGATGTTCCTGCCAATTTTGCAGTTTGCAATGACGGCACTAACAATTTACATTCTCTTCGCAAACCCAATGTATTTCTTTGTCGTGCTCTTCCCATTATTACTTCTTTTTATCATAGCAAGGGACATCCTCTTCTTCGCACAGCACCCAATAAAGGGATTGCTCTACCTACCTTACATCTTCCTTTATATGTTTGTCCTCTACCCAATGAATGTGGCAACAGTATTCCACTCAAATCCAGAGAGATGGGGGACGAGGTGAAAAAATGAAAAAAATAATATTATCAATAGTTATGTTGCTATTTATGTCAATGTCGGTATTTGCTTATGGCGGTGGCGGTGCTGGTATGGTTGTGCCAACAGCAATATATGCAAAATATCTCTCAATAGACGAACCAAAAGTCCTTTGGACACCTCCATACATCAAGGATGGGATGATGAAAAAAATAGACAAAGATGGGATTGCACTCAAGAGTGTGTTGTTCCACGTTGATAAAACAAACTATGGAAAATACTTCTTAGTAGTTTCAAAGAACGATGTCAAAGAGAATGAATATGCTTCTTGGCACATCGATTCAGATGTCGGAAAAATAAAGTCAGTGGAGTTGGAGTTTGTAATTGATAAGGAATGGGTCAAGGCAAACCCAGAATGGGAACTCACTAAGGATGGAGAAAAAATAGAGGTTACTCCAAACGGTCAAGAAGGAAATTTTTTCAAATACAAAACGACAGTCACTTCATTCAGTGATTTTGTCATCTATGGTCTTCCAGAGGAACAGGAGCAGATACCATCAGAACAAGTCCTCGTTGACCCAGTAAATATACCAGTAGAGACCAAACAAGAGCCACCAATCCAAGTGATTGAAACAGAACCATACGTTGCTCCAAAGAAGGCATCTGCAATGAATATCCTTATTGTTGCAGGTATCCTATTGGCTGTTGTTTTAGTTGGATATACGGTTCACAAAAATAGAAAAGAAGATAAAGAGGAAAAGAAGGAATAACAAGCATGGTTACTCTCCCCGACTGGGCAGCACTTATGATAGTCGGGGTTTGTATTATGCTTATGGGATGTGACTATTTATGGAAAGCTGGAGAGTTACAGTCGCTGGATGGAAGTATAAATCAATAAAGTTTCTTGATGAGACTAAGCTTCTTCTTACTTACTTAGTGAGGGAGCCTTTTTTTGAATTGAGGGATACTGTTCAAAGTATCTGGAGAAGCCCAGCTACTATCTTTAATATTGCTTTGATAGCATTTATATCAATACTCTTTATAGGACTGCCACAGGAGTTCACACAACTTCCTAAGATTAAGTTCTCCATATACGGGTTATTAATAGTAATGTGCATTACTCAAGTATGGAGGATTGCAGATTCAGGAAAGCATAGGAGATATTACAGAGAACAGCATTATACACCAGACAGGAGGGAAGACAATGAAGTTCGCATTGATGATGGAAAAGAAAGTAATTGAAGGAACAACAAACCATCAGATTATTTTAAAGACGCAGAACACAGGTATACCCGACCCAGAGGTTGTTCTCTTCGTAGAATGTTGGCTTGAGAAGATGAAAGATAATATGAAAAGCAACATCAAAACATCCATAGCCTTCGGTTAAAACAAAACATTTATATATAATGCTTCCAATGTGTTGTTTAAGACTTTTGGTTTAAAGCACCAAACACAAGCACATCTGCTCAGTCTAACTGAGCAAAAAGCAATAGCACCATCCAAGTTGTCAAAAGTCCGAATAGAAAAAACTATCGGAGGACAAACAAAAATGGTAAACAAGCTATTGCAAAGCAAATCAGCAAAGATGACTGGTGGTGCTTGGCTTCTAGTAATCGTTATCGGTGCGTTATTCTTGAACGCAAATGGAACTATCAACCTAGGAGGTCTCTTAGGCTCTGCAACTGGTTCAGGTTCAGGAACAACTACAACTGTGACGACAACTGGAATCCCATGCACACAATCAACAACTTTGACTGTGAATATGGTAGAGAGGTATGCGGAATCGACTTCTATGAGTGGTCAGAACGCAACTGTGTTCGTCAATGGCGTTAACAAAGGCGTTATTGCAAGTGCAGGAACGATGACCGTCTCAGATGGCGACAAAGTGACCGTCTACTATGCAGCAGACCCAGCAGCAACTGGATATGCAGCAGCAAAGTCCGAAGGAACAATCTCTGGATGCCCAGCATCAGTTTCAACTGGTGATGACAAGACATTCCCAGACCAAGTTCTCGGAGCATCTGCCTACAAGCTGTATGACATCACAAACGCACCAACAGCATCGTTGGTTAACTTGAGAGACTACACAGCTAACCCTGGAACCGCATTGTCAATCACTGCTGGTGGAAAGGAAACTTTGAGAACCACAATCACTTGGGCATCCAAGGAAGGTTATGGCGTAGCTGACGGCTCAACACTAGCCTGTAGATTCACCGACAGTCAGATTGACCAAGGAGAAACTCAAGCAGTTTTGGATGGCGTAACACTTGGCTCCGCTAAGTATATTCCATCAGCAACGAGCTTCGCTCTATCTGCAACCAACCAATCTGTCAAATACTGGGCAGTCCCAGCTATTGATGGCAAGGTAAAGACTTCAAGTGTGCTTGACATTGTTATCGCAGGAGATAGCAACAGTCAGCCAACTGCCGCAACGAACTTTTCCTGTTCCCTAAAGGACAGCGATTATTTCCAAGACAATAACGGCAACTTCGCTATCGGTGTCGAGGACTCCGATGACCAAGCTGAGGTCGGAAAACCTGCAAGTGCAGAATTGAGCATCAACGCTCTACTAGCTTAAACAGCTAGTTTTTTCTTTTTTTTCTTTTTATTACACTCACAATGGAAACATGGACGAACTCAAGAAAATCACGGGAGAACCGTTCATCTATTTCATCACTGGACTCATACTCGCATTCATCACCGTCGCCTTTTCAGACGACATAGCAGATAAGATTCAAAGGCTTTACGTCCCCCTCATACTCATCGATGTCAGTTTGTATCTCATGGGTGCAAACAAGATAAGGATGAATGGTGTCGGAAAAAACACCATAACAGCAATCATCGCCGCCATAGTCGGAGTCGCTGCCCTTACATTAGCGTATGGGTTGGTCAATTCCGTCTTCAGAGCACCAGTTGAAGGTGCAATCGCTTCGGAATCCGTATTCCAAAGCGTGTATCAAACAATGCAGTCGCAGTTGGACTTGAAGTTCGAGAACCTTCCAATATTCTATTGGTTGGTGTTCGGGTTCCTAATTCCCATTGTCGAGACAAGACTCTTCTTCGGAAGGTTCCTTGATTTCGGTAGCAGGGTCTTTGGAATATCTCTTTCAAGCCTCAACGGAAGCTTCATCGCATTATCAACCATCTCGGCAGCAGTCTTTGCCTACTTTCATTTGAAAGTAAGGGGCATAGACAACAATGTTGATTTGGTTATGACATTCATCTTCGGGTTCGTCTCTTGCCTGTATGTATATTACAGTCAACGAGGAGAACAGAAGGAGATTGAATCAGCCACTTGGTTCCACATCTTTTGGAACTCTGCGGCGATATTACTAGGACGATAAACGGAGGAAAACACAATGGAATGGAAAAAATGGTTAGCAATGGGAGTAGGCGGTGTCGCCACAGCAATCGTAGGTGGATTTGTGAAGCCTCTTGTTGATAGCACACTGACGATGATTCCACAATTCGTGCTTATTGGAACCAGCATACCACACGACCTCATCTCATACGGTGCAGCGTTTTTTGTCGGTATGATGGCTCATGACATGATTAAGAAGTAAACCCCCACGACAGAGATGGATACGGAGACAAGGAACATAGCTACGATAATTGTGGTCGTCCTTGTCCTCTATCTACTCTCATACATTCAAACTCATCCAGCCGCACTAAAAACGGCGTATCCGATATTCAACCCATAGAGGAGGCTTAAAATGAAAAAAACACTTTTTATATCAGCGTTAATGATTATGTTATTCTCTTGCCTAGTCTTGGCAGATACTACTACAATAGTAGCACCAGCTTCTTCTGGAACTGTAGATGGTTCTGGAATTGATTTCAACGTGAGTTACACTCGTTCAATTACAACAGGAAACTCTGTTAGTTGCACCATTGCATTATCCTCGCCTAGCACCGCTAATAGTTCAGCTACAACCACCTACTTTAACGTAACCAACTCAACATCAAGAAACGCATTGAATGTCAATTTTACATTAGCTTCAACTGACCTTCTTGAAGATTCAAATGATTATACTGTTGCTGCAACGTGCTGGAACACAACCACTGCCATAGCTGCAACATCTTCAACTGGAGTAACTGTTTCAAGGACAACTCCATCTGCACCAACAACCACTCAAGCTACAAACTCAATCTTGGCTAACAATGCAGTATTGACATACACTGTTACTGGAACTGATACGACTGGATGCAGGATTGCATTCTTGCCTTCTGGGTCTGGAATTAGGTTCACTGGAACAAATACATTTGCAATGACACACTCTGGAAATTCATGCACCTACACAGCAACAAGTGCAAACGTGCCAGACTCTGATTACAACATTTATGTTCAAGCTTCAGATGGTGTAGACACTGCTCAGTCTTCAGCATTAACCGTTAAGTTCGATGCTGTAAAATCAGGAAGTTCAGCAGGTGCTTACGTTGTTCAGCAACAGGCTGCACAAAAGAAGAATAACAATACTCTCCTAATAATAGGAGCACTAGCCCTTGCCTATTACTTTAGGAAGGACTTAGGATTATCAAAGAAATAACGGAGGAAACACAATGGCAGTAAACTATCAAAATGCGGCAAAGGTCGGTGTAGGAGTCGGTCTCATTTCAGCAGGACTAAGCTATCTCTATGGGATGGTCTTCAAAGGAGGCGGCTTTGCAAATGTTCAGTTCGCAGCCATTGATGTGAATGTCCGTGAACAGGTTACATCTGGTCTCGATACTGGACTGGCATCAAAAGTTCTCGGATACATGAGTGGAGTAATCCCGACAGGTGGGACACTAGGAGCACTCTTGACTGTTGCTGTAGCTGGTCTCATTGTGGTATTGCTCGGTTACTTGATTCGTGGTTTCGGTGCTCCAGATGGAAGCTCTCAGAACATGAAACTTGCTTCAACAATGTTTTATGGCTCTCTTGTAGGTGGGTTTGTTCTCTCTTATATGAACGGAGCAGGTATTGCACTGCCTCAGCTTGGAACTGCAATCGCTATGGTTATCTACTTTAGCATAGTCGCTTTGGTGTATAACCTCCTTCGAGAGAAGGTCAAGTCATTGCCACTTGAGAATGTTCAATAAGGAGGCGTTCACATGAAACGCTTCTTTTTGTTTTTACTTTTGTTCTCTTTAGCTCTGGGTAGTGTTACTGCTCAGGAAGTTGATAACGGGAATCAATTATTTTCAAAGTCTGATTTGTTCTTCGGTGTCTCTGGGTTAAATCAATTTCTCTATTCATTATCTGGCTCGTTACCTTCACAAGCTATAGTTCCTGACGGATATAATTGTGACACTCCTTCTACAGAAGGACAGGCACTTTCAGGAAAAACTGAAAGAGTAATTACTCACGTTTCAACATCACCGTATGAATACAAAAGGTATACTCTAAAAGATTTAACAAGAGGAGGAATTGTGGGTGCTCAAGATGTTAAGCGTGGAGAATCCGTTACTTTCAGTGGTCTTGATGCAACACATACTTATCAATGGTTTTCTTTTGGATGCACCAATCTCGCTTCTTTAACTGGGGCAACTGCTGTAGGTCAAGTATGCTTCCAAGGTAAATTGTGCCAGAATACTCTACAAGATTCAAACGGAGGCTACCTTTGTGATTTAGACAAATGGCAAAGTTGCACAACATCAAAATGCAGTTCAGTTACTTCATGTGAATCAGGAACTCCGACTTGTCTAAATGGTATCCAGAAATGCGAAAACAATAAAGTAGTCGAATGTATAAACAGTGAATACAAAGTAAAATCAGATTGCGGTTCTTCTTTAACTTGCCAAGAGAAGACTGGAACAACTTCTATCTGTTTAACAGCATTAACTCCTCAATATTCATACTGCCTTTCATCCGATAAGAAAACTTGCACAAAGAAAGAGACGACTATCGGTTCTTGCAACATTGATGGAGGAGAATTTTCATATTCAAGTAGTGGTGATTGTAATGCTGCTATAGAACAGGCTGTAGTTGATGATGCCAACAAAATTGAATGTGCAGTCCCTTCAACCTGCTATGGAGCAAAGCTTTGCAGTTGGAGCAACAAACTTATCGAATCAACTCTTTGTCAATCTATTCATCCTGAAGATAAAACTTCAGAAGTAGATGGAGATACTCCTTTGGAGATTACTGGAACTGAAGCAGTAGGAGAAATACCTGCTCTTTTCTATGAAGACTTAGTAAGTGATAACAGTTTTCCAACAGATGAGGAAATAAAAGATTCAATCTGCACTAGGACAACTCAGTGCGAAAAGACAGAAGCTTATAGGACTGTGTGTATGAGACAAGATAGGTTTGAATCAGAGTTCGGAGCACAACTCCCAAGAGCAAGAAAAGAAATCTATGGTGATGTTCTTTCTTCATTAGGCGGTTGCGTAGGCGGTGCTGTTATAGGAGGTGCTGCTGGAACAGCCATACCCATTGTTGGAAACATCGCTGGAGCAGCCTTGGGTGGCATTGCAGGATGCTTCGGTGGTGGAGGATTAGGATTCTTGGCACAGAGAGGTGTTAAGGAACTCGGTGATTTGGAGAACTTCGGTGTTTGTATTTCTGAGAAGGTTGATACGGATAACAATACAGATTTCCTAGACGAGATTGGAGATAAGATAAACAAAAGTTTTGACACTGGTCTATCCAATTCAACCACTGCATTACTTGCTATCGGAGCAGTAATCTTACTCTTCTTTGCTTTCACAAGCGGAGGTAAGAAATGAAACCTTTAACCTTCATGGAGCAAATCATGACAAGAAGACCTACACCTACTTTACAAGAAGAATCAATCTATCTTGAAAGAAAACAAAGGATAACAGATTTTTTCTCTTCAACAAGAATGAAAGGAGTGAGATTTTAATGGACTTCCAAAAGATACTCAGATGGATTGACGTAAATAAAGAAGGTGCAGTCATAGGTGCTCTCTTCTCGATGATTATGTATTTCCTCTCTGGAGAAGGCAAAGTTTCTTACTTTGATAAGATAATCCAAACACTCCCCGTTGGAACTTATATGAAACTGGCGGCAATACTGTTCATCGGGTTAAGCATCGGAGCGTTAATGGATTCAGTATTCAAGCCGAGGAAGTAACATGGTCTTGCCTTTCATTTGGGCTGGAGCAGCATTACTTACGGCAGGTTCATTATTGATAGAATCAGTCAAACCAGAACAGACTGGATTTCACATCCCCATCTTCGGATGGATAGCAATAGTATTATTTTTGTTAATAATATTCAGGTCAAGATAATGGACATAAAACGATTCATGTGGGTAAACAAAGAAGGAGCCATTGTAGGCGGTGTAGTAGGTTTTCTCGTCTATAAGTTCTACCCCCAAATCGTCAATGAGTTCTTCATGACAAAGACAGCAGAGCAATCCATTGGTTTAATTGATTCACTAAAGAGTGCATTACCAGTCACTGATTTTATTCAGTTCAAGATTATGATGGTATGTATTTTAATAGGTGCATCTGTAGGCATCTTGATAGATTCAATTTACAAACCAAACAAGTGAGAACATGGGCGTAGACACTTTTACACAAACATCAACCTCGACAGCTTGGAACGGAGCACTCTTCATGGGTATAGCTATGCTTATACTTGTTGTCTTTTTTGGCATTCCACTCTCGTTAGCGGTCTTTAGTAATAAGCTCATCTTTTACATATTTGCAGGAATATTTGTTTATGCTTTCGTTAGGAAACACTTTTAAAATTATCGGAAGGTTTAAATATGAGTGAATACAAGAACGCTTCATTGGTGGCACTGTCTGTCGTCATAATTGCACTATTTGGACAGGCTCAAAAGCAGTCATCCATAGACCTAACAGATTTAGTAGGTAGCTTCAATAATGCTTCATCAGAAACTCAAATGCTATTGTTCGGGATTGGGTTGTTTATTATCTTCCTTATCCTCATAGCAGGACTGACTAAATAATGGCAACAAACCCACTACAAAGGATTACCTTCGGAGGCGTAGTCTTCACTTTGCTCTTATCCATTATCGTTGCTCAAGTGTTTACAAAACTATCATCGTTTTTCTTCAAAACAGGAGATTATAGGTTCGGATGGATTATCACCCTTCTTGTTATTCTCCTCTCTGTAGGCACAGTGTTTTCTATCTTCTTCAGGAGCCAAGGTGCTTTTGATAGGAAGAACATTGTAGTTATCCTCCTCATTACTGGATTGGCAGTCCTAACTGTTATCTATATGCCTAAATTAGTTCCAGAAATCTTTTCAGCTTTACCTATTTATTCAGACCCCGTTACTTCACAAGGTTTAGAACAGTTGCAGTCCGCTATCTCACCATAGATGGACAAAACACCTCCAAGTGTGTCCCCTGATGTGAGTAATCACTAGGGGGATTTTAAGCTTAACGGAAATCAATACCAAAACAATATATATAATGAAGCATAGTCAATGGGCAGCAAACCGTTGTTATGTTTCTAAGGTTCATAATGCAAAATGCTAAACTCCTATTATTACTGGTCATTGGAGGAATGGTCTTGATGTCTTTATCCGTTATTGCAGCAACCCCAATATCTGACTGCACTAACTCTTCGACTTTAATAGAATGCACTGGAGCTATTACAGGACAATGGTTAAACAACTCAGACCCTAATAGAGTGATTTGGATTCACAACGCAACCATCACCGCTTCTGGGTTTTTGAATATTACGAGTGCTGGAAGCATAAACATCACTGGAACAATTGCCAACGCACAAGGCAGTGCTGGAAGTGCTGGAACTGATGCAGGAACTTTCAATTGTGGAAGTGTTGGTTCCCAATCTGCTGGTGATGCAGCTTCTGGAACATCAGGGACTCTCATAATTTATTCAGAAAAAAGTGTAAATATTGAAGACCCTTCTTTTAACGGATTTGGAGGTTCAGGAGGTAACGGTGGAGACATATCATGCACTGTCGGTTCTGGAGACCAAAATCTTGATATGGATGCTGGTGATGCTGGGAACGGAGCAAACGGTCTTATCAATATTACGGCAGGGGTAGAACTAAACATCACTGGAACAGGATATTTGTATGGTTATGGAGGTGCTGGTGGGATAGGGGGAGATTGCACAGCTTCATGCCCTAGCACTGGTTGCGGAGATGGTAATTGTATTGCAACGAATGGAGGAAACGCTGGAACAGGAATAATTGAACTAAATGCCCCAGTTAAAAAAATATCTTCGTCCATCGCAATAACTTCATCAGGTGGTGTTGGTGGTGATGGAGGGGCAGCAAATGGATGTGCAGGGACAGACACTCAAATAGCTGGAAGTGGAGGAAACGCTGGGGCATCTTATTTTTTTGTAAACACCACCGCCCTTAATTATACTGGAGTCACCTTGACCCACTCTGGAGTGAGTGGAGGCTCTGCTGGAGCTAATGACGGTTCTGGTTGTTCAAACACTGGTGGCTCTGCTGGTTCAGCATCAACATCAATCTACAAGATGGTTTTATCATCATTGTTTTTTAATCAAGTGACTGAGACTGCAACAAGCCCATCCACAGGTTATGGCATACTTAATTTTACAGGTCTTGTGAACAAAATGATAATCAGCAATTCAGTAATGAAAAGATATTATACTTATTGTTCTTCACGACTTGTCTTAATAAGCACCGACAGCACAACAGATTTCACTCACACCAACTGCACAGTCAATTCAGTTCCAGTTGCAACCAATGTCATGATAGACTCTGCTCAAGTCGGAGTGAACTCTCAGGGAAGCTTTTCATACACAGATGTTGATAGTGACTCACTAGGTGGCAATGAGACGGAATGGTATGTTAATAAAACTAAAGTAACCACTGCAACAAATAGTTTAATCTTAGGTTCAGGCAATTTCTCAAACGATGCTAACATCACGTTTAGTGTGAGATTGAACGATACCTACCAATTTGGAGAATGGTATAACTCAACTCCTGCATTAGTTGGAGATACAAACGCCCCAACAGTCAACAGGAATTACACTTCATCTTCTTCTGTTGTTAGAGATGCACCAATCCAGATTTTCATAGACATTTCAGATGGTGGAGGAGTATCTTTCGTGAATGCAGAGATTCAAGACCCCTCAGCAATCAAGTTGAATTATTCTATGAGTATCTATTCAGGCAGTGCAATAAATGGAACGTGGTTCTATAATTACACACCAACTGCACTAGGGAACTACGGAGTGTTATTTTATTATTCAGACGGAGCAAACAACCAAAATCACACCGATACTAATTTGAGTTTTACTTCAACAGCAGCACCAACATCTTCATCAGGAGGCGGTGGAGGCGGTGGAGCAACAACTCAAACCATTGTCATCGACGAAACAAGCAAAGGATGTAACCAAAACAAAATCTGCGAAGCGAGTAGAGGAGAAGACTTTATTAACTGCAATACAGACTGCAAGTTTAGCGTTGCAGCATTAACTTGTGACGACCCGACTCAAGCCTGTTTTTTCAAGAATGCAACTGCGGCAAGGGTAATTTTAGTTATACTCGTATTAGCAATTATCTATGTTTCAACTCCTAAGTATTCAAAGGAACAATTTAAAAAGACCATAGGTATAGGGTGAAAACATGAGTGAATTTATAAGAAAGTTTACAGGGTATAAGGAGAGACGGGCAATAGCTTTTGCAGTTTTGCTATTAGTTGGATTGCATACATTCCCACCAACAAACGGATTAGTAGCAACATTGTTTTCAATGCAGTCTGAATCAATGCCCTACCTAAGTGTCCCATTCATATTCGGGCTTTTGACCTTAGTAATTTCTTTTATGATATTTAGGGAGGTTCTCTAAATGGGTGTTGTCGACGGAGTTTTACAGACTGCCCAGAGTTCAATAAGCATAGGTCTAGTCCAGAAACTTGTGGACACTATAAATTCTCTACTCACTTCATTGCTGCCCAACGGGGAGAAGGCTTTGGTATTAGCCTTCTCCCTTCTTTTTTCACTCATTATGAAAAGCAGAATGAGAGATGCTGGATGGATATTCATTATCTTAATGACTTTAGTATTTTATTCATTCTTTAGATATTGGGGTGTCGGCAATGTCCAATAAATGTGTCTCCTGCAAAAAGGACACTAAAGGATATATTTGTTCTTGTTGTAATAAATCTAAGAGCAAGAAATGCCATCATTGTTCTCAGCCTTGCCACGGCTATTACTGTTTCACCTGCACTGGGAAAGGAACCTCATTATCCACATTAAGGAATATATCAAGGAACAACTTCATAAAAGGGTTTATAAAAGAAACAAAGTATGGTGTAATATGAAAAAGATTACACGAGTGTGGTAAAAATGAAAAAACAATGGTATGTTATGGATAAGCCATATAGGATTGTGTTTTACACAGTAGTTGTTTTAGCTTTAACTTTATCTATCGTAGGAGCGATAAGCTATGTTTAAAAAACACATTTTTATTTTATTATTGTTTTTATTAGCCTTACCAATAGCTCACGCAGTTAATACAACAATCACCTCAACATTAACTACTGATTCAGGTTGGAACACTGGTTCTGGAGCAACAGATTATGTCGCATTTCAAATTTGTATCGATAAGGATGTAGTTGCCAAATATGTGGCAATCTATCTCGCTGGAGTTCAATCAGATGCTGAGGATTTTAGAGTTATCTCAAATATGTCAGATGTTGAACTTGTAAGAGGTGTCGGTGTCGGTGATATTATTAATATTACCTTAAACGAATCTATTGGAAAAACAAATGAAAGTTGTTATTGGCTTGGTTTGAATATGGCAGGTGATGCTAGGACAAAAGCATCTAAGGGTAATTTTGGTCAGTTTCCATTAAACAACAGTGGATTTACTTTGGGTTATAAGGGATACATTGAAGATACAGATACAGGTCATTTTACGAATGCTTATTTGTATGCAAATGAAGCTCACAACCCTGCTTTGACAAATCCTATAAGGGGGGTTTGGAAAGCTGAGTTTCTTAATATTTCAAATAGTTCAATAATAAATACGGCTCCACCATCAACGTCAGTATCTAATCAATCTGATAAGAATTTCAACAGAAATCAGACACTCAACGTCACTCCAGTAACTGATGTAGATGGTAACAACGTTAATTATATTGTAAGGTTTGAAGCCATCAACCCTCCAACGGTTATCATACAAAATTCAACAGATACGTCTTTTATTACGAACATGACAAATGATGCTGTTTATTTTATTCGTATTGACACTACTGACGGTTTCGAAACAACTATTGGGACAACAGTATTCAACTTAACTTTAGATACATCAATTCCTGTTTGGCTGGAATCTTTTATCCCGAACAGTTCTTTTTATAGAACAAGCCAGAACATCACTTACACCTGTTCAGACACTAACCTCTTTGAAGTAAACACTACCATTTATTCAAGGAACGGAATCACTCAGAGGAGAAGCATAGGGTATCTCAACCTCACACCTTCGAGTGGAGGTTCCAAAACAATCAACTTAACATTAGACACATCACTTCCAGATGGGGAATACAACACAACAAGATGGTGTGGAGACACCAAGAACAGGGAACTCCCGATTGAATATGTATCAAAATCTTATTTAGACGGAACAACAGTTTTCACAGATACAAGGTCAGGGCTTCAAGTAAATATAACGGATGGAGTCCTGTTTGAAGATGTGTTTCTGAAAGTAGGTGAGTCTGATTCAACATTCACAAAGACAACAACTTTGACGGATTTTCTCAACAAGGATGGGTATGTTGATTCATATTACATGAACTCAGAATATACTGTTCCTTCATTATCCAATCTAAAGCTGTCAATAGACTCCAAGATTGATTACTCCACATTGACATTTGCACAGAAAATTAAGTCTAACTCTCCCATTATGGAAGTCAATGATGGTCTTACAACTCATCTAATCATAGGCACTGGAAAAAATAGGCTTAGTTACGATTCCACAGACCTTATGACTTTCTTCGACTCAACGGTTGTCAGCATCGGTGAAATCACTTACATAAAACATGAAATCAAAACAGACAACAAGCTGAAGATTGAGGAGGGAACAACCATTACAATTGGAAAGGAGCCTAAGATTGAAACCTTGCTAGAAAAGGAGGCAAAAATAAAATGAGACTGATTATTCTCAGTATCATGCTGTCCATAATGGTGTTGCCATTTGTAGCCGCACCAAGAATGGATAATCTCAACTTGGTTGAAGATTCTGCAATCTATATACAAGATACAGTTCCACCCTCAATATCTATCATAGGGAATTTTTCAGTTTCAGGAGGAAACATCACCACAGCAACAAACGTTAACATATCAGCCAACGTATCAGACCTTTACTGGAAAAATGTAAACATATCAACTAACTCTTCTTCTGTTTGGGTTAACACTTCAATAGTATCTGAACCAAATACCACCTTCTCATTAATAATACAATCTTCTTCTTTCTCAGTTGGTAAAATTGTTGGGTGGACAGTCTATGCAAAAGACAACGCATCAAACACAATCCAATCTTCTATCTTTACTTTTGAAGTCCAAGCTGTCCCAATTCCACCCCAAACTGGCAGTGGCTCTGGAGGAGCAAGTATCTATACTTCTGGTGCAGAGGCAGGAACTACTGTATTCGCATCCCAACGCTCCTCCAACCTTTGCCTAGAAGGATTTGGTTATTTTGAAGGGAAGTGTTATTCCTGTTCAGGAACACTCTCTAAGAATGCACAGGGAAATGTTGTATGCACTGTTTGCAAAGCAGGATTTGAATCTAAAGACGGGAAGTGTTCACCGATGGCTCTCAAGCTGCCATACCAGTCTAAAGTAAATTTATGGATAGACTCAACAAGCGAGAAGATTTCTCCAGAAACCCCCTTGCTAGGCTTTTTAATTATTGTTGCATCAACAGGATTAATCGGAACATTTATATATAACGATTTCCAGAGGAGGAGAGTAAATGGTCAAAGATAGCACTATTCTCTTTGGTGTAATCGGAGCTATTGCAGTTATTCTGTTTCTAGGAGGAGGTCAGTTGTTTTCTTCTGTCGTTGATGACAATACTAGGATAATAAATTGGAATGGATACGAGACTAAAATATCCTCATCTTCTAAATTTGTTAAAACTCCCTGTCAGGGCTATCCCACCGAAGTTGCTGGTTATGTGACTCCTTCGGATGATTCTAATGGAACTGGTCTTTCTATCCAAGCAATATCTCAAGTAGACCGTGGTTGTGCCAACGATGCTTCAGCTACAGCAGACGTGACTATCCCCTCTCCTAAAGACTACACAAGCATTTTCATTACAATGTCAGGAACTCTCTCTAGTGGGGCGAGGGGAGCAGACAGCAATCTAGGAGTCTCTTTATCTCAAGAAGGAGGCAACTCAGCAGTTCTCTTTTCTGCAAAAAGTGAGAACGCAAAGTATGACACGGGTGTTAAACCTTCTCCAATCCTCTTAAAGTTTGACGGGGACTTTATTCAAATACCTTCTCTTGGAGCAACATTCCAGCTTAAAAACAATAATCCACTCCACTTGTCAATATCAGCTTCAACTTCTCAGTCTGGAAATAGAGATACTGCACAAGCATCCTTCTCAATGTCTCCTTTCGAGGTTGTGAAAACAGCAGTAGCAGTTGTTCCAGTAACACCAACAGTAAACACAACAACTTCAAACTCAACCATAGGAGACACCATTTCAAACATCCCAACGCTTATCTCTGATGCACCAATCATTTCTCCTATCATAGATTACTTCTTTGAAGAAGACTCTGGAATCAGTTCAACATCAGTAACCACTACACCAGTAAAGAAGACATTTCCTCTCTTTGAGATTGTTCTTCTCCTGCTCATCATCGGTGGTTTTATTATCTTCGCAAGGTGGATGAAATGGATTTAAAACCAGAACTTCAGTTGCAGGAGAACAAGGATAGTGTGTATGAAAATATCTCAGAGACAATAGAACGAGAACTTTCAATAGAATTGAACACGGAAAGCGTTGAAGGTTATGATGATGACATAGACAAGAAAGATAACGATTTCGACGAAGATGAATTTAAGGATGAGGACGAATTTGAATAAGAAAAATGTAGGTATTGGATTTTTGATTTACTTCATAGCTATAACCCTTTACTCAGGATTTTACAATTCAGAATACGTTTCAAAGATACTAGGGGGAGGATTGATGGGACTCTTTTATTACATCATTGCCAACCCTGCTTACCTCATTGTGTTTTTTACCGTCATTATTTCAGAGACAGAACAGGTTTGGAAAGAAGTCTTGGCAGCAGTATCTTTAATCATTGCTATTGACATTATATCGTTCCCTAGGCTCCCGATAGATTCTTTCCCAATAGACCCAAACTTCCTTGCTAACTCAGATGCTTTGTTTATGGCAAAGATAATGGAGATGTTTCCAACCGTTGCTTATCATACTCTTTGGAATATTTACTACATTGCAATTCCAATACTTTTAATACTGGGAGCTTCACAGTTACTAGGGTTCACTCACTTCGGAAAAAAAATAGTTAATCAAACAAAATAGGAGGAAAACAATGAAAAGGATTTTAATGCTGTTATTGGTCATGTCGATGCTTCTAGTAGGTTGCTCAGATAAACCAGACTACTCTTATTCAGGAGGTCAGCAACCAACCCAAAACGGTCAGGACACGGTTGGTGGAGGTTGTGGTTTGGCATCTGTAGAAAATCCTAATATATTAGGAAATCCCTATGAAGCAAAACAGGAAATGTAATTATTGCGGAATAGAATACAAGGGTTACAAATGCCCTTTGTGTGGAGTCTAAAATGGGTAAAGGAATATGGAGTAACGGAAGTGCATACCGCAGAGGCGGTGTTCTTCACACTAAATGGGGGACTAACTTCCAAAGACCTAAAGATTATCGGGACAGGAATACTGGCGTTGTAGTCTCTCCTTCAGGCAGGATAGAGGGCATAGAAAAGACAGGATTTCATAAATACGGATATGACCCCAAGGCAAAGAAAGGCTTAAAGAAGCCATACGCTTTCGTCAGGGGGCACGTTAAGAAGGGTTCACCAGTTCGCTCACATACTAGAAAGCTTTGAATACTACTTTTTGGCTGGACTTCTGGACTCATCTTCAAACAAAGGATAATGTTTATTTCCAGCAATGAGTAATGCCACACACAACCCAGCTAGAAACCCAAAGTAGAATATCTTCTGGAAGGCTAATCTCATTGTAGACATTCCATAAGCATACCAATCTGTATAGCTCATTGTAACCTTATTACCAACATTGTCCACACCAGTGTCCGTTAGCATAGTGTATTTCAAATCTTCATTGCCTTCAGAGATGTAGAGTATATTATATGCCATATCGACGTTCTTAAAGCCGACATAGAAAGTAACGGTGCTCTCATAAACTTGGGTTATTGAGATTACCAATACTCCTGCAATTACTATATAAAACAAAGACTCTTGCCATTTCATACTGAAGGAACCTCAACAGGAACGTCTTCTTTAACTTCCTCTTCCTTCTGATAAGGGTCTTGGACGTTAATTTCTATGCTGTCAATAAAGTGTTTTAGTTTTCTGAGTTGGTTCTGAACCTTCTTTCCACGAATGGTTAAATTCAGCATAACCTGTCTTCCTGTTTTTTCTGTTGTAATAAGTCCATTGTCTTTAAGCAGCTTAATCAAGTGACTTGCGTGGGAATAGGTCATTTCTATATCCATGCTTATCTTGTTTATGTTCTGCCCGTCTTGCAGTTCCATCATTACCTTCTGCCATAAATAAAAGTCTAGTTTCATTTTCTTTCCTCCGTTTGTTTATATTTGTATTCTCTCAACATTAGCACAATGGTCTTTAAACAATATCAAAGATAAGAATATGACTCCAAAAATAGTTAATGCAATCTCTGGAATGAGAATCCACATATTAGGCTCACCAACAAAAACCCAATGTTCATCATCCATATAGATTTCATAAAATGTCCAGAGCATGATTATTGTGTTACCAAGACCTATAGCCAATGCCACTGACTTAGCAAACTCTTTCGTTCTATCTAACATACCTACACCCTCCAAGTGATTATAAAGACAGGATAG
>ERZ1292632.1854-Hain-H43-01um-R2-1854-length-19204-cov-10_pt1 | contig 19204 bp, 21 predicted proteins | sample MGYA00564407_ERZ1292632 | MGnify/ENA primary metagenome ERZ1292632 (study PRJEB36523, sample SAMEA6512637) | groundwater metagenome | collected 2019-01-08 | study: AquaDiva: Metagenomics assemblies of 32 groundwater samples | reverse complement strand
CGAGGCACCGGCTCGGCGCTTCCGGCGAATAGCTCGCTGAACGACCATATGGAGAAAACCGTTACCAATACCACGGCAGTCCTGGCCACCGGCACAACGCTCTTCACCATCGCGGGCGGGCCGATTGAGATTGTGAGCCTTGTGGCTCGGTGTGTGGTTGGTGGTGATGCTCAGGCGGCGACGTTGCAATGGAGTGCCGACCCGACCGATGGTGCTGCCGCGACGTTCAGCGGGGCGTCTTCGTCAGTCGCCAACTCAGCGGCAGGGGCCATGGTGATCTTGCAGGGGACGGCCCTCACTACCGCGCCGACCTTGGCGACGACCAGCGTAGGTTTGAGCATGTCAGGAGCCACGCCGACCCTCGGCATCATCGTGGGCGCTGGCATCATCACCTCGACGGTGGGAAGTGGTCCGACGACGACAGGCACCTGGCAGCATCACATGCGATATAAGCCACTGTCTCTAGGCGTGACTGTATCCTAAACGATGACCTTAGTGGCGGGGGGCACACGCTCCCCGCCCTTCCATGGAGGGAACATGGCTGAGATTGTGGAGTGGCTAGGAAAGACCAACCTGCTTCGGCACACGCAGCGCCTTGGCATGAACGAGGAGCGCGCACGGCTGGAGGAGTTGAAATCGCAGCCTGGGGTCAAGAGCGGTGCAATCGTGCAGGAGCTGCGGAAGTTGGACAAGCAGCTCACCACGCAGAGTCCGCGTGAGCTGACCCCCCAGGAGAAAGACCTGCTGGCACAGACGGCGAAAGACCTGGAGGCAGAGATCGTTCCTGCGATGCCGACGCACGAGGAAATGCGCCGCAATCCTCCCGGCACGGTGCATAAGCATATTCAGTTTGAGAAGCGATTCAAGCCGAAGCTGAACCTGCTGAAGAATATCAAGATTCAGTTGGAGCCTACCAGCGAAGACCCTGATCTCGCCAACCTGGAGAAAATCCGTCCCCATCAGCCAGAGACCGGGGCGGCGACCTTCATGGCGAACGCGCAGATTCCTGGACACTTCGCTATGACCCCACAGGCAAAAGCCAACTGGCCGGAGGGGATGCCTCCACAGGGGACCGCGAATAGTGTGCTGGCCCAAGCCGCCAAGCGAGAACGCACACCGGAAGAGCGCAAGGCGTTTGGCGAGAAGATGAAGGCGGCGCGACAGGCGAAGAAGACGGCAGCGGCCAAGGAGGCGTAGCATGGCGTTTCCCTATATCGCGTCCAGTTCGTTCGATACCGGCACAAACGGTGAGTGGGATAGCGAGGCCGATACTGGCAGTTTGTTGGATTTTCCCCATTACACCACACTTGCCGCCCTCCCCGATGCGCCAGCTCCCTATCGTGGTGCCTACTGTATGCGGATCACCCCTGGAGATACCAACGATCACACCCTAACAGAAGGCGACCTCAACATCGCGGACGGATCGACCGCGTGGGTGCGATTCGCGCTCTATGTCAGCAAGGACTTTGCCGCGACGGCTGACGATATCTTCAACATCTACGAGTGGCAATCGGCTGGGGCGGTGGTCGAAGCGGTCATCAGTCTTCAGATCACTGCCACGACCGATGTGGTCGAGATTGCGGCGGCGGATGGGACAGAAGCCTCAAGCGGTTGGACCTATCTGAGCAAGGGTATGTGGCACGTCATTGAGGGAATGCTGACCGTTTCTACCGGGTCAGCGGGAATCTTGGACCTCTACGTCGATGGGGCCAGGGTGCAAAACCTCACGTCGCAGGATCACGCGGGCGCGATTACGGATGGGATCTTCGGGACGCAGGGTACGCTCTCCACGACGAACGCAGGCTACCTGCTCTTTGATGAGTTTGCCTTCGATGACACGCGGCTGGCGATCACACACCGGTTTGATACGTCACGGCTGATTACGAAGTCGTCCTTCCTGTTCATGGGGCCAGGGCGAATCGACAACATCAAGCTCTTGGATGGGGGCAGCGGCGATGTCATCATGGAACTCTACGACACCGATGTCTACAGCTCCAGTCTCACGCCGAAGTGGAGAGACCGGACTAGTTCTAACAATACGAATGTGGACGCGGCGGATGTCCCGGTTGACTTTGCTCGTGGCTGTCTTGTTATCCTGTCTGGGACGCTCCCTGGAGCGATCCTGAAGATCGGGCGGGCGGCAGGGTGGGGAAGTGACGGGGTGATTCGATCCTATGCCGCACGGCGAGTCGGAGCGCCTGGAGGCATTTAGTGTGTGAAGGGATAAGCCATGTCCACCACCCAACAACCCACGACCTTTCTGGATCTTATTACTGAGTTGCTAAACGCTGTCCGTGAGTCCACGACGGTCACGGCTACGTCCGATATTGCCAAGCGCTACATCAACCGCTCTCTCCATGACATGCACATTGACAGTGACTTCCCGTGGGCGATCCGGCGGGACACGCTCCTCACGCATCCAACCTATACGACCGGGACGGTAGATATCACACAAGGCGAGTCGACGGTCACTGGAACCGGTACGCGGTGGAGCGACGCAAATGCGTTTGCTCAAGCTAACGCGAGGGCTAGCGGGAAGATCACTATTAACGGAACCGATGTCTATGGGATCGTCTCGGTAAGTAGCTTGACTGTCTTGAGTCTAGCCTCGCTGTTTGTTGCCGCCACCGTCGATGATTCGACATATACCTACTACGAAGACGAATATGCGCTCGCCTCTGACTTCTGGCAGCCGGTCGATAAGAGACAGTTTACCGATGCGCTCGCTATTGAACTCATCGGCCCACGCGAATTCTACCGCCGCTATCCACGGAACAGCACACTCGGGACACCGAAGGTTGCCACTCTAATTGAATTGGGACCATCCGGCTCGGTGACGCCTCGCCCACGAATTATCCTCCATCCAGTGCCCTCTTCGGCCATGCTGATCCCCTATCGCTATCTGACCAGTAATCTGGCGGTCAGTAGTACGGGAGTCGCTGCCGCCAATCTCTCCGCTGATGCCGATGAACCCATTGTCCCGCTGCGCTATCGTCACGCGATTGTCCTGCACGCACTCGCCTTCTGGTATCGAGATCGGAAGGATGACACACGAAGTAAGGAGGCGAAGGCGGAATACTCTGACCTGATTCGACGTATCAGGCAGGATACGATGCCGACCGATGACCGACCGCGCCTGGTGCCGAACCTCTCTCGCTATCGTCCGATCTCTCGACGCGCTCGACGGCCTCGGTACGACACGAACAACGCCTTCGACCGTTTGGAGTATTAAGTGCCGACACAACGCAAGCCTGTTCCGTTGCCGATAGAAGGCGGATGGGCGCCGTCGCTCGGTCCACAGGCCGAGAAGGTCACACATTTGACCACGGTGGAGAATATCTACTACGAACTCGACGGCGGGTGGAGAAAACTTCCTGGGGCGGCGCGGGTGAATAGTACACAACTCACGGAGGCAGCAGTGGCTGTTGCCGTGATGTCCTTCTTCGACTATTGGAAGAGTGGAACCGGATGGAGTCCGACACAGAAGCGGATGATCTACGCGGGGACGCAGCTCTTGAAAGAAGACCTCGATGGCGTGTGGGATGTCATCAAGACGGGCCTTGAATCCGGCAAGCAAGGGCACTTTACTACCTTTAATGACTTGTGCATCTTCTCGTCAACCTCCACGGTGGATGTCCCGCAGAGTTGGGATCAGGCGGCGGCGACGACCTCAAATTTAGCAGGCTCTCCGCCGAAGTTTTCGTTTGCCGTTCCCCATCGGAATCGCATGTGGGCAGCCGGTGTCCCATCAAATCCGTCTCGGCTGTATTACTCGGCATTGGATAATGTGGAGGACTGGACCGGCGCTGGCACTGGGTCGATCGACATTGATCTGAATGATGGAGATAACATCCTTGGTCTTGCCTCTCACAAGCAACGTCTCTGGATTTTCAAGGGGCCGAATCGCGGCAGTATTTCCTATATTACCGGGTCGTCCCCGACCGGCACTGATGCCTTTGCCAGAGTACCGTTTACGAGGGGGGTGCCTCTCTCAGCGCAGCAGACCATCGTGAGCTTTCTCAATGATCTGGCGTGGGTGTCCACTCGCGGGATTCATTCGCTCAGTGCAACCGAAGTGTTCGGAGACATGAAGGAGGGGTTTCTCTCCTTTCCGATTCAAAAGCCGTTCACGGAGGATCTTGCGCTCGGGTCCATGAATCTCTCACAAGGGATAAATCATGCGTGGCGCGGGGTCTTGCTCTGGACCGTGCGACAGAGTGGGCAGTCATCGAATAACTGGGTGATTGGGTATGACTATCGGTTTACCCCTGGACGGTTCTTTTTGCTGAACGCCTATAGTGCGGCATCTCTGGGCATTTCGATTCACACGAACCAGCCTCGCCTCTTCTCGGGTGGATATGACGGGTATGTCCTGCGCCATGATGAGGCGGATCGGAATATCGCAAATGTCGCGTACACGGCAAAGGTGACGCTCCCCTTTCTTCATTATGGTGTGCCTGATTTACTAAAGCAGACCGCGTGGCTTCGGATTGGGCTGGTGCCGCAAGGCACGTCGAATATCACCGTGCAGTGGCAGAATGATGAGGAGTCGTCGGCATCAGCCATAGTTGCACAGACAGGCGGCGCGATTCTCGGAGGGGGGAGTGGGTTTACGCTTGATACCGATACCTTGGCTGGCGCACTCTATAGTCAACGCTATGCGCTATTGCCTGGATCGTATCGTGTGCAGCAACTTCAGTTTACGCAAGCGGGCTTGAACGAGGATATGGAAGTCCATGATCTAGCCGTTCAGCTTGAACCGGCTGGACTGTCGGAGGTGTAGCTATCGCAATCTCAAGGGTGAAGACGTGGGGCGCAGAGGTGCTGACCTTTGCCGCCCTGAACGCGGAATTCGATAATATCCTGAATAACGCGCTGTCGCTGGTCTCGCCGTGGACCGCGAACATGGCGGCGGGGGGGTTCCGCCTCACAGGCTTGCACCTGGGGACGGTGGGCGATCCGTCACTACAATTTACTGGCGATACCAACACGGGCATCTTTTCGTCCGGGGCGGACACACTCGATCTTGTCACCGCTGGAAGTTCGTGGCTTCGACTGAGCTCCGTCGGCCATCTCACTCTGCTGGGAACCACTGGGGCGGCTCGCCTGCACAATTTGACGACCACTCAGCGGGACGCGCTGACCGCCGCCGCAGGGATGCTGTGCTATAACACGACGACGGGCGCATTCAATCTCTATACATCGTCATGGGGGGCATTCGCGGTTTTCCCGGCCAGCCTCACCGCAGATGTGACCGGCATCCTGCCTACCGCTAACGGTGGTACTGGTATTGCCTTTTTCACCGCTGCAGGCCCGACCGTCGCTCGCGTGTATACCTTCCCGGATGCGGCGACGACGGTGTTGACCACGAACGCCGCAGTAACGGTGGGGCAGGGGGGGACAGCGGCCACAACCGCTCAGGCAGCCATTGATACTCTGTCTGCCGTTGCTGGTGCGACGAACGAACACGTTCTCACGAAGGATACGGCGACGGGGAATGCGATTTTTAAGGCGGGGGGTGGAGGAGGAACTGGAGGATTACAGCATATCTGGGTCGACGCCGCAGCGATGGGCCCACGGATCACCAATGGTCCCTCTCGGGGCTACACGGAACAGACGACCAACAAGAACAACCATGAGAGCCTTGATTTTGATACCACTACACAGGAATTCGCGCAGTTCAAATGGCGGATGCCGAAGTCCTGGAATGAATCCACGATTACCTTCATTCCGGTGTGGACGGCGGCATCAGGATCGGGTACGGTAGTTTGGGCGCTTCAAGCGATTGCAACCTCAAATGATGATCCCCTTGATGTCGCTTTCGGAACAGAGCAAACGTCAACCGATACTCTTCTGTTGGCGAATGATGAGCATGAGGGACCAGCCTCATCAGCAATGACGGTAGGTGGGACGCCGGTTGAAGGCGATCTTGTGACATTCCAGATCAAGCGGAATGTGGCTGATGACACGCTGGCGGTTGATGCCAAGCTCTTGGGGATCGTTATGACCGTCACCACCAACGCCGATACGGATGCCTGATGATTACTGGACAGAAACGCCGCGTGGTCACTCCTTCCTACGCCCAGACCGAGTTGATCCACGTCATTCGGCGGTGCGGGCTCACCTCTGGCCTGAAGCTCTGCCTTGATGCTGGGGATGCTGCCTCCTACGGCAGTGGCCAATCGTGGCTCGATACGAGCGGCAACGGGTATGACTTCTTCCGGGGCCTTGATGGCAGCGCCGCCGCCGATGACCCTACCTTCAATGGCACGGCAGGGCAGCGGAGCACCGGAGAATACTGGTCATTCGATGGTGCCGATTTCTTCCGCTACGATGCTGTTAATGAAGCTTGGATGAACAACATCCACAAGGACAACGCGAAGTTCACACTCTTTGCATGGCTCTACCTTTCGTTGGGTACGGCCCAAGCAATTGCCGGGACAGAGACTGGTACGGTCGAGGTTGGGTTCGACTGGTTTGTCACGGGAACATCTAAGCTATATTTTGATATCACTAAAGGTAGTGGCGGGACGGCTCTGGAGACGCAAACCACACTTGTTTTGTCAGGTAGTATATGGAGCCTCTGCGCAGTATCGCTGGACGAAAGCGTAGGCGCAAACGGCATGATCCACTACATGAACGGTCTTGCGGAATTGTTTAGCTCGACGTATACGACGCCTTCAGCAGCAAATGCGACCCATACGATGGAAATCGGAGCACGAGGCAATGGAAGTATTCCCATAAGTAATACGGGCCGTCTTGGTATGTTCGCCGCCTGGGAGGGCGTGGCGCTGACCGTGCCGCAATTGAACGCGCTCTATATGGGGACAAGAGGGAGGTTTGGAGTCTAATGTATGCGGTATTGAATCCTGACGGGACATTCTACGAACTGCGTGATGGCTCTATTGACGCGACGACGAACACACGGAATCGGCAGAAGCGGTATGCGGTGCCCTATAGAATGGTTCAGCCTACGTTGCAAGTTGGTGAGCAGCATGTACTTGATCGACGCGACGTGACCAGCAATCAAATGACAGATACGTTCCGTGCTATCAAAGTTCCTCCGCCTCCTATTGCTGTGGAGCGACAACTAAATGCCACGATCCGGGTGCTTCTCAATAAGGGGCTGCTCACGCGTGAGGAGATTGATGCCGCTCTGTAGAGCGGAAGGAAAAGGAGGGTTAAGTGAAAGACGGACCGCTACATTTTCAACTTGGCGCCCAACTGACCGCACTGCAAACACAGGCACAGCAACTTGTCCAAGTGATCCAGACACAGGCGGCCCAACTTCAGGAGACACGCGATCTCCTGGAAGCGTTGGGGACGGTCTGGGGACTGGAGTGGTCTCAGGACTTGAAGGGGTGGGTCAGCATCAGGAAACTCGCCGCCCTCAAAAGCTCCCCGCTGGACTCACCATCCGAGTAATGGATGGCGGCGATGTGCCAGCCGTGGCCGCACTGCTCAGCGTGGATGAAGCGCACCTGAACGACGACTTCATGGTGTCGCTCGTGGCGGAGTGGTCTGGGCAATTCGTGGCGCTGCTTCGCGGGTGGTTGGGACATCCGTGGGGCCATATCGAGGTGTTTGAGGAAAACCCCTTGGCCTCTCCGCGTCATCGCTATCAGGCAAGCGTGTGGTTGCTGAGGACGTTTGAGGGATTGTTGGAGAGGGTGGGCGCGAAAGGGTGGACCGGAATGCCGCATAAGCGAAGCACCAGCGCAGTGAAGATTTTGCAGAAACATGGAGCCGTCATTGTGCCAGAGGAGCGGCATCTGGTTATGAAAATGTGGAGGTAGAAGATGGGATGTTTCGGCAATAACGAAACCACGTCAACGGTTACACAGGTTCCCGCACAGAAATCTCCTGAAGAGATAGAGGCGATACGACTGGCTCTTGAATCGCTGAAGATGCGGCAACAGCTCATGCCGTTTCTGATGGAGAATGTGGGCATTGGGCAAGATGCCAGTGGGAACATGGCGCGGCTCCCACCCAGTCCACAGCAGCAACAAATCGACACGCTGACAGCATCCAGTCTCGGCGGGGCGAACGAGGCATCACAAGCGATGATGTCACGGCTTCGCCAGGGGCAAGGGATGATCCCTGGACTCATGGCGTCCGTGCAGGCGTCGATGGCTCCAGGCACTCGACCGCCCACGATGCCACCGCCATCATCCGCTCCTATGGGACCAGGCGGAGGACAGGGCGGGCAAGGAATGCAGGCGCTCATCCAACAACTAATGGCGCTGATGCGGCAGCAAGGAGCGGGCGGTGGGGCCGTGAACCGCCTGGGGGGGTAACGGCTGGACAGACCGCACCCCCGCCTCCACTTGGAAGTGAGGTCACGCGGTTTGATCCAGCAAAGGTGCCAGGGTCCACAGGATCATTAGGAGGGTCGCTTGCGGCTGGAGCGGCAGGACTAGGAGCCGGGGCACTGTTGGGTGCAGGAATGACGACCAAAACCAAGAAGGGTCAAACTGGGAGTATTCCACCGATTCCGACCAGATGGCCCTCGTTCGGTGGAGCAGGTGGTGGGCCTGGAGTCCTCGGTGAATCTCCCGTCTTTGGTGAAGGGGCTCCCTTCCCAGGTGAGTTACCATGGCCTGATTCCCCACCCGGAGGGTGGAGCGGTGCTGGCGCTGCTGCTGGAGCGAGTGGAGCAGGGAGTGGGTTCGGGGGCATCTTCGGTCCTTCCGTCGCCGGGTCCATCGATGCCGGTCTGTTGAGTGGCGCTGGGGGGCTTGGCATCACCAGTCCTGCCTCTGCTGGCTCTATGGCAGGAGGGCTCGGCAGCGTGTTGGGGGCTGCGGCTCCCTTCGCCAGTGTCCTGGCCATGGCGCTTGGGAGTCAATTCGCAGCCGGGCAACATGAAAATGCCATCAAACAGCGAGCGATTGCGCAACAACAGGCGTGGGAACAACAAAATCCTGGACAATATCTCTTTGGCCCTAACATCCGGCTGGACTTTGGACGGAGAGGATATAGTACACAGTTAGCGAATGAGGATGTATGGAGAGCGAATGTCGCGCAGGGCACCTCCGAATTCGATCAACAGGTCGCCATGTTAAAAAGCCTTCCCATCTCAGAAGAGGACAAATTGCAGAGACTCCAAGCGTGGGAGGCTGCCAATATGCCACGACTGAACCAAATGTCACAGTTTAATACCCCAGCGGGATGGGATCAGAACTCCGTCGCGGCGCGCATGCACCGTGGGGACTTCCCAGCATATAATCCAGAGAGCGGCGATGGGAGATTGTATGCGCTCGTCGATCAGATTCTTAGTGCGCTGCCAGGTGGTCGGCAGTGGCGAATGAACCAGCCTGGCTTTAATCCGATTGGCGGGTTAGGAAGAGGGTAGAGACGTGTCATTCCCATCACACATGAGGGACTAAATGACGCTACAAGAGGTTATTGCTGAACTCAATGGGGGCAGACCCTATGGTATGGACGTTCCTATTTCCCAGATATGGGCAAGGCTCTCCCCCGGCGCTCAAGCCTACCTTCAAGCGAATTTACCATCACAGTCATATACACAGGGCTCTATCAATCAGGTTGTAGCGGAGTTAAACGCCCAGCCTGCTGTTCAACCAAACACGAATCCCTACGGGACGAGTTATACCCCACCCCCACAGCCCCAACCTCTAGTCTCAGGAGGGCAGCCGGGAACGGTTGGGGGAACTGAGCCACCGCCAGGACAAACTATTGGTCAGATGCTGACCGGTGGTGGGTTTAGTTCTTCCACGCCGATCAGTCAACTCTACGGCCTGTTTGGGTTTGACGCGAATACGGCAAATGCCTGGCTTCAGCAGCGCGGGATTTCACCAAGCCTGCCCGCTGGAGAGTTCTTCAAGCAATTTGGTGTCTATCCTAACTCCACCGCTCAGGATTTGTATGGTGCTGTCAGTCGTCCTCCGTTTCAACCTATCTCACCACCAGGGCCAGGCTATATTCCCCCGGAACCGGGCGGTACCCCGCCGCCAGTCCCTGGAGGAGGGGGCGGTGTTGGCGGAACAGCCCCACCGCCGCCAGGCCCAGGATCGACTCAGAACCCCTATGGAATGTTCCCACAGACTCCACCAATTACATTACCACCGTGGGCGCAACCGACCCCATTTCAAATGTCGTCATCGCCAAACATGCCGTCTCCTCCTCCTCCATTTCAAGCACCTCCAGGACCAAATCTTCCTACGCAGTTTACTATCCCACCGGAGTTGCAAGCGCTCATTACCAGCCTCCAATCAAATCTCCAGGGTCAGCAGGCCCAGAGAGAGTCGCTGCTCTCGCAACTTCAGCAGGCGATGACACAACAGGAGCAGACGACCGCCGCGAATCAGCCGATGTTAGACTTGGCAATGCAGAATATCCAATCGGTGTTGTCTGGACAAGCTATGTCTCCGAGCCTTCAGGGGTTAGTCGATGCCGCATATCGGCCAGCCGAGGATGAGGGCGCTCGCAGGTTACGCCAAGCAGCAGAGGAATCAGCCGCCCTGAGAGGCATGAGCCTGACTGATACGCCGATTGGACAGCCGTATTTAGAAGAGAACCGCCGATTCATGGAGCAAATGGGCGGGCAGCGGGCGCAAGCGGCCATCGGACTACGAGAACAAGATGTCGCCTTTTCTGAGCGTGTACGACAATTTCAGGAAGGGTTGAAACAGCAGGCGATGTCCAATCGGATGGATGTGATTCGCAGCATGGGGACACCGGAGCAGACCGCGCAAATCTTGGGGACGTTAGGCTTGGGCGCACAACAGGCGGCGGTCTCGCAATTCGGGGCGATGGGCAACCAGGCGATCAGCGCGGCAGACTTGGCGCTGCGCAGTGCGCTGGGACAGTCGTCAGCGGGTCTTCAACAATATGGGATACAAAGCCAGAACGCCCTTGGTCTCGGGAATCTCGATTTCCAGCGGAATATGGCTCAGTTTTCAGCCGGTCAGCAGAATGCCCAATTAGGTCTCGCCTCGCAGGCACAGGGTTTCCAACAGCAGCTTGCGAGACAGCAAGCCTCTATTCAGAACCAGCTCTCGCTCATGGGGGCGCTCGGTGATCCATACTCTGCCTACGGTTCGATGGGGAATCTGGGATCGAATCTCTCACAGCAGCAACTCTTGAACCAGCTCCAGTTATCACAATCCATGCTCGGACAGCCGATCAACTTTGGGAACACTGGAATGACACAGAACACCAGTGGGACCACACCAGGCACAGGACTGGCGACGACTGCGAGCTTGCTGAGTAATCTTGCGCTGGCGGCGGGAATGTACTGGGGGCGATAGGAGGCTTACATGGCTGAGGGATTAGGTGGCATCTCCCCTGAGATGTTACAAATGCTGGCGATCCTTCTGCAAGGCACCGCCGAATCCGCTGGGGCTCCACGGACGAATACCATACAGAATCTCTTGCAGTTTCAGGGGATGCGGCAAAAAACCCGAGCGGCAGAGGACAAGAAGAAACTCCTCGCCCAATTTGGGCAGCTGCTTGAAGGCGGTATGGCCCCTGGTCAACTTGGCCACCCACCACGCTATGATCCGAATGCCGCCGCCGCATTGGGGGCGCAAATCGGTCCAGAGTACGCGGGCTTCGCCGTGCATCCGAATTTGATTGCCCAAAAGCGTCTCTCAGGGGCAATGGCGAGCCAAGCCTCGGTGGATAGGGGCTATGTCGGAGAGATAGGAGATATTGGCTCGCCACCAGGCATGATCGGGGCCACCTCATTCAAACCCGGCGCACCAGAACAGTCCTGGCGATCCCCCACGAGCCCAACGGAGCATCTCGCCATTGGAATCTCTGAGAGTGGAGCGACAGGCGCTGGTCGGATTCAAGCGGCCAAAGAAGCGAATGTGACGCTCCCCACCATTAAAGATATGCGAGATAATCTTGTGGCCTTTCACTCTCGCCGAGCGGCTATGGCGTCTGAGCGTGGTGGAAGCAAACTGAATCCTTTAATTGAGGCGATGTCTCTTGCTACCACCGATCCAAAAGGGAAGGCTGCCTTAGAAGGCGTGTTGGGTCAGAGCAAAGACCCGAAACGAGAAATTGCATTGATGCTTCAGGATTTTTCACTCTCAGAACAAGCACAGGTTGTCGAAAATACGCTTGCACAAATGGAGGACCGTCAGAAAATCATCCTCGCTCCAGAATATGAACCATTTAAGGCTGATGCAGAGGAAAAATCGAAGAAGTTGCGCGATGCGTTTCAGGCTGCCCACGGTCGAGACCCATCAAAGGATGAACTGAGAATGCTGTTTATCGCTGATTTGCTCGAAAAGTCTGGAGCGAGTAAGTGGCTGACACAGGAGTAGACACCCTCGATGAGATTTTTGACAGGGTGTTGGGTGGGGAGACTGAACAGCCACCTCCCACACCACGCCCTCGCCGTCGATTTCAATATGAGAGTGGCACGCTCGATGAGATTTTTGATCGAGTCTTAGCATCGCCCTACGAACCACCTCCTCCCTCTCCTGAGCCTCCGGTTCCTCCTGCTCCTCCACCGCCTGCACCTGGGATGCTAGATCGTGCCTCACAGTGGCTCCAAGAGCATCCCTTACCGCCAGGGATCGGGTTTGAAGGATTTGCGCCGCCGCCGGCCGATATTGGTCCACTTGGACCGGAGTCACCCCCACAACGCCCCGGTCTCCCGCAATTCCTGAAAGAGTTTGGCCGAAGGACCGCAGGAGAAATCACTGGGGGATTGCGCGATATCCCGGCTAGCGGACGGGCGATCATCTCTCCACAATCTACCACTCCAGAACGCCTGATGGGTGTCCTTCAGACAGTCTTTGCGCTTCCACGGATTGTATTTTCTCCTCTCACTGCCGCGACAGAGCAAGCCTATGACGGGGCGTTTGAGGCTTTACCAGAGAGTGTCAAAAATACCACAGTGAATTTGCCGGTGGTTGGAGAAACAACCGTTCAGGCGATTTCTGAGAGCCTTGGCAAGCCGATTGCCGTCAATTTGGCCTTCATCGCCCTTGGGAAGATGCAGATCAAATCGGCGGACATGGCGAAGACCACGGCCATGCGTGAGATCCTGAAGAAGCAGGGATTGATAGAGCCAGAAAGGGGCGCGACTCCTACAACACCGCCCCCAGGCTTTGATATTCCACCACGCCCTGAAGCTGGTCCGATTTACCCGGCTGGAGTCCCTGTTAGTCCTAAAGCCCTTCCTCCGGCCCCTGCCATAGCGGTCACACCGGAGGGACAGGCGATTCCTCGGCCAGAACCCAAGGTTGTGCCTATGAGTGCGGAAGAGATTGCCGCAAGCCGGGCCAGAATAGCTCCCCCTGTTGTCCCAGAGCCTCCACAGCCAATCGTGTCACCACAGCCCAAGCAAACCTTCAAGGGCAAGACGTATGCGGAACGTCAAGCTAATGCCGCGCAAGTGCTTGAAATTCCTCAGTCTGAGCTAAAAGCGGAAGTCAGAAAGCTAATGACCAGTAAGGAGGCCGGAACAGGGGATGAGGCCCTGGCGATCATTGCGGCGAGGAAGACCCCAACGTCACAACCAGCCGCCCCCAGTGAAGAGGTCGCTGGAAGGACGGGACTTTCTCCCGATGGTCAAAAACTCTTAGACTACCTTCATGGGAAATCTGGACTCCCAGAAGGCTTTAGCATTGGAAAAGCATTATTGGAAAACGGATTTTCTCAGGAGGAAATTAAGCATCCGAATCCAAAACTTGTTTTAGACAGGTTTCGTAAACGTGCTGAAGGTGCGGAGCGTAGAACGCCCTCAGCGCCCCCACAACCGATTAACCCTCAATCGGCTTCATTTTCAGGAGAGCCACCACTTAAAGAAGGTTATGTACGGCTCTATCGTGGTGAGGGACCAGTAAGTTCGGAATCAATTTGGAAAGACCCAAGGATGCAAGAATATCAGGGCAGATGGTTTACGACGAACAGAGAAACAGCAGAACAATTTGCTAGGGATAATGCTGGCCCTGGGCGCTATCTCAGTTACATTGATGTTCCTAAAAGTGCGTATGAATCTTCTCGTGCAGTTCGAAATCCAATCACGAAAGAATTATCCTATGGGTTTGAGGAAGAGACCACAGTATTGTCGAAGGAATTGGCATCGAAAGCGATAAAACTTGCAGATGTTAAAAAGTCTGCTCCATTAAAGATAATGGAACCAGCGGGCCAGCCAGCGATCCAGGCACCACCAAAAGAGCCGGTGCAGGACTGGAGTGTTGGTGAGGCGCATGGTGTGGTGGGAGCGGTGCCGCCTCCAGCATCTACACCAACATGGACAGACGCGTTGGGTAAAGGCAGGAAGGCTGACATCGACAAGGGCCGAACAGCAAAGTTAGCCCTAGCGGAGACGAAAGGCGTTCAGGATTTTAACGCGAAATATAAGGTAGGGCTCACCGATCCGGCCGATATTGCCATGTTTAATCGGCTGGTGACGTTAGAGAATCCAACGGCAAAGCCTGGTCAGTTTAAAAATGGCAAACAAGTCAGACATGGTGGCGATGCGGGACTTCTTCAGTGGAGTCAAGACACACGGCAACGGTTCGGATTGCCGGATGCTCCAACACCACAACAGGAGGGAAAAGCCTTCTCCTCATATTTCTCAGTGATTAGAAAAACTATTGCAGAGGTGGCTCCAGGGCTTGAAAGTGATCCTGCGACCGTTGCGTTGTTCTGGAGGCGTGGGCAAGGAGGCGGCCAAGCTGTACTCAAAAAGGCCAGGTCAACTGTTGGCGCGGCGCAATATAAGCCACCTCCCTATGAGCCAGCACAGTTAGCCACCGGACCCATCACTGAACTTCCCGGCGAACTGAGCACGAAGGTGTGGACCGTGGACTCATTGAAACCGCTTGGCCGCCAAGTTGAACAACTGTTCAACGGGGAGCTTCCAAATCCAGATGCAAGATTCTTCCGTAATGTCGGTGCGGCAATCAAACGCGGTGATATCGTCTTGCCTGGACAGAAACAAATCATGGAGCGGCACGGCCTGACCGCAGAGCAGCTTGGCGACAATTTTATGAAGACAGAAACTACCAGCGGCCAACATCTGAATCTCCTGTCGCAGTGGAAGAAAAAATACAACGAATTTCTCCGGCAGAATCCAGAGATGGCAAAAGAACTCGGTGTTGAACCGCCCAAAAGAGAACCAATTGGATGGTTCAGAAAGATGGACAATACCACTAGGGCGATGATGACTGGTCGGATTGCGACAGCCATCAGAAACCTCTGGAGTGGTACAGGCTACTATTCTCTCGATGCCGTAGATAATGCAATCGCGAATGTCGCTACTGGGGTCAGCAAGGGGAATGTTGGACAAGAGATGGCCGCGAGCATGGAACGACTCAGCGCCATTGGTCGATCCTTGAGTCCTGCCAAGCAGAAGGAACTCACGCGGCTCCTCGATGCCTTCCCATTGGAGAAGATGGAACTCATTAGTGCGCCGATTCAGGATGTGGTGCTCGGAGGGAAATTTGTTAATCTTGTGCAAATCTGGAATCGTTCGCAGGAAATCTTTGTACGACGGCTTGCCTTCGATGCGTCTGTGAAAGAAGGAATGGCGCGACGTGGATTAAAATTTGACCACACAAATCCAGGAAGTGTCCCATCAGATATTATTGAGCAAGGTGTCAAGGATGCCTTGCGAATCACGATGGCTGCCAAGCCTGAAAAGGGAACAACCATAGGGGCGCTCTCCTCTCGGATCATGCGGGCGTATGATGCACTGCCGGTCCTTTCCCTCATCAATCCCTTTCCGCGCTTCCAGTATGCCAACGCCTTTCGCTTTATTTGGGACCATTCACCTCTTGGCCCGATTGATTTGCTAACAAAAGGAAGGCTGGCGAAAGAAGTGACATCGAGCGGGAAGCCAACGCTCGCAGCCCTCGCCGCTCAAAAGGAATTAGCCAACCCGAAAACCGCGGCGCTTGCGTATGCAAAAGCGGCGACAGGATTGGGGCTGTTCACGGCTGCGCTGGCCTATCGGAGTTCTGATGACGCACCTGGAAAATGGTATGAAGTCAACGCGCCGTCATGGATGCCGGTGGTTGGAGGGAAAACCGTCAGCGGGGAAGCCTTCGCGCCGTTTATTACCTACAATCTATTTGCTGAAGGCTTCCGGGCCGCCGTTGATAAGGTTGGCACACAAGAGATGAAAGAGATGTTCAACACCATTAAAAAGCCGCCCAACGTGGAGATGAAGGATTTAGCGCGGGCTGCTATCGGGCTTAATCGAATTGCCGGAACCGGACTCGTCTTTGTGGATTTGCTCCAGAAAGGCGCAGGTGAACAGGGTTGGAAAAACGTCTTGAACTTCTTTGGACAGTATATCGGGCGCATGACGGTGCCACTGGCTTCCTATAAAAACATCATAGCCGGAACCGTTGACCCAGAAGAGGCCACGCTACGCGATGTGCAGTCTGATCCACTGACAGGGCCGATTCGACGGAATGTACCGATCCTTGATAAGACGCTTCCAGCCTCAGAAACACCAACGAGAACCGGTCCTCGCACGATTGAGCATCCGCTCTTTGGTGAGTTCTCTGGCTTGAGCGCACAGACCTACAATGACGCTGAGAAGGAATTGAACAAACACGGCTTCTCTTTCCGAGAGGTGCTGCCCTCCCAAGGCCATCCAGAAGCAGATCAGGCGATGGCGCGATTCATGGGGCCGATTGTGGAGTATGGAATTGGTGCGTTAGTGCAGACGAAGGGCTATCAAGGATTGAGCACGTCACAACAGTCGGCGATGCTCACGGAGGCGCTAAAGGCGGTGCGGAGCGTGACCAGTGACGCAGCGAAGAAAACCTTGCGCCCAGAGGTGGCATTGGAGTTATACTTGAAAAGCGTCCCCAAACACATTCGCAGGCTGATCGTGGAAAGTCCACAGTATCAGGAATTGCTGAAGGCGGTGCAACCATGAAAGACTGGATCACCTGGCTCACGCTCACCGGCCTCATCCTGGGGGCTATCATCCGCGCTGACACGCGCTATGCCACCGCCGATGAAGTCCAGTCGATTAAACGGCTCTATCAGCACTCGGAGCGACGGGCGTTGAAGCAGGAAGAGTTTAACTTACTCAACGAGCAGGATGACCGGAAACTCACGCGGCGCGAAAAGGAGCGGTTGAACCAGGTGCAGGAGGAATTGAAGGACATTGAAAAAGAATTGAACCCCCTACCACGGAGAGACCGATGAGTGATGACAACGAAGGTTTAACTGGTCGTGAAGTTGGGGCTATCTTAGCGCGTCTCGACGCGATCCAAGAGACCATGAAAGCGATGAATAGAATGATGGGTCAACATGAAACCACAATCAATCGGATGCGAGGTGCGATGTGGATCATGGGGGCTGGAATGCCGTTTCTTCTCCTGATCTTAACGTGGATAGTTAAGAGGCTGTGACAACACGCTACTTCGCCCCGCTGTTTCGCTTGATGCTTATCAATCAGCATCTCCGCTATGGCGTCGAGGGCTGGAACCAGATGGTAGGTAGTGGGCTATTTTGCCATGCCCGATAAAACAGCTTGGCTAGGGCTTAGGTATGCCTTAGGCCGCTTTCTGAATCTTCTGAGCCTGCCAGGCTTCGTCGGTGAGTGCAAGTACGACGCGACGATCTGTAAAGCCCATATTGAAGTGCGGCGTTATCCACTCTTCACGGTTATTCACGTGAACGGACTCGACATCTACTTTCGTCGCCTTACTGGTGCTATTGATGGAGTTGGTTTCAGCCCAAGCGCTGATTGCACGTCGGAATCAACTCCACGATCAGGGCATTTTGGCGGGCCACCCGTTGCGGGGCCGGCCACAACTCGAAACTGAACGAGGGGGGATTGGCGAGCGTGATGCAGGCGTTATCTCCCCCGAGATGTTGCAGGAGGCGGTCACCAATGTTCCTCGTCTCGCCTCATGAGCTTGTAGATTGGCTTGCTAACCTTTCTCCTGAAGTGCTTGCGCCGCTGAGTTTTGAAGAAGAATTGAAGATGTCAATATTCAGCGAAGGAAAAGCTGGACGCGAGGCGGCCTTTGAGTAGGCAGAAAGGATTACTATGGCACACATAGACCTACCGTTAGAATTGTGCTCCGTTAGTACGACTTTTCATTGTTGTGGTACTGACCTGACCATCACGCTTGACTACGAATCGGCCTGTCACTATCTGCGGTGTCCAACCTGTCACAATTATCTTAATGGTAAACAGAAGAGCAGCGTGGGGATATGGAGCGCGGATACAAATTGATCGCCTTCACTGAGCAAGAATTGCAAGCGTTGCATGTGCCAGAGTATAGTTTTGCCTGTTTTCTCGCCTCCCTCGCTGGACGGGTACTGATCGGCTCTCGTCATATTGACGCTCGGCCTGCGTGTACGGATGGGGAGGAGGTTGTGGCGTATTTTGTCTAAGCTGCCGATCTATGAATGGATGCGCAAGTGTCCTACCTGCGCTCGCCTCTTGAAACGTATCGCTCTTGACGACCCTGTGCATTGTCTTGGATGTGGATGGATGTGGGATGGGGAGGAAGAGAAGGAACCTGTGAAACAGAGGAGAAAGCGATGAGGCACTTGATACTCTGTGGACTACTCCTGCTCTCAGCATGTACCACGCTGCCGGCGCGAGAGGCCGCTGTGCTCCCTGGCCCTGCTTCCCATCCGCTCGGCTATACGCTGCCGCCGGACGCCACGCAGCTCTATGACAACGAGGTCTATGGGCGCTTCCATCGCGTCGCTGCACGCCCCTATCAGGTGCATGGGGTGACGCTCGCCCCCTGGCTCCTGTCCTATGTCCTCGATGAGGCAGTGTGGGGGACCGCTATGGGCCGGGACAGTACCGAGTCGGTTCTCCTGGTCCACCGTGTCGGCTATGTGACCGACAACCGCAATCAGCAGTATGGCCGGATCCTCGCCCTCGTGGAGACCTTGATCGACCCGGCGACGCAGTATCGGATGATTCAATTTCGGATCGACAAAGGGTGGGTGATGAATGGCGAGGCAAATGGAGAGTGGAGCGACGGGAACACCACGAGCCGACCAGCAAGCCGAGAGGAAGCGGTGTCGCTCATGCAACCAGTACATTTGATGGTCGCTCACGGGTATATCCAATACGCCAAGGCTCACGGACTGCTGGTGCCGACAATTCCAGTGGTGCCGGTCACAACGGAGCGACACCAACATGCGGGCCTGCGCTGACCATGATTTCCTACCGCCCGACGCACTTCGAGATTCAGGAATTAGTCGATCCAGTGACGTGGAA
>ERZ1292632.1853-Hain-H43-01um-R2-1853-length-19210-cov-5_pt1 | contig 19210 bp, 20 predicted proteins | sample MGYA00564407_ERZ1292632 | MGnify/ENA primary metagenome ERZ1292632 (study PRJEB36523, sample SAMEA6512637) | groundwater metagenome | collected 2019-01-08 | study: AquaDiva: Metagenomics assemblies of 32 groundwater samples | reverse complement strand
TTAATATAAATTCCAAAGGATGGTATAGGCGATTTAAAGACTGGTGGCTGAAAAAGTTTAAGGATTATGTATAAAATTCAGAAATATTTATGACCGCGCCGCTTGCCGACAGAATGAGGCCTAGAAATTTTGACGAATTTATCGGGCAAGAAGAAATCGTCGGAAAAGGCAAATTATTAAGGCGATTGATTGAGCAAGACCAGCTTGCTTCTCTTATTTTTTGGGGGCCTCCGGGAGTCGGCAAAACAACCTTGGCGCGCATTATCGCGGAGCAGACGCGGTCGGACTTTAAAAGTTTATCGGCTGTTTCAAGCGGCAAAGAGGACTTGATGAAAATTGTAAAGGAATCTCAAAAAATTTTGGAAGAAACCGAGCGAAAAACAATTTTATTTTTGGATGAAATTCACCGCTGGAACAAGGCCCAGCAGGACGCGCTTTTGCCCTATGTTGAAAAAGGCGCGATTATTTTAATCGGCGCCACCACCGAGAATCCTTCTTTTGAAATTATCGGAGCTCTTCTTTCCCGTTCGCATGTGTTCATTTTAAAATATTTAGAGATTGAAGATATAATAAAAATTATAAATGGCGCGTTAAGCGACAAAAGCAGGGGGTTTGGCGATTTGGATATTGAAATAGATTTGGAAACCAAAGAACTTTTGGCCGAATTGGCCGGAGGCGACGCGCGCGCGGCGTTAAACGGGTTGGAACTGGCGGTGAAAGCGGATGAAAAAGAAAAAATAAAATTGGACAAAGATAATATTAAAGAAGCATTTCAGCGAACCCATCTTGTTTTTGATAAAAAAGGCGAGGAGTTTTATAATTTGATTTCCGCTTTACATAAATCAATGCGCGGGTCGGATGCCAACGCTTCGCTTTATTGGCTGGCCCGCATGCTGGAGGGCGGGGCCGATCCGTTGTATGTCGCCAGAAGGGTCTTGCGTTTTGCCAGCGAAGATGTTGGTATGGCCAACAGCGAGGCCTTGGTGCAGGCCAATGCCGCCTTTGACGTCTGCCACAAGCTGGGAATGCCGGAATGTTCGGTTCATTTGGCCCAGGCCGTGGTTTATTGCGCCAAATCAAAAAAATCCAACTTGTTATATAGCGCGTATAATCAGGCGGCCGAGGACGCGCGCAACACTTCGCAGTTGGGGGTTCCGATTCATTTGCGCAACGCTCCGACAAAGTTTATGAAAAATATCGGCTATGGGAAGGATTATAAATATAATCCCGATTATGACGGACCGGTTGATCAAGAATATCTGCCGCCCGAGTTGAAGAGCAGAGATTATCTTAAAAAATAATGGTATTTAGTTGTCATTCTGAACGCAGTGAAGAATCTCTGTCCGTTCGCCAATGAAGATAGAGATCTTTCGCTCCGCTCAATATGACATATGCCAAAATTTCTATTGCACACATGTTGCGCGCCGTGCAGTATCGCGGTGATAGATGAGCTCAAAAATCAGTTTGGTCTGACTGCTTTTTTTTATAATCCGAATATTTTTCCGGAAGATGAATATTTAAAACGCAAAACCGAGGTGAAAAAAATTTGCGATGAATGGGGTGTAAAAATGGCTGACATGGATTATGAAGCGGCAAAATGGCGCGAAGCGATAAAGGGATTTGAAAACGAGCCGGAGGGCGGGGTTAGATGCTGTTCGTGTTTTAAATTTAGATTGGCGCGCGCGGCCGAATACGCGAAAAAAAATGGTTTTTTGTGGTGGGGCACGACTTTAACCAGCGGCAGGAATAAAAAAGCGGAGATAATACACCCTATCTGCAAGGCATTTTCCAAACACTACAATTTAAGATTTTACGAAGAAGATTGGAAGAAAAAAGGCAGGCAGGAAAAGGCCGCAAAAATGGTTAAAGAAAAAGGAATATATCGTCAGGATTACTGCGGGTGCGAGCATTCTTTGAAAAGTAAATATGAAGATTAGTCTTCAATCGTGATTTTGCGTCCGGAGCAGGAGTGTTCCGTGCGAATTTTTTTTACTTTTTTATTTTTTAGCAAATTTTCCATTTTTTCCGGCCATTCAACGATTACAACCGCATCCGGCACGCCTAAATAATCTTCGGCTCCGATTTGGATCAACTCCTGTTCTTTTTCAAGGCGGTAAGTGTCAATGTGAATCAGTTTGTTAAAATTTCGTTTTTTAACTTCAAAAATATTCATTAAGGAAAATGTCGGGCTGGTTATTTCTTTATCAATTCCCAGACCTTTGGCGATCCCTTTGACCAGCGTCGTTTTTCCGGCGCCGAGTTCCCCATATAGCAACAAAATATCCCCGCCTGAAAACGAGCGAGATAAATCTTGGCCGATTTTTTTGGTTTCTTTATCTGAATTTGAAGTAAAAATCATTGGAATAGTTAAGCATATTTTAGCTCAAAAGTCAAATCATTTTTTTATTTTTTTTCTTGACAAAAATAAATCAAATGTCTATGATTACATATAGGTAAGCGTAGGGCGGCGTATGATTGTTCTACAGCATTAAAAATTGGTTCGCCAATATTTGCTTGGCTTGAGGGTCAAGCGTGAGGCTTACCACCTATATTGGTGGGACATGTAACGCCGTCCACCGCTGACCGATTGGCAAATCCCAAGAGGATTGCTTTTTTGTTTAAGTATGTATATAATCCATCCGTAAAACTGGCTGTAGCGAAGTTGGTATCGCGCATGCATGGGGTGCATGAGATCGCGGGTTCAAATCCCGCCAGCCAGACAGCGCGAATAATAAAATCCCCTTTGTCGGGGATTTTATTTTTTACACGTTTGTTTTAGCCATGGTCCTTCTGCAGGTAGAGCAAGCCCTTACTCTCTGCTTGCCTATTTTGATGAGTTGAAGATTCGGCTTCTGCCTTCTTGGAACTTTTTGGTTTGAATGGCTGACATGATTGGCGCGCACGGCTTTTTTGTCGCAAAAGTGGCAAACTCTGCTCATATTGGCAATGAATGAGATTACATAGGCAGTGCCCATGTAATGGTTGAATTAAAATTTATTGTAAGCTATAATAGCTGGAGCAATTTTACTCTAAAGTTAAGTTATTGTCAAGAGGAATATATGGATTTTTTATTCTATTTTTTTGTCATAATACCGTCCGCGATAATACACGAATATGCCCATGGTTGGGCCGCTGATATGATGGGTGACAAAACCGCCAGGTACGCTGGCCGTCTGACTATAAATCCGATCGTGCATATTGATTTGTGGGGCACCATTTTAATGCCAATCATGCTGTCTGTTTTAACCGGCGGGCGCTTTTTGTTTGCTTACGCGAAGCCCGTGCCTTACAATCCGTATAATTTAAAAAATCAAAAATGGGGGCCGGCAATGGTGGCAATCGCCGGACCAATGGCGAATTTTTTATTGGCTTTCGCTTTCGCTCTTGTGATAAGATTTTTTCCAAACGCTTCAATGTCTTACATTTTATCAATCATAGTTTACGCGAATATCATGTTAATGGTTTTCAATCTTGTGCCGATTCCTCCGCTTGACGGTTCAAAGATTTTATACGCCATCCTGCCGGATTCAGCGCAAAATATTAAAAATTTTCTTGATCGCTACGGGTTTTTTATTTTGCTGTTCTTTATTTTTTTTATGTTTGAACTTATCACGCCGATAATCAATGGATTGTTTAGACTGCTAGTCGGTTAGTATGCTCCCAATTTTGTCGGTTTCAGAATTTATTGAGCAGATCAACGGAATCATTGCCGGCGAGTTTATTATTGAAGGCGAAGTTTCGCAATACGGGGTATCCCAAAACAAGTGGATATTTTTTAGTTTGAAAGACGCGCGGTCGGTTTTGTCGTGTTTTTCAACAGTGTTTATGTTGCGCGCTCCGCTTGAAGACGGGATGAAAGCGCGTGTTTATGGTTATCCGAAAATCCACGAGAAAAGCGGAAAATTTAGTTTTACTGTTCAGAAAGTTGAAATGGTTGGCGAAGGCGCGCTTAAAAGAGCGTATGAGTTGTTGAAAAAGAAATTAACCGAAGAAGGATTGTTTGATGAATCGAGAAAGCGCGAGTTGCCATATTTGCCGCAGAAAATCGGCGTGATTGCTTCGCGAGACAGCGCGGCTTTCGGCGATTTTAAAAGAATTTTAAATAATAGGTGGGGCGGAGTTGAAATAATATTGCGCCATGTTTTTGTGCAGGGTGAGCAGGCGGTTGAAGATATCACGCGGGCGTTTGCCGATTTTGAAAAATGCGAGGCTGAATTGAGGCCGGATGTTCTTGTGTTGATTCGCGGAGGAGGTTCGCTGGAAGATTTGGCCGCGTTTAATTCAGAAGAAGTCGCGCGCGCGATTTATGCTTCGCGCATTCCGGTTATCGCCGGCATCGGACATGAACGCGATGTTTCCCTGGCCGAATTGACCGCCGATGTCCGCGCATCCACGCCGTCAAACGCGGCGGAAATCGTCGCGCCGGATCGCAAGGATTTTATTTCCGAACTGAATTTTGAAATTGAAAATATAGAGCAAACTCTGAAGCATAAAATTTTGAGCAAATTAAAATCGGTTGAGCAGGCGTTTTATTTAATTTCCGGCAAATTGGAAGCGCCAATTTCAAAAGGACGAATGTTGATTCAAAGTTTTTTTAATGTCTTTAGTTTGTTGAAGAACACGGTCAAGCAAAAAATCGATTTTGTGAATTTTGCCCAACGTTTGCTTGTAAATTCAAACCCAAGGCAGGTTTTGCGTCGCGGTTATAGCATAACGCGCGACAAGGGCGGGAAAATAGTGCGTAAAGTTGGGCAGGTTGTGGCAGGCGACGAGATTGTGGTAGAATTAGGCGAAGGGGCGTTGATAGGAGAGGTTTTGCGTAAAAAACTGGCTGTTTAGCAAAAAATACTTTTTGAATAGCATTAATATGCCGAAAACACCGGTAAAAAATAAATTCGCGGAAAATTACGCCGAGCTCCAAAAAATTGTGGAGTGGTTTGAAAAAGATGGGATTGATTTGGAGGAGGGGATTGACAAATTTGAACAGGGCGCTAAATTGGTTAAGGGACTCAAAGAATATCTGGAAAAAATGGAAAATAAAATTAAAGAATTAAAAAAATAATCCTAGTTTTTTATGAAGTTAATAATTCGTTGGTTATTGAGCGCTGGCGCGCTGATGTTAATTGCCTATTATGTTCCCGGAATTCGCGTTGCCGGATTTTATTACGCGCTGGCCGCGGCTTTGATTCTGGGGTTGATTAACGCTCTGATAAAACCGATTATTCTTTTTCTGACTTTGCCTATAAATATTCTTACGCTCGGATTATTTACGCTGGTTATAAACACCGTTTTGTTTTGGTTTGCGTCCACTTTTGTCAAAGGTTTTTACGTGGCCGGTTTTTGGCCTGCTTTCTGGGGCGCGTTGATTATGTGGATTTTCGGTTGGTTTATAAATTCATTGTTTAAAAATTAATTTTGCGACATGAAAAATTATTCTTCAAATCGCGCGCAAAAAGGCAAAACCGCGTACCGCACGCCGAGTTTGTTTAAAGCAAATAAGGCGATGTATTATGCAAAAATAAAAGGTGGAATCGGAAAGAACAACAAAACGCAAACCCGCAATTTTAAAGCAAACCAATTTTAAATAACCATACTGTCATCCTGAGCAAAGCGAAGGATCCATGTCTGTGCGGACAGAGATTCCTCACATACGTTCGGAATGACAGAACACTATGCCAAAAAACGAGTATCGCGTCATATCTATCGGAGGGTCGATTATCATTCCGCCGGAAGGGTTCAGTATTGAATTTTTAAAAAGATTCAGAAAATTAATTTTGAACAGAGTAAAAAAGGGCGAGAAATTTATTTTAGTAGTGGGCGGAGGGTCAACTTGCAGGAAATATCAGCAAGTCGCGCGAGCGATTGAAAATGTTTCCGACGAGGATTTGGATTGGCTTGGAATTTACGCCACGCATTTTAACGCGAAGTTTGTTGGATTATTATTCAGCGGCTTATCGGATAAAAAACTGATTGAGAATCCGGTAAAAAGAATAAAATCCAATAAGCCGATTTTAGTCGCCGGCGGTTGGAAGCCCGGATGTTCAACTGATTATGACGCGGTTTTGCTCGCGAAAACTTATGGAGCAAAAGAACTAATCAATGCTTCAAATATCAGTTATGTTTACACGGCCGATCCGAAAAAAGACGCAAACGCCGAACCGATTCCGCGAATGACTTGGCCGGAGATGCAAAAAATTGTCGGAAGTAAATGGAATCCGGGCGCGAACCTGCCGTTTGATCCAAAGGCCGTAAAAATGGCAAAAAGTCTTGGCTTAAAAGTTTCATTTGTAAAAGGCACGGACTTAAATCAATTTGAAAAAGTTTTAAATAATAAAAAGTTTGAGGGGACTATTGTAAAATAGATAATATCTAACTCACACATTTTGAATATGGCAGAAAAACCGAAACCATTTGATGAGTTTATCAAAGAGGTCGACGCAAAAGAGGCGCGGATAAGCAGTTTGCTTGGTCAGATAAAAAAAGGTTCTCCAGAACAGGCAAGAGCGGCGCGACAAAAGTTGGAGAGAAAATTTGGAATTCATCATCCGGAACAAATTGAAGATCCTGGTAGGAAAGATTAAATTGAATAATTAACAACATTTTTTGTGCATGCCCTTGACAGCTCAATATTTGTGTTGTAATATAGACCCATCCATAGACAGCAGGCGCCGAAAGGCTTAATTTCCTGCCGAGGTACAAACAATAGATTTCTAAACTATTTGAGGTCGATTTGTGCTAGCGGTCTGTGGTAAAACACAGATTTTTTGTTAGTATATGCCTAAAACAAAGTTACAAAAGCAGGTCACAATAAAATCCTTGATTGAGGGGATAAAACAGGCGAAAGCCATTGTTTTTGCTAATTTTCAGGGATTAAAAGTTTCCGAATCAGATGAGTTGCGCAGAGAGTGCCGAAAGAATGACATCAAAGTTTTGGCCGCGAAAAAAACATTGGTCAAACGAGCCTGCGAAGATGTCGGGCTAACAAATGTTGACCCCAAGATTTTTCAGGGCGGTGTCGCGACATTCATGGGAATGAACGATGAAGTGGTTGCGGCTAAAATCGTGAACACTTTCGCCAAAACCCACGATGTGTTAAAAATTTTCGGCGGAACTCTTGAAGGTAAATTCGTTGACGCGATGGCCATAAAAAATTTGGCCGCCTTGCCGAGCAAAACTGAACTGCTTGCCAGATTGGTTGGCTCGATCAACGCTCCGGTTTCCGGCTTTGTCAATGTGCTGGCTGGTAATCTTAGAAATTTGGTTTGCGTATTAAATAATGTCGCGAAAGCGAAATCTTAATCACAATATGTCAGAAGAAAACAAGAAAGTTGAAGTCCCGGCAAAATTCAAGGGACTTGTGGAGGAAATTGAAAAAATGTCCGTTCTTGATCTTTCCGAATTGGTAAAGATTTTGGAGGAGAAGTTTGGCGTGTCGGCATCCGCCCCTGCCATGATAATGGCTGGTCCGGCCGCAGGCGTCGCTCCGGCAGTTGAAGAGAAGTCAGAGTTTGCCGTTGAGTTGACTGAAACAGGCGCAAATAAGATCAATGTTATCAAGGCCGTGAAAGAAGTGACGGGTCTTGGTTTGGCCGACGCGAAGGCTATCGTTGACGGCGCTCCAAAGGTTATAAAAGAAGGTGTTAAGAAAGATGACGCCGAGGCAATGAAAAAGAAAATTGAAGAAGCGGGTGGAAAGGTGACGCTTAAATAATTATTTAAGCGTCACCCTGAGGTTGTGGGCCGAAGGATCTATCTTGAAATAATTCGCGAAAACAAAACCGGGTAAACGCCCGGTTTTGTAATTGACGGAAATATGTTACTGCAAATTTATTTGGTAGAGTTTGTTGTTGTCTAAAATATATGCTTCGCCATTTGTTTCATCAACAACCATGCCTGTCGGTTTTATAAATTCTTTGGCTGTTATTTGCGACTTCAGTATTCCTTCTTTGTTTATAACAACCAACCTTTTGCCGGCGGAATCCAGAATATATAAATAATTCAAATCAACGTAGGTCCATATTTTATCGGCAGAAGTCAAGATCGGGTCAAGACCCTCAATGGAGAATGTTTGTTTTAATCCATTTGTGAATTTATAAATGTCACCATTTTTTGTGAGTATGAAAATGTCGCCGTCAATGGCGATATCAGCGCCGTCTTTTATGTCAACTTTTTCCTTGATCCATTCTTTGCCCTGCGTGAATCCAGATTGCGTGCTGTCGTGTTTGTATAGCATTCCATTTTGCGAATCAAACGAATACAGTCTTCTGTTGTAAACCGTGATCGCGCTTATGTTTACGTCTTGGATTGGGTAGTCAACGTTGATTTTTTTCCAAGCATCGCCTTTTGGAGTGTATTGCGCGAAATTTTTATCTCCATAAACCAAAGTCGCGTAATCATTTTCCTTGGGCACGGCGGACGCGGAAAAACCATTAATGGCGAGATTGGAGTCAATTGCCCGAGTCTCTTTTGTTAGTGTGTCATAAATAAATATCTTTGAAATGTCAGAGCCGAAGCCGTATATTTTTTTATTTAGTAAAAATATGTTGTTTATTGTTACGTCTGCTATTAATTCCGACCAATCTGTCAAAAGTTGCGGCTGAACAATGGTTATTTTTCTTATTCGTAACAGAAGTTCCTCCAGCTGTTTGTTTATTTCATCACATTTAATCTTGTTTTCTTCCGCGCAATTCAAGTTTGCGAGGATTGCTTTCGCGCTTTTAATCTCGTTTAAAGCCGCGGCATTTTCGTTATAAATAACAGAACTTTCCGCGGAGTCTTTTTTTGTTTTTATTGTTTGAATGGCATCCGCGAAATTCTTTTTAAGTTCAGCCTTTTTTTGGTTCGCTTTTATGTAAATCGCACTGACGACCAGCACCAGCGCCAAAATTATGGAAGCGCAGAAAAGAGCTTTGGTGATTAGCGGCAATCGTTTGATGTTTTCATTAAAATTTCTTCGTTTTCTAGACCAGTCGGCCAGAATATTTTGTCTTCGATTTTTTATGTTGGTCGCGACGAAAAATAAAAGCATTATATTTTTTCCGATTCCGGCAATCAGTGAACCTATAAATACAGCCAGCCACACAATGGCCCTAGACAAGTATTTTAAAATTATCCATATGTAGGATATGTTTTTTTTAAATATCGCGCCAAACCCGGCGTTCTCCGGAATCGCCATAATTGAAGGCTGTCTCGGTCTGAAATGAGATGAGTTTACTTTAGCTGGAGAAAAACTATGTCCTGATTCTTTTGTCAGCATGTATTCATTTTCTTCATCATCCGGAGTTGGTTGGAATTTATCCTGCAGTCTTGGCAATATTGAAGGAGATAATATGCTCGCAGTTTTTTGTTCTGTGCTGAAAAGGTGTTTTAGCGACTTTGCCGATCCGCCTTTTCTGGTTGGTAGGATTCTTATTCTATTTTCGTTTTCGCCTTTTTGGACATGCATGATTATGCCGCCGAATGAAAGGTTGTTTTTTAATTCAGACAGAACTCTCTGTAAATGTTCGGCGCTTTGCCTGGCCGGCCTTGTCGTGATTATTTTTTGTAATCGATCGTGGCAAAAGTAATCAACTATACGCGGAGTTCCGGCGAAAAAATAATCGTTTGGGCCGATTTTGCCCTGTATAATTTGAGAGAAAAGCTGTATCCTTTCCGCGTTTTCTTGCCCGATGTTTTCCGTGACCAAATCCATCTTTTTATAAATTTCATCTTTGGTTTTGTAAAAAAGAACCATTTGCGGGTTTCCAAAAAAACTAAAAATCAATTCGTTTTTCCTGATTGCCCCCACAACGCAATGCAAAGTAACCCCTTCTCTAAACAGCGAGAAAGATTCATGATTTATCTTGTCAAGAATTATTTCAAGAGATGTTTTGTCTTCAGTATCGGGCACTTCGTAGTAGGAATTTTCTATCTGATCTATGATGCCCTGAACTCTGGCGACATATTTTTTGTCCGCGTTGTTGGTTTCGCAGATAGCAAAAAAGTAACCCTTGCTTTTTTCTTCATGGGTGGAGGGTTCAGTTATGTTTAACAATACATGCGAATTTTCCGGATCGCTTCCCTCAACAAAAAATTCATTAAGGTGCAGTGTCGGTTCCATAGGCCATTTTTTGACTTTTGAGCTTTAAATTATTATACTATACACACTAACAATTTTCAAATAGCTCGTTAAACGCAAATTATCAATTTTATGCTTGAAAAACTTTTTGGTTCAAAGACCAGGGCCAAGTTGCTCCGCATCTTTTTTCAGTTACCTGATAAGCCGTATTATGTGCGTGAACTCGCGCGGATGGCGGATGTTCAATTGAATGCCGTCAGAAGGGAGCTATCCAATTTAGAAGATCTCGGCCTTATCATTCCCACAGAGTGCAATCCGGGAGAAAACGACACCGCCACAGGCACAACTAGATCGAAATATTATAGAGTGAATGGCGGTTGTTTGTTATTTTTTGAGCTAAAGTCCTTGCTTTTAAAAGCCCAACTCCTTCAGCAGACGGAGTTGGTTGAAAAAATTAAAGTAAAGGCAGGCAGATTAAAACTTTTTGTTTTGACAGGCAATTTTTCCGATGAAAAAAATACTGAAACCGATGTTCTGCTAGTCGGTGAGATAAAGCCGTTGGTTATATCAAAATTGATAAGGGAGTTTGAGCAAAAAGTCGGGAAGCCAATCCGCTACACTGTTATGGATGAAAAAGAATTCGTAGAGAGAATGCAGTTGGGAGATAAATTTTTGTATAGTATTTTTGAAGGCAAACACGTTGTCGTTTTAGATGAAATAACGAAAAATTTCAGATAGTATGTTTGTTGTGATTGACAACACGGTTGAAGGAGAGATAATTTTCAATTATCTGTTGAATAACAAAATTGTTCAAGCGAGATTTGCCGGCAAGGATGCCGAAAGTGGCATAATTTTTTGTTTAAACGGATTATTGAAAACGGTTAAAAAGAAAATCAAGGAGTTGGAAGCCGTAGCCGTGTTTGTGGGTTCTGGACGGTATACCGCTTCAAGGCTTTCCGCCACAGTCGCGAATACGCTGGCCTTTGCTTTAGAGATACCCGTGGTTGCCGTTGAAAGAGGAAGCGATATGAAAAAGATTTTTGAAAAAATTAAGAAAAAAAAAGCCGGAAAATATATCATTCCAAAATATAGCGGAGAGGCTAATATCGGCAAAAAAAATCTTAGCAAGTAGTTATGTTGCAAAGTTATTACAAATATAGACTTTTTGAAATATTGCCGGGACTTACAATTTGGCTGACATTATTTTTGTCTGTTCTGCTTTCTTTTATCCACCCTCTGTGGATGATATATTTTATTTTGATTTTTGATCTTTATTGGGTTTTACGGGTCGCATACTTTTCTTTTTATCTGTTGTTGTCTTGGAAGAGATTCAGGAAAGCGATAAAAATCAATTGGTTTGAATGGTTGAAGAACGAAATCCCAGATTGGGAACAAAAAAAGAATGTTATATTTTTGCCTATATATAATGAAGAATTTGGAGTCGTGGACGCGACGTTGAGCGGTTTTCTCGCTTCAACTTATCCGGCTGAAAAAATTTATGTAGTGCTTTCCGGCGAGGAAAGGAATCTTGAGCATTGGGAAAAAATACAGGTCAAGATTAAGGATAAATATGCCGGAAAATTTGCCGACCTGATTTTTAACACCCATCCTTTCGGTTTGCCGGATGAGATTCCCGGCAAAGGTTCAAATATACACCACGCCGAATTCATTTTTAAAGATTACGCGGATGAAAAAGGGTGGAATTATATTGACATTATCGCTTCGGTTTTTGATGTTGACACAATAGCTCATCCTGAATATTTTGCGCATTTAACATATATATATTGCAAACATCCAAGGCCGGATCACAGTTCCTTTCAGCCGTTGACTTTGTATAATAATAATTTGTGGGAGTCGCCTTCGGTCTTAAGAATTATGGCTTTTGGCACAAGTTTTTGGATGCTTTTCAGTTTGGGGCGCTTGGATAATTTGGTTACATTTTCTTCTCACAGCATGAGTTTCAAAGCTATTGTTAATTGCGGCGGGCATAGCAAAAATATTGTCAGCGAGGATTCTAGGATTTTTTTTCAGTGCTGGTTTGCCAATGATGGGGATTATGAGGTTACGCCTTTGTACATTCCGGTTTCAATGGATACTGTCAGAGATGAAAATTGGCTGCGGAGTTTGAAAAATTTATATTATCAGCAGAGAAGATGGGCTTGGGGAGTTGAACATATTCCATACTTGCTTTGGAATTTTGGAAAAAATAAAAAAATCAGTTTGTGGAAAAAAACCGCGATTTTGTTTCACGAATGGGAAGGAAAATGGAGCTGGGCGGTGGTCGCCATATTGATAACGTTGGTTGGGCGTTTGCCGCTATGGGTGGCTGGCGGAGAAGTGCGCCAAAGCGCTCTTTTTTTCAACGCGCCTAATATTCTTGAGGTTCTAATGACTCTAGCCATGGCCGGATTGCTAGTTTCTGCTATAATGAGTATGCTGATATTGCCGAGGAGGCCTGGCAACCATCCGCGATACGGGTATTTGTTGATGGCCGTGCAATGGTTGCTTTTGCCCGTGTCTTTGATTATTTTTTCTTCTTTGCCCTGCCTGGATGCGGTCACTCATTTAATGAGAGGAAAATATTTAGGATTTAATGTGTCGGTTAAGAAACGAACATAATATGCCGGATGAAATTTTGAAAGAACCCAATGTTAGAAAATGGCCCGTTGTATTGCTGGTAATTATTATAGTTTTTACGGCAGGTTTTTTTGCTTTGCGGAATTGGTACCGTTCTGGCGGGCTGCGAAATGTTGTAATAAATAAAATCAGCGAGAAAATTACGAGCAGTCAATCTGAAAATAATTTGTTGCATGAAGCGCTTGGTTTTAATAGCCCAAAGACGTATCTTTTGTTATTTTTAAATAATACGGAAATACGGCCCGGAGGCGGTTTTATAGGAGCTTACGCCGTAGTGCGTGTTGACAAGGGAACGCCGGAGATTTTGAAAGTTGAGGGCACCGAAATTTTGGATAACAATTCTCCGGATTTTACTTCAATGGCTCCGGAGCCGCTTAAAAAATATTTGGGAATAAAAAAATGGAAATTCAGGGACAGCAACTGGTCTCCTGATTTTGCGAGTTCGTCAAAGGTGTCTTTGGATTTTTTTAGAAAAGAAGGCGGCGTGGCGGCAAATGAAATAAACGCCGTAATCGGATTTACGCCCACCCTGTTGGAAGAAGTGTTGAAGATAAGCGGTTCAATCAAAGTTAACGGCGAAGTGTTTACGCCGGAAAATTTTGTTCAAAAACTGGAATATGAAGTTGAGTACGGTTACGTTGACAAGGGATTGGAATTCAGCGACAGAAAAAAAATTCTGCAGGATTTGACTCATGCATTAGCCGCGAGATTGCGCACGGATGTATTTTTGCGTTGGTCGAATTATTGGGCGCTAGCCGAGAGGATGCTGGCGGAAAAGCAGGTGTTGGCTTTTTCAGAATTCGCGGAAGCGCAAAATATTTTAAACAGTAAGGGCTGGAGCGGAGAAATGAAGGCCTCGGCCGGGGATTATATTTTGTGGGCCGACGCCAATCTGGCCGCTTTGAAAACTGATCGTGTTATTAGCAGAACCCTATCTTATTCCACATCTAAAGATAAAAATGGAAAGTATGTTGGAGTTGTAAAAATGAAGTATGTTCATAATGGGAAATTTGATGATTTTACGACGCGGTATCGCACGTACGGCAGGATTTATCTGCCGATTGGCAGTGAATTTATTTCAGTAAATGGAAGCATGAAGGGGGATAAATCCAAGGAGCCGGGCGTTGTTGACCGCGGGATTGAAAATGGCCGGCAATGGTTTGGCGCGTTTATTTCCATAGAACCCGGTAAAACCGGCGAGCTTGCATGGCAATTTTATCTGTCTCCGCAGGTGGCTTCTTTAATCAAAGACGGTGATTATGAATTGTATGTCCAGAAGCAGGCTGGCGCTTTGAATAACAAATTGACTCTTGATTTAAATTTTGATAAAAACGTATTGTTCGCGTCGCCTGGTGAACCAAAAGAAAAGCACGGGGATAATAAGTATGGTTTTTATGGCGATTTTAAAACAGATATGGAATTTAAGGTTAGATACTAAAATTCTTTTATGTTTATTAAGAAAATCGGAATTGATTTGGGAACGACAAATGTTTTGGTTTATGTTCCGAAAAAGGGGATTGTAATCAATGAGCCAAGCGTAGTCGCGATTTCAAAATCCGATGGTAAAATTTTAGCAGTAGGACTTGAAGCTAAAGATATGATTGGCCGCGCGCCTGATTCAATTTTGGCGGAAAGGCCTCTGAAAGATGGGGTAATCGCGAGTTACAAATTGACCGAGGCAATGCTTAGATATTTTATAAATAAAGCTTTGGGAGGCGTTCATTTGTTTAGGCCGGAAGTTATGGTCGCGGTTCCTGCCGGCATCACTTCAACTGAAAGAAGGGCGGTAATAGATGCGACAATCGCGGCCGGCGCAAAGGCCGCATACATAATTAAGGAGCCGGTGGTGGCCGCCATTGGCGCGGATATACCAATAGGCGCGGCTTCCGGGCATATGGTAATTGATATTGGCGGAGGAACCGCCGAGATCGCGGTGATTTCATTGGGCGGAATTGTATCGTGCGGATCGGCCAGGATTGGCGGGAATAAATTTGATCATGCTATAATAGAATATATAAGGCATAAATATAATTTGGCGATAGGTGAGAGGACGGCCGAAGAAGTCAAAATAAAAATCGGGTCGGCGTTATTTATGGATAAGCCACTGGTAATGGATGTAAAAGGCAGAGATATGATATCTGGTTTGCCAAAGACCATGTCTGTTTCGTCTGATGACACAACAGAGGCTCTTCAGCACGATTTGGAGGGGTTGGTAGAGGCGGTAAAAGAAGTTTTGCATAAAACTCCGCCAGAACTTTCTGCGGATGTGATAGACAAGGGCATTATTTTGACCGGAGGCTCGGCATTGTTGCGCAATATGGCCGAATTAATCGCGCAGGCTACTGGCGTAGCCACTTATGTGGCCGAGGAACCGCTGCTTTGTGTGGCAAAAGGCACTGGCATAGCTTTAGACAATTTAGAAAATTACAAACGTAGTATTTTAGCGACAAAGTAGAGAATTATTATTGACCGAAAAAATTGAACAGAAGAACACGGTCTGTTATAATGAATGTTATGGGAATGATAGGCCATAAGAAAATTCTTGGATTTTTTGAAAAGGCGGCTGCTGAAAATAATTTATCGCACGCGTATTGTTTTGTTGGCTGTAATCAGATCGGCAAGAGAAAGATGGCGAGATTATTGGCGGCGCGACTTTTAAAAACAGATGAAGAAAAGTTGGAATTAAATCCTGATTTTTTTTATCTTACTCGCGAAGAGCACGAGACGACCGGAAAAATGCGTAAAGACATAGCCGTATCGCAAGCCCGTCATTTGAAATCCAGGCTGAGCGTTAAGTCGTGGCTCGGCGGATATAAGGTCGCGATAATTGACGAAGCTGAAACATTAAACGACGAATCAGGCAACGCGCTTTTAAAAACATTGGAGGATTCAAATGAAAAAACTGTTTTATTTCTTTTGACGGTTGATGACAACGCGCTTTTGCCGACAATCCGTTCCCGCTGTCAGATATTTTATTTTTCACTTGTTCCGCAAAAAGAGATGGTTGATGGTTTGTATGGCATGGGATTTGATAAAAAAATTGTGGAGGAGATTTCAGAATTTTCGTGTGGCCGTCCGGGTTTGGCGATAAATCTCGCGAGTGATGAAAGTTTGAGGGAATATTTTAAACAAGAATTTGCGAGATGGACTAAAATTTCCACTAAACCATTTTTTAAAAAAATCGCGGCTTTTGAAGATTTGCTGGGCGATAAAACGGACGGTGTAAAAACTAGGGACAAAATTCAGGAGTCAATAGATATTTGGATTATGTATTGGAGGCGCGCAATGCTGGAAAAACCGGTGTCGCGAGCCGTGAAGGAAATCGCGCGCTTGATTGACGGACTGCAGGAGACAAAAAAATTAGTGTCAATGAATGTAAATTCAAAATTATTGCTGGAACAATTGTTTCTAAAATATTCGGTGTAAATTTTTTTGTAAAAAAATTTAATTGTAAAAACTATGATGAAAAGAAAATATTATTTGTTGCTTGGGCTGGCCGTTTTTCTGATTTTAGGAGGCGCGGGTTGCGTTCAATTCGGCGGGCAAGCAAAAGGGACAATGGGAGTTTATAGATCCGCTGATGGAGGTGAGCAGTGGTTTTTAAAGGGAATTTATCCAACGCCAAAGGGCGTGTTGACCATTGCCGGAGTAAAGGTTTACAGATTTTTTTCCGACCCAAGCGACGATAACGCAATATATTTAGGTTCAAGGGGCCAGGGACTTTATTATACTTATGATAACGCTGATACATGGAAATCATCCGACGCGATGAATGGCCTGTTTATTTACGCGTTGACCGTTGATCCGAAAAATAAATGCGTGATTTACGCGAGTGACGGGCCTCATGTTTTTAAAACAAAGGATTGCATGAGAACTTGGAGCACCGTATTTACCGAGGCCATACCGTCTCAAAGATTCGTCGCTCTTGTTTCGGATATAGAAGATTCAAATATTATTTACGGCGCGGAGATCAGCGGAGATATTTTGCGGAGTCTGGACGGAGGGGGGAGCTGGAGGATAGTGAAAAGATTTAATTTTGAATTAAGAGATTTGGTAACAGATGCGTCCGGAAAATTGTACGCGGCTTCTTATAAAAATGGACTATATCGCTCGGATGACGGCGGCGACACTTGGAAAAATTTAAGCGATGATTTCAAAAATCACAGCGACAGCATGACTTTTTATCGTTTAATTTTAAATCCAGCGCAAAGAGACAGCTTGTTTTGGATTTCAAAGTATGGCATCTTAAGATCAGATGACGCCGGTGTAAGCTGGACAGATATTAAACTTCTGACTCCTCCCGGGAGCGTGAATATTTACGCGTTCGCGATAAACCCCAATAATCAGAAAGAAATGTATTATACCGGCACGATTTTGGGAGACAAGAACAAGAATGTAAGATCAACTTTGTATAAGTCAACCGACGGTGGCGAGAATTGGATAACGAAAAAATTGCCGACCAACACAATTCCGGTTGACATGCGCGTGCACCCGGATAATGGGAAGGTATTATTTTTAGGTTTTACAGTGCTTTAATATTATATGAATATAAATGATTTTAATGGGGACTTTGACAAGGTAATTGAATTTCTGAAAACAGATATTACCGGATTGCGGACAGGTCGCGCCTCCTCGGCTATTGTGGAAGATATTATGGTGGAGGCGTATGGTTCGCATCAGCCGATCAAGGCCATTGCCTCTATTACTGTTTCGGATGCCAAAACAGTAAATATTGATCCGTGGGATAAATCAATTTTGGCCGCGCTTGAAAAAGCCATTCGCGATTCTTCTTTGGGAATTAATCCGGTAAACACCGGCTCGCAGATTAGGTTATTTTTGCCGGAACTTACAACCGAACGCAGGCAGGAACTTATAAAAGTTTTGCACCAAAAATTGGAGCACGCGAGAATTTCAGTGAGAAAAGTTAGAGAAGAAGTTAAGGAAATGATAAAAATGTCCGAGGACAACAAAGAGATTGGCGAGGATGAAAAGTATAGGTTGGAGGAAGAGTTGGATAAGCTTGTGAAAGAATATAATGACAAAATTAAGGATGTGGGAGAAAAAAAAGAACAGGAGATAAATACGATTTGAAATTTTTAAAATTAAAACGCCGCCCGATTAAAGGCGGCGTTATTGTTCCTCGGCTTCCCGCAACAGTAAAACTTTTACTATTATGGGAATTGGGCCGAGGAGAGGTTGGCCCTAAACTTGAGGAGCTTGCGCGTGTGGCGGGGGTCGTACAGTGAGGTTCCGCCCGCGAGAAGGATGTACAGAATGGCGTACACGATGCGGGCGAAAGAGTAGAGGTAGTAAGCGGCGCCTACCCCAGCGACCACGAGCAAGAAAATGAGCAAACTCATGCCTAAATGATAGCGCAAAATAGCCCATTTGTCAATGGTTGACGTAAATGGCATGAGTAAGTTACAATTAAAGCCGGTTTGAGGTCTTTTTTTATTCATTAAAATTTGATATACTTATTAACACCTGTCATCCCGAACGAATGTGAGGGATCTCTGTCCAAACCGACAGAGATTTCTCGTCATTACATTCCTCGAAATGACAAAAAAACACTATATGCCAAACAACAACAACAAAATGGACAAAGTCATTTCGCTGGCCAAACGCCGCGGTTTTATTTTTCCTTCAGCGGAAATTTACGGCGGGCTTTCTTCCACATACGATTATGGCCCGCTTGGCGTTGAATTAAAAAACAACATAAAAAAAGCGTGGTGGAAGGCGATGGTGCAAAAACGCAACGATGTTGTTGGCTTGGATTCCGCGATTTTAACTCCCAAAATTGTCTGGGAGGCGAGCGGGCATTTGCAAAGTTTTCATGATCCGCTGGTGGAATGCAAGAATTGCCATCATCGTTTTCGAGCCGATCATTTGTTGGAAGCAAAACAGGCCGAGCCGGGTTATATAAAAGAAGAGCCGGTTTCGGTCGCGGAAATTCCGTGTCCTGATTGCGGGGGCGTTTTAAGCGAGCCGAAAAATTTTAATTTGTTGATGAAAACCGAACTGGGTTCTGTTGAAGGGCAAAAAGAAGAAGCGTATTTGCGCGGAGAAACATGCCAAGGAATTTATTTGAATTTTTTAAATGTTAAGGAGTCAATGCGTCAAAAATTGCCGTTCGGAATCGCCCAAATCGGCAAAGCGTTCAGAAACGAAATCACGACTAAAAATTTTACATTCCGCATGCGCGAATTTGAACAGATGGAAATGCAGTATTTTGTAAATCCAAAAGACGCGCCGGAACATTTTGAATATTGGCGCGAGCAAAGAATGAGTTGGTATAAAGAACTTGGCATTAAGGAAGAAAATTTGCGCTGGCGCCAGCACGCGGCCGACGAGCGCGCGCATTACGCCAAGGACGCGTGGGATATTGAATACAACACACCGTGGGGCGGTTGGAAGGAAATGGCTGGCGTCCACAATCGCGGCGATTGGGATTTGTCGCGCCATGGCAAATATTCAGGCGCAGATCTTTCTTACGCTGTTTCGGAATCAAAAGAAAAA
>ERZ1292632.1459-Hain-H43-01um-R2-1459-length-22765-cov-6_pt2 | contig 19224 bp, 13 predicted proteins | sample MGYA00564407_ERZ1292632 | MGnify/ENA primary metagenome ERZ1292632 (study PRJEB36523, sample SAMEA6512637) | groundwater metagenome | collected 2019-01-08 | study: AquaDiva: Metagenomics assemblies of 32 groundwater samples | reverse complement strand
GTTTCAAATGTATTAGGTCAACCTGACAACAAAGTTACTTATATGGGAGATTTACGATCAAGAATTACCGTAGGATTTACTTTTGAAGATTGCCAACCATCACCAAGTCCTACTCCTAGCCCAACACCAACTGCTACAGCAACTACCAGACCAACACGTACACCAACTGCAACCCCTACAGTAACGTCTACGCCCACACCAATTTTACAGTGCAATTCAAGGTGTAAATATGATAACCAATGTGTCTCAGGACAGGTTTGTTATAAACCATTTGGATTTGGTTATGGTAGTTGTAGAAATATAGAATGTAAAAAAGAAAGTAGCTGTATTTGTAAAACACCAACACCAACTCCAACTTCAACGGCTGTACCTACACCAACTGTGACTTCAACGCCAACTGGTGAACCAAATTTCTGTGGTGGAACGTGTGGTAGTAATACTAATTGCCAAGGAAACCTATTCTGTTATATTGAAAATGGACAAACATCAGGATTTTGTAGAAATCCTTCATGTCCAGGGGCAGGTAACTGTGGTTGTAGTGTAACTTCTGTTCCATCACCTGTTCTTGGAGTAACTGCGCCACCAGTTTTACCAAAAACAGGTGTAAACGAAAACCTTTTGCTTTTGGGAATTGGAGGTCTAGGGTTTTATTTGATAAAGTTAAGACGATTTAGATGAATTCTCTAGGTCTAATTTATAGTAGTGAGTGGAAAAAACCTTCAGACCAGACTCAGGTATCTATCAGTAAATTTGGGAAATTAGCCTATCATGTAATTCGTGTCTTGGGTGGCGGTCTCTTAGGCTTTGCCGTTATAGGTTTAATTTTTAGTTTTTACCCCATTATTAATGAGGAAATTTCATATCGATTTAAAACTAGTCCAAAATATAGTCGGTTTGGTGATCTACTCTCACAAATTAATGCAGAAAATATTATTGTTATTAAAGAAGAAACCCAAAAACTTGGAACGGGTTCTTATTTTTCTGCCTATATTCCAAAGATAAACGCTAAAGCAGATATTATTTCAAATGTTGATCCAGGTAAAAGAGAAGAATATATGGAAGCACTTCAGAATGGAATTGCCCATGCCAAGGGTACATATTTCCCAGGCCAAGGTAAAAGTATATATTTATTTTCTCACTCAACAGACTCCTTTTTAAATTTTGCTAAATATAACGCTGTTTTCTATCTTCTTAGTAAACTTGAAAAAGGAGATCGCGTAATTATTTATTTCTTAGATAAAAAATATAAATACGAAGTTAGTGAAAAAATAATAGCAAAGCCCGAAGACACTTCTTGGTTACAAAGAGAAGGGAATGGAGAGGAGCTTATAATGCAGACTTGTGACCCACCAGGAACAACATGGAACAGATTAGTGGTTGTAGCTAAACCTCTCTATTGACATACAGCTACTTTTTAGTAAAATTGAAGAAGTAGTTTAAGTTAGCTTCGGCCCGTGTAAATATCAATTCATGCAACCAGACGAACAAGTACAATCACAATCCAATTTGGGATATGGCTCACGCCGTATTCCTGATGCTGATCTTCCTACAGAATATGTAGAAGGTATTTTAGACATTGCCCACGAAGGGTCAGGACTCTTAAGACCTAAAAACTTTGCTCCAAGTGCTAATGATATTTATATCTCAAGCTCACAAATTAGAAGGTTTAATTTAAGGTTAGGGGATAAAGTGGGAGGACAAGCCAGAAGACCTAAAGAAAATGAAAGATATTGGGGGTTACTCAAACTCGAAAAGATAAATGATCAAGATTCAGAAGAATTTTTGAAAAAAACTAGAATTAATTTTGATGAAATGATGGTTATTTACCCAGACGAGCAATTAAAGCTTTCTACAACAGAGGATGTTTTAACTACAAGAATGGTTGATTTGGTGGCTCCTGTTGGTTTTGGCCAAAGAGCTTTAGTAGTTTCCCCTCCAAAAGCTGGAAAAACATGGCTTGTCAAAGACATGATTACAGGAATTGCAGAAAATTACAAAGACAGAGTTCATTTAATGGCTGTTTTAATAGGAGAGAGGCCAGAGGAAGTAACAGACATTCTTCGTCATTTGCAAAAGGTAACTGATGGTAAAGGGGAAATTGGAGCATCTAATTTTGATGAGGCACCACAAGACCAAACAAGAGTTGGGGAGCTTGCATTAGAAAGGGCAAAGCGTTTAGTTGAAGATGGTAAGGATGTAGTTTTACTGTTAGATTCAATTACTAGAATGGCAAGGGCATATAATTTAGCTCTTCCCACCTCCGGAAGGACACTTACAGGCGGTTTTGACCCAGTAGCTTTATATCCTGCCAAGAAATTCTTTGGGGCAGCTAGAAAGATTGAAAATGCTGGAAGTTTAACGATTATTGGTACATGTTTAATTGAAACTGGCTCTCGAATGGACGATCTTGTATATGAAGAGTTCAAAGGTACTGGCAACATGGAGCTTCATCTCACCCGTAAGCTTGCTGAAAAAAGAATATTCCCAGCCATAGATGTTTCTAAATCAGGCACAAGACAGGATGAACTGTTGTTTGGAAAAGATAAACTTACAAAAGTAAACACATTAAGACGCATGATTGATATGATCTCAGAGGATGAAAGAACAGAAACATTACTTGGGAAACTTGCCAAAACCAAAGACAACGACAAATTCCTGGACACCCTCAAAACAGCTTAATTTGTTACAAACTGGTACTTGATATCCTTAAAAAATGTTGTAAACTGGTACTATGTTTACAAGAAATATAGAAAAGGATTTAAAAGAGTGGAAAATATCTACAATTCGAAAACCATTAATTTTACGTGGCGCTAGGCAAGTTGGTAAAACTTCAGTTGTTAGAAAGTTTGCGAGCGAAAATTTTGATAATCTAGTTGAAATAAATCTTGAGCAAGAAAGCCAAAAAGAGTTTCTTGAGGGAGCAGATAATGTTGATGAATTTATTAGGAGATCTGAAATCTTAACTAATGAAATAGTAATTTGTGGTAAAACGCTTTTTTTTATTGACGAAATTCAAGAATCTTTAGAAGCGCTAAAATTACTCCGTTTTTTTGCGGAAGAAAAACCAGATTTACATTTGATAGTAGCAGGATCTTTACTTGAGGCTAAAATGTCAGGAATATGGAGTGTTCCTGTTGGCAGGATTGAATATATGTATCTTTACCCAATGACCTTTTCTGAATTTTTAAAAGCACTTGGTGAAGAAAGATATATCGAAGGTAATAATTTTGAAATAAGTCATGATACATTATTAAATAACTTAAAGAATTATTTGTTGGTTGGCGGTATGCCCGAGGCTGTTTCAAGCTTTGTAAAAGACAATAGTTTTATTAAAGTACAAAATGTTCACGGTAGACTAATACACTCGTACGAAGATGATCTCCCTAAATACTCAACTGTTTTAAAGAAAAAATATCTAGAATTAGTCATGGATTTTGGACCTAAAATCGCAGGTGGTATCTATAAATACGATAATTTTGGGGGATCGAGTTATAAAAGCCGTGAAGTTAGTGACGCAATATATATGCTTTCAAAGGTTCTACTTTTAAAAGAAATTCCATCAATAAACTCAATAAACTTACCAATTATCCCTAAGTACAAAAGAGCTAAGAAGATGATCTGGTTAGATGTTGGAATTGTTAACTTTGCAAATAGAATTACAACAGAAATATTAAAAGGTGAATATAAAGGTAGAATTATGGAGCAATTTGTGGGGCAAACATTACTTGCCAAGGGTTTGAGAAGACGAGAAGATGTTGTTTACTGGTCTAGAAATAAAGATGAAGGATCTGCTGAAGTCGATTTCTGTTTTCAACATGAGGATAAAATTGTAGGAATTGAGGTAAAGTCAGGGAACACTAAGAACTTAAAATCATTGTTTAGTATGATTAATATTGGCGGAGACATTGTTCTTCCCGTTCGTGTATCTTGGGATAAATTGGGAATTGAAAAATACCAACATAGTGGGAAAAATTATAAAATATTAAACATTCCATTTTATTTGCTAGATAGAATATACGAATTTTTAAATACCCTCAAGACCGCCTGACGCTTCCCCCTATATATAATATACTATATACTACATACTAATTCGTATGGAAGAAATATTAAATTTTACAGAAGAGCTAAAACTATTTTTTAGAGATCTAGGCTTTTACCTAACCAAAAAACTTCATTTATCTTTTTTAAGGTTTGAAGAAGGTAAGGGTGCTTTTGTGACCGCCCTTTATAAACAAAGAGGAAAGTACGCACGTAAACTTATTCATACTGGTATGGCGGGTTTGGCAGGTGCGGGGATGATGATTGCTCCAGTTATAGCTCAAGAGTTTCCTGGAAGGTCAGTTAATCCTTGGGAAGTTGAATCAAACCCACAAGTTTTATCCGCAACTACTGAATCCGGCGCAATTGAAACATTGGTTTCTGAAAAAGTTCGTGACGGTATCAAAGAATATACAGTTGAAGAAGGGGATACTATTGCCTCAATTGCCAAAAAGTTTGGAGTTGATACAGATACTATTAAGTGGGAAAACAATTTAACAGGTGACAAAATAAAATTAGGTCAGACTTTAAAAATTCTTCCTGTTGTTGGAATTGCCCATAAAGTTGCAAAAGGTGACACTGTTTATTCAATTGCCAAAAAATATGATTCATCTGCACAGGCAGTTGTAGACTTTCCATTTAATACATTTAGTAATGATGAAACTTTTGAACTAGCTATAGGGCAAATTGTTATAGTTCCAGACGGAGTAAAGCCTGCTGAGACAATCACTTCTCCTAGAATTAGACAGCTCACACCTGACGCCGGATCTGTGGTTGCATCGGGTAATTTTGTTTGGCCAACGGCAGGTACCATTTCACAAAATTACGCTTGGTATCATCCAGGAACCGATATAGCTAATCGTGCATCACCAAATGTCTTGGCGGCTGACTCAGGACGGGTAACTTATTCTGGATGTTTAACCTATGGTTATGGTTGCCATGTTAGAATAGATCACGGTAATGGATTTACAACACTTTATGCCCATTTCTCACAACTTTATGTAACTGTTGGCCAAAGCGTATCTCGTGGATCTGCAATTGGAAAAATGGGTTCAACAGGGAGATCAACAGGAACACATCTTCATTTTGAAGTAGCCAAAAATGGTGTTAAATTAAATCCATTAACTGTGTTAAGATAAATTGTGAAAAATAAAATATCGGTCAAAAATATAATTTTTCTAATTATGATTGTCGTATCTATTCCTGTTTCGTTAGTTCTTCTTAATCAAAAGACAAATTTTTTTAATAGGGCATCTGGGGTAAATGCAAATCTTTTAATAGATGCGGCCCGCCTCGTCGGAGACGAGTCGAGGCAAGAATCTTGGAGAAATTTAGCTCAAGGTGGTGAAGAAAAAGGAAGGCAACTTTTACCTGTCTTAGATCAAACCAAAGCATTAAAACCAAATTACATCAGAATTGATCATGTTTTTGATTACTATACCCCCGAAGAACTTGACCAAGTTGTTAGAGATATCACCGCAACTGGCGCAAAACCTTTTATCTCTCTTTCATATATGCCTGCATCACTTGCAAAAGGTGGGGATATTACCGGCCTTCCAAATGATTGGCAGGCTTGGGAGAATTTAGTTACCAAAACCGTAGAAAGAATAAGTGGGAGAAGTGGCTTAAATATTAATAATGTATATTATGAGGTCTGGAATGAACCCGATTTATTCGGCAAATTTAAAACATATGGGTCAAAAAATTACTTAGAATTATATTCACATTCTGTTGTTGCAGCAAATAGAGCAAGTAATGTAAATTCTTTCAAAATAGGTGGTCCAGCAACAACTGGATTTTATGATAATTGGTTAAATAAACTTGTTGTGTTAAGTCAAGAAAGAGGGGTGAGACTCGACTTTTTAAGTTGGCATAGGTACTCCAAAAAATTATCTGATTACGAAGATGATTTAGAAAAGGCGAGCCATTTTGAAGGATATGAATTAGCTGTAACTGAACTTGGACCAAACAGCGAAAATGATAAAGTCTATGATGGTAATTTTGGCGCTATCCATTTAATTGCAACTACTGCACTGATGGAGGGGAAAATTGATAAACTATTTAATTTTGAGATAAAAGATGGAATTGGTCCTGAAAAATATTGGGGTAGGTGGGGTATGCTAACTCATGAAAAGTGGGGAACACCTGAGGTTAAACCTAGATACCGCGCTATGCAATTTTTAAATAATCTGATTGGAGGAACTAATTTATTTTTAGAAGGCCAAGGATCATGGGTAAAAGCTGTTGCAAAAAGGTATGACCCGGCTGCTGGCGCAGTCGAGGTAAAAATATTAATCGTTAACTATGATGAATACGGTAAACACACAGAAGCAGTACCAATAAAAATAGTTAATCTACCTTCAAATTCATTTAATTTAAAAAGAATTGATTTTAATGGTGGTGTAAATACAGAAAAAATTGAATTACCAGAAAATATTTGGGAAACTACATTATTTTTTAAACCAAATACAGCCTCAATTTTTGAACTTACATTTTAAATAGGCTATTGACCCCGATTAAATCGGGGTTGACAAGATTTTAAAAAGACAGCATACTTAAATAAATATATGGAAATTGCCCTTCTTCCTTGGAAAAAAGTTTTTAATTATGGCTTGATAGCGGTTGTCTTAATATTTTTATATTCATGGATTATGTCTCCCTTGGTTATCACAGTAACGGGTGTAGGGGAAGCCTCTGTGCCAGCTGAAAATGCTTTATTAACTTTTTCTTTAGTCTCAAACACTGATAATCCAAATGATGCAGTTACTTTGGTTAAAGAAAATGTTAAAAAAATTAAAGAATCACTAAAAAACTTTGGAGTTGGAGATTCTGATGTATATGAGTCACAAGTTACCGTAGTTCCAGCTGGAGCAGTGGTTGCCGGTTCAACAGGGTTTCAGGCATCTACAAGTATCGGACTAAAAATAAACTCAGTTTCAAACCTAGATTCACTAACAGCAGCTCTTTATGGTTTGGGAGCATCTGTTGTTTCTCAACCACAATTATCTGTAAAGAATAGTAAAAAAGTGGAAAGTGAAGCCTACGAATTAGCCTTAAAAGATGCAAAATCAAAAGCTAATTCAGTGGCTTTGAAAAACTGGAAATTGATTAAAAAAATTGTATTAATTCAAGAATCACAAACGCCAGCAACTACAACAGTTACTAAGCAGGCAAGTGAAATAGACTCTGCTGAGTTAGACGTTGATCCAAACACCGGCCTGATCAAATTCTCCAAGGTGTTATCAGTCTCATACAAGTTGTGGTGATTTTCCCACAAAAGGGGATTAGATTGGGGTCAGTTATAGTAAGCTTGCACCGTAACTATTTATTTCTGAGGCAAGAGTCGAATACTTATCCTCCAAGTCATTTATCCCAAAAGGGACAGGGGAAATTCGATAGTCGATTTTATTTGCGATTTTCTTTAAATCCAGAGAATTATTAAAGTAATCATTCCCAAATATAGGAGAGACAACACAAATGTCGATATCACTATATTTGTTGGCAGTTTTTTTTGCATATGATCCAAAAAGATAGGCTTTCGTCACAGGAATACCATTTTTTTGAACTTGATTAATGTACTTAATTGCAATTTTTGTGGCGTCTATCATATTTTTTGTTTAAATAATTCATAAAAATTCATACCGATTTTCATCCATTCATCTGTATATTCTTTTGTAGCCTTTTTGTAAATTTTATATTTATGTTCTTCGTATCTCGCAGAAACATTGAATTCTGAAATTTGATCTAACTGATCGACTTCAGTATCGTTAAGCTCAAGGCCTGCTAGTTCAGAAATTTGTTTTAAATTGTGAATATATGGTGGGGCTTCGTCCTTCATTGAAATATATAAAGTCTTTAATATTTTTTCAAGAGCTAGATGTAGAAAAAATAAAGCATGATGGTACTTTTTGCTATTATAAAGTTTATTTGCAGTATCAAGCGCATCATCTGATCCGTCCACCCAGATTTTTATTGCGGCTTCCTGTGTCATACCAAAATTATATCATAAAGCTGATAGTATTTTCCCCAGCCACAAAAGGGGATTAGTTAGAAACTGGCTGATTCAGAAGAAATTTATAGAGTGGTATTAGTTTTATAGTTATTTTTTCTTTTTTGATTTTATCCTCTAAATCCCAAGTTATAATTTTCAAGTTTTTACACTTAAGTTCAACAGATGCTTTTAGTAAACTTCGTATCTCTCGATCATTTATTTCGTTTTCATTCGAGACATAAGTCACTTGAATCAACTCTGATACTGTTTCTAGCTTTCTCACGACAAAATCTACTTCATGATTTTGATAATCTTTCCAGTAATAGCAGTCATCAATATTATTAGCAACCAGATTTTCCATCAAACGGCCTAAGTTTTCTGAAAAGTTGTTCGAGAATCTTGATATAAAAAAATTATCTACAAAATATGGTTTTTTGGGAGCCTTGTCCCTTTTCTTTATATTTTGAGTATGTAGTTCTAAGTTTTTCATAAAATACGACTCTTCTAGATACGATATGTATTTAGCGACAGTAGTTTTACTGACATTGTAGCCTAGACTTTTCAGAGAATTGGCAAGCTTTGATATTGTATAATAAGGCGAATTAAGTAGTAATTTAATAAGTTGTGATATTACTACTTTATTTCTAATCTTGTGTCGCTCTATAACATCTCTTTTTAAAAAAGTTTTATAATATTCATCAAGAATTATTGTTTTTTTACCTTCATCAACAATAGTTATTTCAGGAAATCCTCCAAATTTTAAATATTCGCGCATGTAATTTAAAATTTTAGGATCTGGCAATAATTTTATGTCAACGTCTTTGAATTTTAAAAACTCTCTAAAATTTAGAGGCTTTGCGTCCAGTGTTAATGATCTGCCACGTAATTCAGTTGGAAGTTCATTTGACGATAATTTTGATGAACTCCCTGTCACAAAAAGTTTGTGATTCGTGGTTTCTGTGACTCTTCTTGCCCATTTTTCCCAACCATCTATGTTTTGAACTTCGTCCATAAATAGTGTATATGATTTTGATCCTGAAAATTCCGTAATTACATCAAGAAGTGTAGTTAAGACTTTAACGTCGTTTGGAAATCTTTCATCTTCAAAATTTATATAAACAGTATTTTCTTTACCTATTTTTTCTATCACAGAAAAGAAAAGAAATGTTTTTCCTGTTCTTCTGAATCCAACAAGCGCAGTAACCTTTTTAAGTGGTAAATTATAATAGGGGAGTAAATCTAATTCCCTTTCTGTCACAATAGGAAGGGGATTGCTCCACCATTCCATTATTATTTTTTCTAAATCTTGTTTCATATCTCTATGTCTATTGGACAATACTATCAACTATTGTCCAGTATGTCAAGTACTATTACTCGCCCCCAGCCACAAAAGGGGATTAGATTGAGGATATATAATTTTCTATTGCTTCAATTGTTGTGACCCAATTACGCCCTTCTTTATGAGCGTCAATTTTTCTATGTCTTGCCAGTAAATTTAGATATTTTGATGAATATCTTGTTTTTTTGCTAATTTTAGAAAGTGATAGATATTTATTATTTTTTGATTTTGAGTCCAGAATTGTTTCCAAATATATGTTAAGTGATCTCTCAACGGCTTGTGCCATAAATTCTATGAATGGTAATAAATTATTTTTATCAGCTTTTGAAAGTGTTTGGTAATATTTTTTGCGATCATTTTTTAATATTGTAACTAAGGGGTAGCCTGCTTGTAAAAGTAAAATATTCATTACTAATCTTGCGGTTCGACCATTACCATCATCAAAAGGATGGATAGCAACTAGCTTGTGATGTAAAATGCTTGCAATTTCAATTGGGTGCAACTTATCCTGATTTTTTCTAAACCAAGAAATCGTTTTTGACATTAAATATGGTATCTCTGTTGCAAGAGGTAACTTGATATTTGATCCAGCTATGGCTACAGATGAAGACCTATATTTACCAGCTATAGTTTTATCTATTGGTGCAATTACCAAGCTTTGAATTTGACGAATAAGATTTTGGGATAGGGTAAAGTGAGAATTAAAATCGATTAAATCATATATAAATTCAAGTGCTTCCTGATGACTTTTGGCCTCTAGATGGTTTTTTAATGATTTTCCTTTTATAGTTATTCCTTCATTAATTACTAAATAAGTTTCTTTGTAGGTTAGGTTGTTGCCTTCAATTGCATTGCTGTTGTATGTCATTTCAAGCATAAATCTCTCGCGTAGTTTGCTTATAATAGTGGGCGATAATGGCCTGTGGTTTTTCAACCTATGCCATTTTTCGTCAATACGATTGATTAAATCTTGAGATAAATAGGCTGGTTTAGTATGGTATAGCCTCATATTTACTACTATACCATATTAAGAAAATTTGTCAAACTTTTGTTTTGGGTTACCCCCCCCAGCCACAAAAGGGGATTAATTAATGTCTTGAGTTAAAAAATCTAAGATATGCAGGTGTGTAATTCCGTTTACGTTTCCCTGTGCCATTGTATCCATTGTTACAACATATTTTGGATAATTATCTTGGATATTTAATAAATTTCCAAACTCTCTGGCACCAACCTTTTTTGATGAAATTAGATAAGAAACTTGGACATAAATTCGAGTCCCGTTCTTTTCACCAACAAAGTCGATCTCAGTTTTGCCTAACTGGCCTACATATACTTTATATCCAGACTCAATTAGTTTAGAATAAACGATGTTTTCTAGGATTTTATTGATATCGATTTGCTTGAAATCACATATTACATGGCGAAGTCCTAAGTCTTCAAAATAGTATTTCTCTCCAATTTCAAAAATCTTTTTGCCAGAGATATCAATACGTGGTGATTTATTGATAAAAAAACTACTAGATATAAATGATAAATAATTAAGTACTGTGTTAGGAGATAGATTAATATTTTGAGATTTAAGAAAATCACTTATTTTTTTTGCAGATAGAATTGATCCAAGGTTATCTGCTAGATATTCAATTAATCGTTCTAAAAAGTTTATATTTCTGATTGCGAATCTGGATATAACATCCTTTAGAATAACTGAGTTGTATACATTTTTAAGATATCCAAACACTTGATCGTCTGTTAACTCTAAGTTAACGAGATATGGTAGACCACCGTATCTCATAAATTTTTCAAGGGATTTTAGATCCTTTGTTAGATTATGAAATTTTAAGAATTCTAGATAAGAAAGGGGATGAATCTTAATTTCGATGTATCTACCAGAAAGCTTTCCTGCCAAGTCTGATGATAATAGTTCGCTATTACTACCAGTTAAATAAACATCGTACCCTTTTGACAGAAAGCTTCTAATCGCTTTTTCAAAACCTTCTATTTCTTGAACTTCATCGATAAAAATATATAACCTTGAAGCTTTTTTGTTAAGATCCGTTACATATTTTGTAAGATCATGGTAATTTTTTATATTATCAAAAGCATAACTTTCCTTATCAATATATATGATATCGGCGTTTTTACCACTTTTAGTGGCCAAGCTTCGTTTATTTTTTTTGATAAAATCAATGACTTGAAGCATCAAATAGCTTTTTCCCACACGTCTCTGTCCTGTAAAAACTTTGATAATTTGTTTATTTATATAAGGTTTTACAAGATTTATATACTTTTCTCTAGCGATATATGTTTTATCTGTATCTAAAACTTTCATGATATTCTTTATTTCTTTTAAGTATAACTAAAACATGTTATACTGTCAATACCACTTCCCAGCCACAAAAGGGGATTAATTCGAATTGACACTTGACAAAAAGACTACTTTTTGTCTAATATATAGCTATATGTTTACACAAAATGCAAACTTGTTCACCAAAAGAAAGATCTTACCAGTTTTAGAAAAGCATTTGGATTCATCAGAGCCTATTGTTTTGACTGGTTTTCGTAGAGTGGGAAAAACTACAGTTGTAAAATATCTTTTTGATAATTTAAAAACAGACAATAAGATATTTCTAGATATGGAAAGTCCAATTAATCAAAGAATATTTAAAAAAGAAAATTATGAATCAATTGTGTCGGATTTAACAAACTTAGGATTAGATATCAAGACCAAAGCTTATGTATTTATTGATGAGATACAATATTCAAAAAAATCACCATCAATAGTAAAATATTTATTCGATCATTACAAAATTAAATTTGTATTGACGGGATCAAGTAGCTTTTATTTAAAAAATCATTTTGGAGAAAGTTTATCTGGAAGAAAGTTTTTATTTGAACTTTTTCCATTGGATTTTGAGGAATTTTTATGGTTTAAAGGTGAAAAAATGTCACTTGACGCAGATTATGATTTATTAAGACACTTGTATGATGAATATATGGAGTTTGGGGGACTACCTGCAGTTGTATTAGAAAACGACATTGATAATAAAAGGCTTAGACTTGATGATGCCTTGGGATCATATTTCCAATTGGATGTTGTTAACCTAACATCTTTCCAAGAAAGAAAAAATCTAGAATCCTTAATGTTTCTACTTGCAAGCCGTGTTGGTAGTAAATTAGATATTACTAAACTTGCGCAAACTTTAGGAGTATCAAGACAGACTTTATATGGTTACCTAGAATTTTTAAAAGAGACTTATTTAATTAATTTGGTTCCGCAATATTCAAATTCAAGCGATGTAGTTGTTCGCAAAGTTCAAAAGTTATATTTTAATGATACGGGTATTGCAAATAGAGTAGAAAAACTTTCTCAGGGTCAAATTTTTGAAAATACAATTTTCAATCAACTTTATTTAAAAAACTATTTTAATAATTTAGGTCAAACCTTGAAACCTAGAGTTTATTATTATCAACTTAAAACTGGTGCCGAGATAGATTTTATCACTGAAGGTGTCGGCTATGAAGTTAAATTATCGGGGTCAATATACGATGTTAATCGTATGGAGAGGTTTTCCAAAAAACTTGATTTAGTTGATAGTAAGGTGATAAGCCTCGAGAAAAGCAATGAAGAAAATAATAAGATAATTTATCCATTTAATTTGTGATAGATTTATTTTTCAAACATAGGTGAATCAGGCAAATCCTAGTTATTTTTTAATACAAATTCAAACTTCTCTTTTGGAATAGACTCGTAACTATTATTGTCTAACCAATCAAAAAATATTTGCTTCGTTATATCATCTAACGAGTTAATTCCTACGACGAATCTCCTTTTTTTTGGAATTGGAGTAAGTACAAAATTTTTATCAGTAACGATTCCCATATCTAGTAAACCATAAAGCTGATTTGATTTATTTATTTCCTCTGCTGTGGGTGTAGTCAGTATTGCTCCTGTTTGAGTTATATTTTTAGGTATTTGTGATTCAATAAATATTCTAGTCAGATAACCATTTAAAAACTTTTTATATACAAAAAATATAGTTAATAGGATCAAAAATATTATGATTACTGTTTTAATTATCTTTTTCATTTTTATTAATTATATATTTAAGGATTTATAAATTCTTGTTCAATTAAATTGTCGACTTTGTCCGTACTGTTATCTGGTGGATTGATAATAATTAAATCTGGAGAATACCAATTTCCATATTCATCTTGGCCACCTAAAATTTTTAGATATTTACCATCTTGATTTTTACAATCAAATTCATAATTTGTCGTTACGATACATTTATAATCTGTGCCCCAGTTAGGATCAACAAGATTAAATACAGGTTGTTCATATTGATATCCTTCTAACTTTTCCATACTATAGCCGTTGAAATATGCGTGATGCGAAAGACTATCATTAAATCCTTGAGCCCAAAAGTTTGCAGATATCCAGATAATCGCATCTTTGTCTGTATAAATTGGAATATCACTTAATGGTTTTAAATATTTTTCATATGTAACATTATATTTTTCAAGATAGTTTACATTTTCTAACCAACTTGTGCCATCACAGTCTAGCTGTTCGGTTAGTAACATTTCATTAGCTATGTTAGTTGGTAACTCATTTGATAGGTTAAATTCATTTAATATATTAGCGGTTGATGTCGGTCCACAAGAAATATTTCCCATAGTCCTGTTCGATCTTGTTCCATCTGGATTCTTACAATTATATACTAATACCTGATCTTTCCATCTCTCATCCCATTGAACAAAAGGTTCTGGTTCATTTGGTGTGGGTTCGTACCCATCAATAAGCATTAATGCCTCTCTGATGATATTAGTAACTGACGAGGAATTATTAGCTGGAATATCAGTTATTGGAACAATTGGTTTGTTGGCTAAAGTATCACTTTTTTTCTTCGTACCAAATACTTGCTCAGTTATATTTTTATAGGTTTCAACAACTTTATCTGTAATTCCAAGTTGATCAGCAACATATATAGCAATGGGTAGACTAGCTGCAATTGCCCCACCAGTGAAAGTTATACCTCCCTCACGAATCTTTGGCCCTGAATTATTTGGTAAATTTGCACCATCAGGAAGATCTGGAACATTTGCAGGGCTATTACCACCAATCCAATTATTCCAATTAAAAATTGACTCATCCCACCAGTCTGTAATTTGTGTAGGGATATTTTTAATTTTATCTAAAAGAGTAGGTGGAATAGTACTGATAAATTCATGATCAAAAATTTGCCAAGGTTCACCTTCTGGCTGAATAATATTTAATTTTGGATCCATAATAGTCAAATCGTGATCAGCTAAAGTTTTTATAATCAATTCTTGTTCGCTAATTGGTAAATCCATAAACAAAGTCCCTTCGAGATATTTTTGAATATTTACTGGTCCATCAGGGGTATCAATAATTGTTGCAGGTGTAGAGTTACCATTTAAACCATATTCAGCCATTAATCTTTGGCCATTCAAATTATCTATTTTAAATCTAATTTTTGATTCAGGTGATCTATTACTATATTTTAGTACATAATCTGTATCTCTATAAGTTATTTTGTATGCATCAGTTATTAATGAATCAGATATATCAGTAATATTTATGTTAAAGCGATTTTTCATAAAATAATCATAAATTTCTTGTGCAGTTTCTGGTTTTACATAATTTGGAGAAGTACTAACAATATCGTCAATTTCTTTAATCGTTAAATTACCAGCGGGGCTATTACCACCAATCCACTTCGCGGGATTCCATTTTGAATCTATAAAATTATTCCACCTTGTTTTAACCCCATCCAAAACTCCTGCAACGTGAAATTGAATCGCTTCAGAAATAGATTCAAATCCAGGTTTTTGAAAAACTAAACCTACTTGGGAATTACTGTCTACATAACTTTTGATAAATTTAAAACCAGTGCTTTCTGCAAGAGGTATTAATTCGGAGTTGTGAGCAGTACTATCAATTACAATGATTCCATCAGGTTCTAAAGCTTTATAGGCTTCTGAAAAGTATTCAGGATATATTGATTTAGGTAGTGACTTAGAAATAAAAGATCCAACGCTGTTGGGTTTTAAATTCATATTTGTTGCGTCCAATTTTTTATCTGCAATACCTACTAAACCAATATTTTCAAATTTTACTCCACCATTAATATTTGTAACTGTTATTGGTTTTTTTAGGCTTTGAATATCAATTATTTTATATCCACTTAAGCTTGGCCCTCCAATCTCTAGAACTGGTCCTTTGGTATTATCAATTAGAAAGTTGGCCCATTGAGTATTATCATCTTGATTTAATGAGACATCATTTCTTATTGATGTATTTCGTACTTCAAGCTCGCGTTGAAGTATGTTTAAGTTTTCATTTGTAACATTGTCAAATGGTTGTATTTTTCCATACTTTTCAAAATAACTAGCATTTGGTTTTAATATTCCATTAAACCAATCTCCAATTCTGGCTGTAAGTGGGGTGGAAGGAAGACTAGAAATTGTTGCTGTGCCGTTTAGTTTTGAAACAATTCTCCCTACAAATTCTTTAGGATTACTTATTGGGCCTTGATGATTCGCATTTGGGACAAACTCAATACTTACATTTTCCGGAAGTTTAGAGTTTGCTAATGCTTTAAGTTTATCGATTGGAACAATCGAATCATTTTCTGGAATAAAATAATATGTTTGGAGATTAGGAATATTGTTATCAAGTAAATTAAAATTTGCCGTAGCAGTTTTAAGTAATTGATCTACCATGGGCGATGAATTTCCTGTAAATAAATCAATAACCAAACTTGGTACATTTGCTCTTTTTAATACTCTACCGAGGGCAGCCAAACTGTTTAGAGATTCTTTAAATGGATTATTAATATATTTCAAATTTGGAGGCAACCACAAGCTTAAACTTATACGACCAACTTCTGAAACAAATTTGATAGCAAATTCTTGTGCAGAATTGGCAACATCAAGTAACTCATAACCAGTTACAGAAACAAGATTAACCTGTTTTCCTGATTCTGCAAGATTTAGAGCTAGGCTTTTTGCAACTCCGACCCCATCAGAATAACCAACTATGGTTATATGATCAGGAAGCTCGGTAATTCCGTGGGATTTAAGTGCTTCTCGAACTAAACTTGCATCTACATCGTAACTGGCAGGAGAATATGATTCTGGTATATTAAGTACAGATACAGGTACAGTTCGTGTTCCAAGTTGAGCGGCAAGTTCTAATGGAAATGGACTAATTTTTTTGTTTTGCTGTCCAAAACCATCAATAACGAGTGTAAGTGTATTTGGCTTAGAATTTTCAGGTATAATTTCAGAAATTGCAACTTGATTGGTAAGTGTTCCAGAGCCATCAGCAAGTCCACTCGGTTCAGTTATGTTGTATACAGAATAATTTTTACTATATTGTGTAGATAGGGCATTTGTAAGGTTATCAACCATTGCATTATCCACCGTTGTTGGAATTATGCCTCCACCAAGCCATTCTGGAAGGGTAATTCCGAACCTACTACCCCCTGTTTCTAAGCCAACAGTTACAGCGTTTGTGTTTGGTGGCAATACAAAAGTTTCAGCAAGGTTTGTAAATGCATTTCCGACCCTCTCTAAAATTGTTGATGGGGTTGGTATGTTTGCAGTATCAAGTGTATTTGGTAGAGGATTGCCATACAACCACTTACTGACTGGATTATTTGGAATTGCAGTTTGAGGAACACTGGGAAACATGGTGTTAATAGCTAAAGCATCTGCCAAATCGATAATTGCTTTTATAATGGGATTTGGAGGAATTGGATCTAGATCAGGGTTAAGTCCCATCGGAGCATCGTAATATTTGACTGCATTGTTTTGATTAGGTAAAAAGTTTTCGTCAGCATATGGATTAAAAAAAATGTTGCCAAATGATGGTGCTTGACTATTTGAAGCTGTACCAACTTGATTGAATGGACTTGATATACCACCTGATATATTACTTGCTAGATTGGGGTAGTTTGATGCTATGTTTCCACCAACTGCAGTTAAATTTAATGCAGCACTAGTATTTAATACACTATTACTTGATCCAAGTAACATACTTGTAACCATTGCATTAAGTGCATTGTTTGTAGATACTGGAGCAGTCAAACTAAATTGATTTGGAATTGTTGCAAGTGCTGTTTGGGGGTTTATTGCAATAGCTATATCATCTATAAAATTCCATGATACTGCATCAACAACATCGTCAAGTTGATTTGCAAGCATATTGTTTTGACCAGATGATAATGCTAATAACTCTTGTGAAGCATTTTGTGCTGTTTTGTTGGTTAAATAACTATCAATTGCTAAAAACTGATTAGCCATTTGGTTGTTTTGATATATCCCAAATGCTAATAATGCATCTCCAGCTAGGTTTACTCCACAATTTAAACCAAATCCGTCTTTACATGCTTCGATAGTATTGTCAATATTAACTCCTGCTTGTGCTACTGATGCAATTTGAAGTGCCTTGTTTGCACTAATTGCTTGTGTTACATTTTTAACTGCCATTGCAGAATTTAGGGCATCCATTGAACCTAGAAAAGCCCAGTTTATCCCTGTTTGAATTGATTTTTCAAGACAATCGTTACCTGTAATACAATCTGCAGGCAAATTAACTGTATTCATGGCAGTATTTATGGCCATACTTGTTTGAAAAGCTGTATTAATTCCTCCCCAAAGACTACCTGCAGTTAGAATTTGTGGAAGTGCTCCTATTGCTGCACCAGCAGATGTTATGGTTGTACCAAGTCTTGTTGATGAGGCAAATTGTTCAGTTGTTGGCATATAACCACTACATCTTTCGTGGTGCCCGAAATTTGTAGGATCATTTAAACAATCTGAGATTGAATTGTAACCGCTTAACTCATACATATAAGTAACATTTTGTGGAGCATATGCTTGGAGATAGTCACCTATAATTGGGGTATTAAGTGCTTGATTAAACTTTCTGTCACATTCTGCGCTTTGTTCTGGTGTCAAGCCCTCTCTGTGACAGTCGGCAAATTGTGTCTGATTTTGTTGCTGTGTTTGTACGAATGGCGTTGGCACAATACTTTGACTTAAATAGTTAAGTATTTGATTTGTATCAGCATTTCTGACAATTGTATCAAAATTTTTAATAAATCCATCATCAGTTTTTTCTATAGAAGTTAAGTTTTGAATCTCAAATGGAGTGGATGATGAAGTAATTATGTTATTTTCACTGTCTCTAATAATTGTGTTAAAAGTTCGATCAAAACCTTCATCTGTTTTTTCAAGAGTCTGCCAGTTTTGAAGAATTATGTCGTGTATAGTATCTGTATAAACTATATTACCTGCAGAATCTTTATATTCAGTTACCAAATTTGTAACAGGATCTTCTCTAAATCTTGGATCAATTTGGACATCAACAATTCTTGTTTCAGCTGTTATGCACTGATTATTTACCCAAATATTATCGTTTTGGAGACAAAGTAATTTATCTTTGTTAAATTGAGCTAGGGTAGTAGTTGTTGTAGCTGTTGTGACTGTTGTTGGAGTTATTGCAACTGGTCTTGGTGTTTTTATTGCAGGCCCTGCAACATATGGTTCTAGTCTTATTGTTGTTTGTTGTTGTGTTGCTTGATTATATTGACTTTGAAGACGTGTAGGGATCACTGTTAAATCAGTAATTTCACAAAGTTCAATTGCTCCATTTGTTCCACCACAGTTATTTATTAATCTGCCGTTAACACATTTTCTATATGTTCCAGAACCATACTCAATAACTGCGTTTTCAGGATAAGTTGTTCCATTTGCATCACATGTTTTTGGTTGCACAACTGGGGGAGTATATGTAATTGGATTTTCAGGAAGTGTTATAGGCTGA
>ERZ1292632.1850-Hain-H43-01um-R2-1850-length-19231-cov-7_pt1 | contig 19231 bp, 22 predicted proteins | sample MGYA00564407_ERZ1292632 | MGnify/ENA primary metagenome ERZ1292632 (study PRJEB36523, sample SAMEA6512637) | groundwater metagenome | collected 2019-01-08 | study: AquaDiva: Metagenomics assemblies of 32 groundwater samples | reverse complement strand
CCCAAGAGTTAATTTTATTGAAAAAAGCGGGCGAGATATTTGATTGGCAATCGCAAGCAAAGATTGAATTGCGGGGCGAGAATAAAACAAGAGTATGTAATTATTTTTGCGATTTTTTGGTTATTCATAATAACGGGGTAAAAGAATATATTGAGATAAAATCCAAAGCTACTAAAACCAGTATATGGCGACTCAAGTGGAAAATGGCTAACGATAAATTTCAGAAGGAAATTGAGAAGGGTAAAATCAAATTAACCATAGAAGAATGATAAAATATAAACCGACTAATAGATTTAATTTTAGGAGTGATAAATGAAAAAAGCAATTTGGACAAAGACAAAAAAAGATTTTAGAAAATTAATGAAATTATATATAAAAAAAGGATATTTGGATAAAATAGATGAAAAATATATTGATGACTGGTGGGAAGATGATAAAGAAAATACTTGTGTTTCAACTCCCGAAGAATTTGGCATAGAATGGCGTATATATAAAAAAAGTTGGTTTAAACATAATGGTTATATATTTGAAGAATAATGAAAAATGAAATAGCATAATTAAAAACGGAAAAGAGACAATATGGCAGATGAAGTAGAAGCAAGTAATACAAGCAAAAACAAGCCTGAAAGAAATGAAAAAGGACAACTATTGCCGGGTAATACTGCTAATCCAAATGGTCGTCCCTCATTTTCAATAGTATCTTTATTAAAAGAAGAATTGCAGAAATGCCCAAATAATACAGATAAAACAACTTATGCCAAACTACTAATTCAAAGAATACTTAAAATGGCAATACAAGACGGAGACGGAGCAATGGCAAGAGATATAATTAACAGAGTAGATGGTATGCCTAGGGGCAGTGAGACATATTTTAACTTTGACCAAAGACAACAGAAAATAGAAATAATCTTAACAGATGAAACTGATAAAATTACATCCAGCACAGAGTAAAGTATTCAAAGATACACATAGATTTAAGGTAATGGTTTGTGGTAGGCGCTTTGGCAAGACAACACTATCAATCACAGCGCTAATAAAAGAAGCATTAGAAAAAGAAGGCAAGTATTGGTATGTAGCTCCCACTTATCGCCAAGCTAAACAAATAGCGTGGGATATGCTTACTCGCCTACTTCAAAAAATAGAATGGGTAGTCAAACGTAAGAACGAAACAGAGTTATCAATAGAGTTGGTAAATGGCTCAAAAATAGAATTAAAAGGGGCAGACAACGAGGATAGTTTGAGGGGAGTCGGATTAAATGGTGTGATAATGGACGAATACGCTCAGATCAAGCCCCGTGTGTTTGAAGAGATTATCCGACCAACACTTACAGACACAAAAGGTTGGGCTTGGTTTATTGGCACACCACAAGGTTTTAATCATTTTTATGAGATGTCTAACAAGCAGGACAAGGATTACGCTACTTTTCATTTTACAAGCTTTGATAATCCTTATCTAGATCACGGAGAGATTGCGAAAGCACAAGAGGAGTTGACTGAGAATGCTTTTAATCAAGAATACTTAGCTAAATTCACTAAATTTACTGGTCTGGTATATCCAGACTTTGATAGGGGTTCCAATGTTATTAAGCCTTTTGATATACCTCCTGATTGGAGTCGGTTTAGGTCTATTGATTTCGGATACAATAATCCGTTCGCGTGTCTCTGGTTCGCCATCGACTCAGACTCAAACATCTACATCACAGACGAATTTTATCAATCTCACACAACAACAAGAGGAGTGGCAGAAACTATTAAAGGAAGAAGTGTTGGCGTTAACATTAGGCAAACATTTGGTGATCCTTCTGCCAAACAACTCATTGCTGATTTCGCGGGGGAGAGTTTATACATTATCCCCGCAAACAATGATGTCCAGGGTGGTATTGCTAAAGTTAGTCAATATGTTAAGAAATCCCCGGCAACAGGAAAACCTCGCTTATTTGTTTTCAATTCCTGTATTAACACCATCAGAGAATTTGAAACATATCATTGGCAAGATAAAAAGGAAGGCAACAACGAAAAAGAGGAGCCAGTAAAAGAGAACGATCATTGTTTAGTTGGTGATACAGAAATACTGATGAGCAATAATGAATTTAAGAAATTAAAGAATATTAAAATTGGTGAATATGTATATACAAGTAATGGCATCAATAAGGTTTTATTATCAAGAAAAACAAGAAAAAAACAAAGAATATATAAATTAATTTTATCAAATGGTTATGAAATAAATGGAACGGGAGATCATAAGATATATACAAAACGAGGTATAATAGGTATCGATTCTTTGAGATACGATGATATAATAGAAACAGAGGAATCAATATGGAAAAAACAATTGTTTTCAATAATCAAAGATATAACTGGGATAGTAGATACTATTCACCAGTCGGAGGATATAAAGACGGTAGAAAAAGATTGCATCAAGCAATTTGGGAGTATAATTTTGGATCAATACCAAAAGGATTTCACATTCACCATAAAGACGGAAATCCCAGAAATAATAAAATTGATAATCTTAAACTTATTACATTTAAGGAACATTTATCAGAACATTATAAAAAGAATTGGCAATCAAAAAAATTTAGAGAAAAAGTTAAAAAGAATTGTGATAATGTTAGATACCTTTCGAAAATATGGCATAGTTCACCACAAGGCATTGAATGGCATAAAAAACACGGGAAAGATAGTTGGATTAAAAGAAAAACTTTTATTAAAATCTGTGAAGTATGTAAAAAAGAATATCAAACATATTTACCAAAATTATCAAGATTCTGTCATCAAAATTGTAAAGCGAGAGCGCTACGGGGTAGAAGATGTTTACAATCTAACAGTCGAAAATGATCATAATTATTATGCAAATGGTCTTTTAGTAAAGAATTGTATGGACGCCACTAGATATTTTATTCACACTTATACTGAACCATCTAGCCAATACGATGAATCAGAATACAAACCACAATATACACCTATATATGGAAGCACAGGATATTGATTGATAGTTTTTTCTTAAAAGTTAGGTATGCAAAAAGAATATAGAGCAAGAAGTTTTTTAAAAATATAAAGGTAGATACACTTAATTAGGAAGAAACTTAGTTGGACATCGCCCCGCAGGGATAACTCAGTAAGAAGAAACTAATTAAGTATTCGCAGTCTTATGCTACCTGTCTCTACGCTGTTGAGACAACTGCTAGGTCAATTACGAGAAGGTCAGATGAATTCTCCGAACGCTGTTTATATCTACGCCCATCATCTTTGTTATAGCTCTGGACGGATACTCGTTGCAAGTGAACAGATGTTAATCCTTGCTGTTATTAAAAATCCCCAGCCTTTACCCAAACTGGGGAAGTTTAAATCAATTTAGTTGGGTAAAGTGATAAGTTAATAATAACACATCTAAATAATTTGTCAAGGCAATATACTATGAAGATATTAATCACAGGAATATGCGGAACACTGGGCGCTGAGTTTTATCGTCAGTTGAAGAAAGATAATGAGGTCTTTGGTATTGATGCGAACGAATGGGCAGTGGCTGAAAGAAACGACCCCAACATCTTTTTAGGCGATTACAGACACCACAAAGGTAGTTATGACTTAATAATCCATTGCGCCGCCTACAAACACATCGAACTTTGCGAGACAAATAAAGATGCTTGTATCAGAAATAATGTCTTGAATTTAGTGTGGGCTTACAAGAACATTCAAGGCAAGTGGTTGTTTATCTCCACTGATAAAGCAGTTGAACCATCATCTGTTTATGGACAAGCTAAACAATTGGCTGAGAACTTCTTTAAAGACAAGGGCGAGATTGTAGCTAGGCTAGGCAACATTTATAAGTCAAGTGGCTCAGTAATACCGCTGTGGGAGAAACAATACTCTGAGGGAAAACCTCTAACTATTACAGATCCTGCTATGACTAGATACTTTATTAAAGTGGATAAAGCTGTGGAAAGCATACTAGAATTGTGGAAAAAGACTAAGGCAGGTGATACGATTATACCCGAGCTGGGGCAACCAGTTAAACTAAAAGATATGGTCAAGCAATTATATGGTGATTACCCCACGAGGATTATTGGCTTACGTCCGGGCGAAAAGATGCGAGAGAAACTTAAGTGGGATTGGGAAATAACTAAATTTAAAAATAAATATGGGACTATTATTCGGTAATAAGAATAACATAAAATACTGGGACAAGAAGGCAAAACAATATAAAGACAAACCAGAAGCAACTATCAACGATGTGTATTTTAGGTTGGTTGAGATAGAGGCAATGAATCTCTGGATTAAGGACTCAGATAAAGTTTTAGATGTAGGATGTGGTAATGGTTGGGGAAGTAAGCAACTTAAAGGCAAGGTTTTAGGTATTGATTTATCCAAAGAGATGATTACACAAGCAGGGAAAGGTTTTGAAGTGGGGGATATTATGGATTTATCTAAGTATTATGGCAAGTATGATGTGGTAGTTTGTAATCGGGTGTTAATCAACCTACCAAGCGAGAAAGACCAGATACACGCATTGGTAGAATTGAAAAAGTGTTATAAAAAATATCTCATAATTACAGAGGTAACCAAGCAAGGCAGAAATAATATCAACGAACTAAGAAAGATATTTGGCTTAAAACCGATTAAAAAACACTGGCACAACTTATATGTAGATGAAAAGATAATGAAAGGTTGGGAAAAAAGAGAATGTTATCCTATTTATCAAACAATTTCAAAAGTTATCTATCCTTACGCTCTGAAACAAACAGGTGATCCAGAATTTCTAAATGAAGTAAATGAAATAGCTTGGAAAATACAAGGGCTAAATGGAAGGTACTTATTGGCTGGTCATCAAGTAACATTTTTATATGATTAAATACTCAATTATAACAATCGGTTACAAAGCAGAGGAATACACTCAAAAATGTATTGAAAGTGTAGCTAAACACACTAAAAACCACGAACATATCTTAGTGCTTAACGAAAGTGATATTAGCCAATTTAATTACCAACTTACAATAATAAATAATATCAAAAATGTAGGATTGTCTAAGGCAGCCAATCAAGGCATCAGGATTGCAAGAGGGCAATATATTTTTATAACAGCTAACGACATAGAGGTTCAAAGAGATTGGGTTAAACCTTATGTAAGAGAGATAGACAAAGGTGCCTCTATGGTTATAGGGACTGATATGAGTGTTCATTGCTACGATAAAGATTGGCTTATAACTTGTGGGTTATATGATGAAAATATTTTCTTTGAGTATGAGGATATAGAGATGCAAAAAAGAGTATGGCTGTCGGGCAAAAAGATGACAGAGATTGAAGCCAAACCTTTTAAACATTATTTACACAAGTCAGGTGATTTATTGGGAAAGGTTCAAAGAGACGAGATAAGAGAACGAAGTCGAAATTATGTTAATTATAAATATAATGGTTGGGAACCATCAAATGACCCAGCCAAATATAGAGAGGAAATATGAAAATAGTAATAACAGGATATAAGGGTTTTGTAGCATCTCATACAATTCCTTTGATCGAAGAGAAGGGTTTGGAATGGGTAGGAGTTGACATTAAGGAAGGAATGGATATTTGTAATCCGCAGGATTGGAAACACTTAGTCGATGAAGGAGACAAGATATTTCATTTAGCCGCCATTGCTAGATTTGCTGATGCTGATAATGACCCAGCTGAGGCGTGGCGCACTAATGTTGGTGGAACTGCAATGGTTTTAGATGTAGCTAGAGAACGAAAAGCAGAAAGGGTTGTCTATTCATCAACAGGATCAGCCTTGATGCCAGTTTGGTATAACCCAATTAGAGAAGCAACATCTGATTTAAAGGGCAATTCACATTATGGATTCTCGAAACGAATGGCTGAAGAAGTTTTTAAATTATATCCAGAAGTGCCATTTGTGATACTTCGATACGGACATTTATATGGCGAGGGTAAAATAGGACACGGGGCAATCAATTCATTCCTTGAGAGAATGGAACGAGGACTGAAACCTGTTATTTATGGTGGCGGGCAATCTAATGAGTTTTGCTATGTTAAAGATGTGGCGCAAGCTAATGTTAGAGCGCTTGAAACAGAATTTATCAATGATGTGTATAATGTAGGATATGGTAAAGATTACACTATCCAAGAGGTTTATGACATCATCAATAAAGTTTTAGATACAAATATAGAGGCGGAGTATAAAGAGCAAAGGACAGTCGATGCACCATTTTTTAAGTATGATATTGGTAAAATAAAGAGATGTCTAGGTTATGAACCACAATGGGATTTAGAGGCAGGTATCAGGGATATGATACACAAGGAGGTTGCGAAATGAGACAAAATAAAATACTAATTACAGGCGGAGCAGGATTTTTCGGTCATCACCTAGTAGAACATATATTCAAAAATAATGATTGGGATATAGTGATATGGGATAAACTAACCTATGCTTCTAATGGTTATGATAGATTACGAGATATACAAGTATTTGACGAGAAACGAGTTAAGATCTTTAATGTGGATTTCTCTGTTCCAATTAGCACAGGAGTCGTAAGAGAGACAGGTAAAGTAGACTTTATTGTTCACGCAGGGGCTGAGACACACGTCGACAATTCTATTAAAGAACCTCATTTATTTGAAAGGTCAAATGTTAGGGGTACACTTTATATGCTTGATTATGCTAAACAACAAAAACCTAGTATCTTTTTATATTTCTCAACTGACGAAGTGTTTGGTCCAGCGCCAAAAGGCGTTGATTATAAAGAGGAAGATAGACATAACCCAACAAATCCTTATTCGGCATCTAAGAGTAGCGCCGAAGCGTTTTGCAAAGCATACGCGAATTGTTATGGCATACCTATAATTATTACCAGAACAATGAACCTGTTTGGCGAGAGACAACACTCAGAAAAATTTATCCCATTGGTATTAGATAAAGTTTTAAAAGGAGAGACAGTAACCATTCACGCTGATAAAACTAGGGCAAAGGCAGGGCAACGCAAATATATTCATTGTAGGAACGCTAGTGATGCTATTTTATTTATCCTTAACAATGGGATTATTGGTGAAACCTATCATATAGTGGGCGAAAAAGAAGTCGATAATTTAACCTTGGCTCGACAAATAGCACAAGTCGTTAATAAACCACTTAAATATGAAATGGTAGACTTTCATTCGTCTCGTCCTGGGCACGATCTAAGATATTCATTATCTGGTGAGAAATTAGCTAAACTGGGTTGGAAACCACCCAAGGCATTTGATCAATCATTAACAAAAACAATTCTTTGGACAATAGAAAATAATAAATGGATGCAATAACTATAATTGGGGCTGGTGGCGTAGGCGGTATTGGCGCAACCAGATGTCTCACACAAGACAAGTCTTTATATGTGCAAGGTTATGATAGTAGCGAATGGGGTCAAATAGTTAGAGAATGTAAGGAACCAAACAGACGGGATAATATGAGGTTTCCCGTGCCGGACCAAGCTGTTCTACATTTCGCCGACCATCCTAAATGTTATTTACCTTCACGAGAAGAAATTGAGATTTGCCAAGATAAAGCTATGACTGCCGAAGTAATCGGCGACTTAGCGCCTAAGACTGAGTGGCTCAGGGATACACACGGAGCAGGGGGCAAGGGCGCGCAGATGATTAGTGAATATCTACCTGGCAGGAATTATTCAGCTGAGCTAGTATTCTGGGACGGAAAGTTATTATCTTTTTTTATAAAAGAACGGCTCGGCTATGACATTAAGGGCAGTAAAGAACCAACCTATCAGTTTGGCACTTCGTTAATATCTGAGTGTATTCTAGATAAACGCTTACTTGATTTAGCTGGCAAAGCTATTCACAAAGTAGCCGATTATGTGGATAAGAAACCTCACGGGGTTTATAGTGTTGACTTCAAAGAGAGCAGGGACTTAGTACCAAAGATAACCGAGATTAACGCTGGACGCTTTTTAACAGCTAGCTATGTCTTTTATTACAAGACCGGCTTTAACTTACCACTTTTATTCGTTAATAAATTTTTAAATAAACCATACAAGATAGGCAAGTATCCAAAAGGAAAGACAATCATTCGTCAGATAGACAGCTTGCCTTGGATAGGAGAATTATGAGTAGAATTTGCATTGATTTTGACGATACTATATTTGACAAAAAAAAAGGTAGAATAACGTTTAGTAAATGTACTATTGAAGCTGAAGAGGTTGAGGCGGTGGTGAAAGTCTTAACTGGTCAAAATAATAAAGATGGTAATGTCTGGCTTTGCGCGGGAAAGGAAACAGAAGCGTTTGAGCAGGAATTTTGTAATTACATAGGGGCGAATTATTGTATTTTTACTAATTCTTGCACATCAGCTCTTAAAATGGCGTATAAGTGGGCGAGAGATAAAGTAGATTATTTATTTTATCCTAGCAATACTTTTTGCGCTACTTATTCGTCTGGAATTGAGGCAGGGGTAGAAATGAATGAATATCAACCAAATATAGGACATTTAATTGACGGAAAAAATAAAGTTAATGTTCATTATGGCGGGGTGTTAGATAATAGTCCTTGTTTAATCGAGGATTCTGCCCACCGCATAGAGGCTAACGATCCTTTGATAGGAAAGATTAGATGTTATTCTTTTTATGTAACCAAGAATATGACAACTGGTGGCTCGGGTGGTATGTTCGTCACCAATGAAAAAGAAATATATGAAAAAGCGCGACTTTATTGGAGAGATGGTCTTTCAACTTCAACTCACGACCGAATGAGTGGTAAATCTTGGGATTATAAGGTAAAAGCTTATGCAGGTGGTTATGACGGCAATGATATATCTGCCTCAATCGGACGGGAACAACTTAAAAAATTGCCGATGTTCACTAAAAAACGAAACGAGATACGAGATAAATACAATGAAGCATTTGGACAAGATTGGGCTGGTAATCATCTTTACGAATATTTTGTGAATAACAAAAAAGAAGTAATTGAACTTATAGATTATTTACAAAAAGCAGGAATAGGTTGCGGTTATCACTATCCACCAGTAAGGGACGAATGGTTGGGAGTTTCAATTCCTATATATCCACTTCTTAAAGTAAAAGAACAAGATTATGTTATACGAACAATACTCGCTTACCGAGATTAACGAGAATATAACCGATAAAAGGCAATCATTATTAGATATTCTTATCAGTCGTGAGTCAGTAGTTGACAAATTATATGAATTGACTGCTCGTCAAAGAATAATCTGGATACTAAAAGAAATAGACGGGTATAATCAATCTGAAATAGCTAAAATAATCAACCGAGATAATGGTCTCGTGAGTAAAGAATTTGCCTCAATTAAAAAGATTTTTCAAAAAATAGGTTTGTAATTGGTATAATAGGATATAATAAAAAACAGCGTAGAAATGGGATACCTTGGCTAAAAATATATCTAAATACCTAGATCTAGTAGTTAATCGTTATATCAGCACTTCAAAGTTCCGTAGTCCGTTAATAACAAGATGGACTGAATTTTATAAGAAATGGCGTAATTATCTACCGCCTCAGCAAGATATTTATCGTTCGAATTTATTTATTCCTTATTCGTTTCAAGTGGTTGAAACCATCGTCCCACGGTTGGTGGCACAATCACCAAAGATTACTGTCTTGCCTCAGGAGCCAAGCGACGAGGAGAATGCTACCGTTAATGAAGATGTTTTAAAATGGCAATGGGAACGAGTCAAGTTAAATGAGAAAATTGAACTAATGGTTAGAAGCGGGCTCATTTATGGGGTTGGCTTTTTAAAAATTGGCTGGAAAAAAGATATGCCAACGATTGAAAATGTAGATATCCTTGATTTGTTTATTGATCCAGACGCTACCACACTAGACAATGCTGAATTTGTCATCTATCGCACTTTTAAGACGATAGATGAAATTAAATCAAACCTCAATTACAAGAATACTGATTTAGTAGAGGGATTGGTATCAAATGACCAAAAGGAAGGTCTGAGCGAAAGATTGAGTATCCAAGGGTTATCAACTCCTACCCAGTTTAGAGACAAACAAAGCAAAAAGATTGAGATACTGGAATACTGGGAAGATGACAAACTATGTGTGGTGGCTGGCAGGAAAGTTCTTTTGAGAGAAGAAACCAATCCATACTCGCACAAGAAAAAACCATTTGTCTATTTTCAAGATTACACAGTCCCTAATGAATTTTATGGCATTGGCGAAATTGAACACATTGAAAAACTGCAAGAGGAAGCTAATTCACTTCGTAATCAAATAATGGATAACACGAAATTGATTACCAACCGAATGTGGAAAATTAAACGAAGTGGCGCTGTCAATCCAAGGAATGTTACCTCAAAGCCCGGTGGAATGATATTAGTTAATGAGAAAGATGATATTGATCCGTTAGATGTTATTCCAATTCCGTCTCAGGTAGTAACAATTGAGCAAGAAATTAAAAGCGACATTCAACAAACCACTGGCGTAACTGATTACCAAACAGGCACAGGCGCGCAAGGGACTTCACTCAATGATACAGCAACGGGTATCTCACTTATTCAAGAAGCTGGCAATATGAGATTTAGGTTGAAAATGCGCCATCTTGAGGAAACAGTTAAACGACTAGGCGAGTTAATGCTTGCCAATAACCAAGTATTTATCCAGAAACCTTTTGTGATACGACTTCTAGGCAAACAAGGTATGCAATTTACTAAGGTTAGACCAGAGGACTTACAAGGTAATTACGACCTGCAACCCGAAATGGGGGCGGATGAACCAATGGATAAAGCTAGCCAACGACAGCAACTGCTTAATATGGTAGCGATATTATCACAACCCCAGTTTATCCAACAAGTCAATTGGCAAGAAATAGCCCAGATGATTTTAAATAAATTCAACATTGATAATGTTAGTGATATTTTAATGGGTGCACAGGGGGCGTCAGGGGCGCAAGATGCAGTTAGCCAACTTATCGAGCAAAAATCACCACAAGAGATTGGCACACACCTTCAATCACTACCATCTGAGGATCAGCAAGTATTAGCTAGCGCAATACAAGACAAATTAAATCAAGCTAATTCAGGAGTAACCAATGGACAACCAGCAAGATAACCGAGACGCTATTTTACGATTAACAGCGTCTGATGGTTGGAAATTAGTTGAGGATTACATTCAAAAACAAATGGATATGGGGCAATTCCTAGCTGTTACTCCTGAGAATTTAGGTAAATTACAATCAAAGATGCAAGCATATAAAGATTTATTAGCTTGGGTATCTGAACAATTATAGGTTGCTTGATGGAGGGCGGGGTGACGCTGTTCCCTGCCTTCCATAAAAGCAACTTAAAACAGCAAATCAGGCATAACGCCTGAGAAATGGAGGACTATGGCAACAGAAGCCAACAACCCCGAACAAGCCCCCACTTCCGCAGAAATCTTGGAAGAGGCAACTTCCAAAAGCCAGATTGAAGCGGACGAGGGACAAGCTGAAGTAGAGGCTGGTGATGAGAGCAACTCAACACCTCCCAAAGATGCCCCCCAAGAGGAACTGATAGCAGGTAAGTTTAAGTCGCAAGACGAACTTACAACCGCCTATCAAAATCTTGAGAAAAAACTAGGCGAACAAGGCAGTGAGCTGTCTACGCTTAGAAAAACCTTATCTGCCACCGAAGATTATGAGCTGGAAGAGGGTCAGCCACCAATCTACGATCCTGTGACTACCGAGACCGACCCCGACGCTCTATCTACCCTTAATAATATGATAGAGAGTAGGGCAAAACAGATTGTAGCACAGGAATTGCGACCGCTTAAAGTGGAACAGGAAATCAATCAAGCAAAAGAAGTTAATGTTGATTTCTATGACTTGCTTCCTCAAGTAAAACAAATTTACGATGAGGCACCACAATTACGTCAACCAGGCAATTTAAATCTGGTCATTGAAATGGCGCGTGGACGACAAGCAATGCAATTGTCAAAGCAGTTTAAGGAAGAGGGTAAAAAAGAAGCGTTAGAATCAGTTGACAAAAAACAACGGGCTGTCACAGAAGGTGGTAAAGCTAAATCAAACGATGCCGAGCTTACATCCGAGAAAGCGCGTTCAATGTCATCTGAGGAACTAGCGCAGTTGCTACCTTAAAAACTTAAAAATTAGAATATCACTTCCAGGTCGAGGGACATTACAGCGTGTGATGATAAAAAGGTGATATTATGGCTTATACAGGTTCAGCTACTACTGGCACAGGTATGGCTTCTCTTATGCCGATTTTTTATGAGAAGGTCGCTCTTGAGCGTTTGCTCGCAGAGTTAGTTCTTTATAAATTAGCGACCAAGAAAGCTGTTCCTAGATCGTCTGGAAAAACTGTATATTTTCATCGTTATTTCAATATGTCTACGACTGTCTCAGCTCACGCTCTTACTGAGGGAACTGCCCCAACACAGGGTCTTACCTCGGCAACTGTCGTATCAGCTACTTTGATTCAGTATGGACATAATGTTTCAACTTCAGACCTGTTAGAAATGACAGCTGTCTCTGATGTTGTAAAAGACGCGATGGAATTATGTGGTGATCAGGCTGGTCAAATTATTGACAAAAAGGTTTTTGAAGTCGCCTATGGTTGTTCCGCTGGAACGGATACCCCACCTACAGGTGCAGGTTTCCCAATCCAATACGGAAATACCGCAGGTGTGACTGTCAACACTTTGTCAACTCTTACTTCAGCCCACGCTTTGACTGGTGCTGGTGTGCGTGCAGCCGTGAAAGAAATGCGTCGATTGAATGTTAAACCACTTTCGGGTGGTTACTATGCGATGGTAATGCATCCATATACTTGGAACTCACTGCAAGGTGATTCTGAGTGGCAATCAGCGTATGAATACACCGATCCTCAATCGATGAGAGACGGTAAGCTAGCCAAATTCGGTGGTGTGGAATTCTATTCCAGCACGAATGTTACTATGAGCGCATCAGGAACTGGTGCCGCGAATACAACGTCAGCTTACTTCTCAGTCCTTTTGGGTCAAGGTGGATTAGGTGTCACAGAGATTGATGGTAACTTTAAAACTTACTTCGTCCCTGCTTCGGCTCCTGATCACGGTAATCCGTTACAACAGTATTCTACCATTGGTTGGAAAGCGACTTTCGTTCCCGTTACTTTGAATGCGTCTTGCGGGCGAATTGTGGCTACGGCTGATGCGGGTGCTTAGACGCTGGTAAAAAAACATTTGATAGCGACAACGAAAGCTGGTATAATGTTTTCCAATAGCCCCTCTTTAATGGGGCTATGGAAAGGGTTATATGAATGGTAGATTTAAAAAAGGAAATATCCCGTGGAATAAGGGAAAAAATTTATCCAAAGAGTATATTAAAAAATTGAGTGATGCACATTTGGGGCAACCAGCTTGGAATATAGGCATTCCTATGACGAAGAAGGCAAAGAAAAAGTTATCTTTATCAAGAAAAGGTAGTATTCCTTGGAATAAAGGCAAAAAGGGACTGCATATTAGTCAATGGAAAGGGAAAAAACGTCCTGAAATTACAGGGAAAAATCATCCAAGGTGGAAAGGAGGTAGATTTATTAGAAAAAGTAAAACGACAAGTTATATTATTTTATATCAACCCAACCATCTATTTGCTAGAAAAGGATATGTTAGAGAACATCGTCTTGTAATGGAAAAACATCTTGGCAGATATTTGAAAGAAACAGAAGTAATGCATCATATCGATGGAAACGGATTAAATAATAAACTTAATAATTTAATGCTTTTCCCTAACGGATCTGCACATAGGAGATTCCACAATAAATTAAAAATAAAATAACATAAAAAAACAGCGATGAAGAAATTTTCTTTTATTACGCCTATATATGGCGATAGTTACAAAAACTTTCAGATATGCTATCAAGCGATTAAAGACCAAGATTATACTAACTGGGAAATAATAGTTGTCTTGGACGGACCAAACAAAAAAGCGACAAAATATTTTAAAAAATACGATGTAAAGTTGTATGAGATTACTCACGGCGGAGCGCCAAAAGCCAGAAACTATGGTGTCGAGCAATCAACAGGAGATTATATTTTATTGACAGACCCTGACATATATCTCTATCCGGGCACTTTGACAGAATGGGCAGAAGCATTAGAGGACAATCCAGATTATGGATATGTGTATGGGCATTATGACTTGCGGGGAGTTGGGCAAACTATCGTGGCAAGAGAGTGGAATGAATACGATTTAAGTTGTTCAAACTTTATCTCAGGAATGTCTCCGATTAGGCGTGAGGTATGGATACCACAAGACGAGACAAGGAAATGCCTGCAAGATTGGGATATGTGGCTTACCCTAGCCGAGAACGAAGTTAAAGGCAAATTTATTAATAAGTCATTCTTTATTACCGAACCACCGACCGAGACAGGTATTAGCGCGTATTCACACAAAAACTGGGAAAGAGAAACAACTCTAATCCGCAACAAACACAAAAATCCTAAGTCAAGTTTGGTGGTGACATCATCAGGAGCATATCACCATGCTATTCACATTGCGCAAAAACTAGGCGTAGATGTTTTACCAGACCCAAACTTCAAATCACATAGCTATAAGTCAATCTATTTAATAGGTTGGTATCCCGAAGCAACCAAACAATATGTGCAAATGTTTAAAAAGTTTGATACCAAGATTGTGCATTTCATTGGCGGGGATATATGGAAGTTTAGAAACCGACTTAATTGGGAAGCATTGCAGGAATTAAAAAACTATTTTCAAAAAGAAAAGATAATCCTTTTAACTGAGACAAAACACACTTACGATGAGTTAAAAGAAATGGGTATTGAGACCAAGATTGTGCCAATTCCCCCAGCTAAACTCCAAGAAATACAACCATTGCCGAAAAAGTTTGTGGTAGCCAATTATATCAATCCGACCCAAGATGTGTATTATGAGGATTTTATGACTGGCATTGCTAAGAATATGCCAGATATTGAATGGAAATTCTTCGGAGACAAGAATAAAGTATTTACCGACGGAAACATTGAATATGTGGGCTGGGTGGATATGGACGAATTTATTCCTAAATGTAGCGCTTTGGTAAGATTGACAATTCACGATGGACTTCCGCTAGGACCGCTGGAATTTATTACCGCTGGACGCAATGTATTGACCAACAACAAATTCCCTCATATAAATTATTGCAAGATAAGCAAAGACGAAATTGTAGTCAGAGATGATGTAGTGGCAAAGATTAGAGAGATGCAAACCAAACCACTCAATATAGAAGGTTCAATTTATTGGAAAGAAAAACTTAAAACTGAAAAGTATGTTAAAGCTATCTTTAAGTATTGTCATCCCAGTTTTTAATAAAGCGCCATATATTGCTGACCTTGTCAGAAGTATCCAAAATCAAAAATCAATGGAATGGGAAATCATTTTTGTTGATGATGGTTCAACTGACTCATCTGAGACGATATGCCGTTATTACGCTCAAAATGATCCTAGGATACGATATTATAAGAAAGACCACTCAGGTATCGCTAAGACCAGAAACTACGGCAACCAGCGAGCAAAATACGATTTAATCTCAGTAGCCGACGCTGATGATATTTGGCTTCCTAATCGTCTGGAAATAATCGCTAAACATTTCAAAAAGCATCCAGATACAGAACTTTTCTATACTGGGATTTACGAAGGTTCAAACGCTGGCACGCCAGTTAATTACTGGGAACCAAAAAAAGTTACCGCCGAGGAGTTAAAAAAGGGAAATCAAGGATTTGTCCACGGTACATCAGTTTATCAAAAAAAGGTGATACTAGAAACACCCTACCGACCAGAAATGTTTTACAATGATGATTTTACCTTAGCCATAGATTTTCTTAAAAAAGGCTATAAAATGCGATTTGATAAAGAGGCAACAGTTATCTACCGAGTATTGCCTACCTCAATATCACGAATGTATTTCAAAAAGATTAGAAGGCAATCACTTAAAATAGCGAAAGGTGAATTATGAAATTGTTCGGATTATTTGCGAGATCATTTAGAAAAGTTTCGATAGTGCAAATAAAATAAATGTCAAGATATGAAAAATAAGGATAAACTTTTTATTTTTGGAAATGTTTTTGAAGATAATGGCGTAGCTTGGTATCGCCAAGTCCAGCCTTTAAAATGGTTAGGCTCAAACAAACACGCTCATACTAGAATAACTGAATTTACTGGGGAAATGAAAGCCAGACAATATACTCCAGATGAAGTGGAGGAATTAGTCAAATGGGCGAATATGATTTATCTTACCTCAGCCAGAAACCAACAACAGGCGGCGATGGCTTGTCTGATGAGAGATTGGGGCAAGAATTATTTAATTGTAGATATAGACGACAATATCCTTAACTTAAATCAAGACCACCCTAACTTTAAACATTTTAATAATGTGGAAACTTCGCCTGCTGAATGGGTTTTGATAACTATTAAGTATGCTGATCTTGTAATAACCACCAACGAATACCTGAAAGATATTTTCAAAAGCTGGAATAAGAATATATTTGTCTTGCCTAATTGTATTGACTTTAAATTATGGGATTATCGCAAAGCTGTTAAAGCCCGGGCAAAAAATAAGAAAGTTAGAATTGGTTGGGCAGGGGCATCAGGACATTACAATGACCTAGGACTTTTAACCAAAGCTGTAAAAGAGTTAAAGAAACGTAACGATGTAGAATTCTTTTTAATCGGCGATCACCAGAATAAAAGATACTTTGACTATGACAAGACTTTGGACTGGGTGCCACTTGACCAGTATCCTGATGAATATGCCAAAGCTGGGATTGATATTTTGGTCGCTCCAATGCGAGATAGCAAATATAACAGAGGTAAATCTTGCCTGAGACTTTTAGAGGCAGGTTCACTTAAAACACCCGTGGTAGCATCGCCAATCGGTGATTATCAAGGTTTCCCTGTGTTATATGCCAAAGACCGAGACGAATGGCTGAAACAATTAACTAGATTAGTAGATGATAAAAAACTACGCCTGAAACAAGGCGAAGTGTTATACCAAAAGGTCAAAAGCGAATATGACATAAATGTAGTAATGCCCAGTCTGTTAAAAGAACTTAAAAAATTAAGTAAAAAGAAATGGAAACCCAAGAAATTTTGGAACAACCAATAAATCCGTATATGTTTCGCCAACCAGTTGCAGACGAACTACAAGTAGTGGAACCAGCGCGAAATAAGGAAATAAGCGAGACAATGGTGGTCCTAGGTAATGTGTCAGTGGACTCCCCTTTATCTATTTATGAACGAGTCAACCAAGTCCCATATACATTAAAATACTTTGGAATAGATAAACTAGACAATTTAGTAGATATAAGTGATAAAACAAGTAAAATAGAAAATTTTGTTTGGAATAAAATACACCAACAAGATATGTTAGACAGCACTGATTCGTATGATGAAATAATGAATGATTTAATTGGTGTAGTCGGAATGCCAGAAAACACCAACCCATATACTAAGATAAACAAACTTACTGACTTTATTGCTACAATGGAAGGCAATCAGCAAGAAAGACAAGATATTATTACCAAAGAATGGCAGAAGATTGAACGGAAACAGCGAAGTGTGTTAAGAACACAAAAGAACATTCAAGACGAAAAAAAGCGATTTGAAAAGCGACAACAAGAAATCAAAGAACGATCACAGATACAACGACAAGAATTAAATGAAACTAAAAAATTAAAACAAAATTTGGAAAGCTTAACTCAGCAAATAAATCAGCAAAAAGAAGTAAATAAAAAGAAATCTATTCAGTTAAATCAAAATCTTAAAATCAAAGAGAAACAGATAAACCAGAAAAACATAAAACTTCAAAAAAATATAGAATTGATTAAAACTAGGCAACAACAAATCAAAGATAAAGAAATTAAATTAAAAGATTTAAGATTAACTTTACTCAAACAATTAAATATCTAATATGGCAGTAACTAAAACTAATCGTAGTTTAGAAACTAAAGAATCAGAACAAAACATAGAAAATCAATCCTTTGATGAGGAATTTTCTATCCAAGTAATTGAGATGATGGGATATAGTTCGGCAACCAATATCCCAACTAGAATTTCGGTTACCTCAGCTGGTTCATTAAATGTAATATAATTATATGGCAAGAACACCAACACCAATTACCAAAAATAGCGTGCAATACATTAAGAACTGGTCTTTTGACGAAGAATTTAAAGTCCAAGCAGTAGAACTCTTGGGATATGATGGTTCTAATATGGTTCGTTTAGCAGTCAATTCAGATGGTAAAGTTTTGACTTCTGGTGGCGTAGGTGGCGCAGACACTCATATCCAATACAATGACGGCGGGGCTTTCGGTGGCACTGCCGCTATGACCTTCAATGACGCCGCTACAGCTGAATACGCCACCTTTGCGGGCTCACCCACTGCCTCGTCTGGCACTGCCTATGGATTATCTCTTACTCCCGACTTTACTGGCATAACAGGCACAGGCGGATACACTGGACTGTTCGTCAACGCTACTGACGGAAGCGGAAGCGGAACGGAGCTATTAGCTGATTTTCAGCAAGGCGGGACTTCACGAATGGTGGTTACTGGAGCTGGCAACGTCGGCATCGGAACGACGGACTTTACGGACCCTGTAACTGGCACGAGTAAATTTAAGATAGTTGATGGAACCACCCAGCTATCCTTCCGGGACCATTCCTCTGGCCAGGGATACTTGGTAGTAAGTAACGGTACGATTACCGCGAATATGCATATAAACAGTACGCAGGGTGCAGTCTTTGGTTCTGAAACTAATCACAAATTAACACTTCGTACCAATTCCACGGAGAGATTGACTATTGACACCTCAGGCAACGTCGGCATCGGGACGACGGGACCATCGAATAAATTGGTAGTTACAGACAGTATTGGGTCGGCAACTAAAATGTCTCTTCAGAGTGTTAATCAATGGGGAAGCACGTTGAATTTTGGTAGATATAATGCTGACAATACTTTCTATACGGCAGGAACAGGATTGGGCGGGGCTTCAGATATATTCCAAATCACAGCGGGAGCATCGGGTACGGGATTAGTAATAAATACAGCCGGCAACGTCGGCATCGGAACGACAAGCCCTGATAGACTGTTACACGCCGAAAGTTCCACTGCCTTAACGAACACAGTCAGTTACGCCCAACGCCTGACGCATATAACATCTGGCACTCCTGCAAACAACATTGGCGTAGGTATGGAATTTGAGGTTGAAACAGCGGCAGATAATAATGAAGTAGGCG
>ERZ1292632.351-Hain-H43-01um-R2-351-length-47523-cov-15_pt1 | contig 19273 bp, 31 predicted proteins | sample MGYA00564407_ERZ1292632 | MGnify/ENA primary metagenome ERZ1292632 (study PRJEB36523, sample SAMEA6512637) | groundwater metagenome | collected 2019-01-08 | study: AquaDiva: Metagenomics assemblies of 32 groundwater samples | reverse complement strand
ATTCCGCTGGTTCAGGCACGTCGGGATTGACAAGCCAATATTTCGGACATGAGCGACATTTCCAATAGTTTTTTTCTGGACAAGTTTTGCAGAATTCCTTAGCTTTTTCCTTGACAAGTTGGGTCATAACACATCATTTCTTTATTGTGAGGCATAGTCCTCGTTTTAACAGTCCTTCGTTTGTGACTGTGACAACGTCTTTCGGTGCTTCGCAGGGCTTGAACCCTAACTTGTTGTAGAACGCTGTCAACGCTTTCTCGCTGACTGGATAGCTATCCCAGCCGCTTTCTGCCAATTGTGCTGGATGCACGTAGACTAGGTCCACCTTTTCATCCTTCGCCAAATCGGCAATAGCCTCCATCATCTCCGTGCCTACGCCTTGACGACGACACAAAGGATGCACTTCTAGCACACCTACCCACAGAAACGACTTGTCTGTTTTACCCTTCATAATCTCGGCTTTCCCAACGACCTGCTGATCCTTAGTCAAAACTTCAATATCGATGAAAGCCTTATCTCTCTCAGCTTTTATCTTGGCAATTTTACAGTTCTCACTCAAGCTGATAGCCCCTGGGACTCCAATGAACACGCGCTGCATTTTGATACGTCATATTCAGGGTTCATCTGTTCGAAACTGTATCGGATTTGTCGGACGCGAATTATGCCCTGAGAAGCGGAAACCTTGCCGTCCTGCAACTCATGTCGGAGATCCCGTGTTTCATCCCGCAAATGCCTGTAGCCTTCCGACATTTTCTCGTTCTCAGCGACCAGTGAGTGGCTAATTGCCTCGTCTTCATGACTTTCAACGTCGGCAAGATGTTTCACCGCACAATTCAGGAAGCCGTCGCCGCCTTTCTCTTTTGACTCTACATTCCGAAGATGTCCCTCGGTACTCAAAAATCCCTTGAAAATCTCATCCTTGTTATACCTTAAGAACTGAGGTTCTCTACCGAGATTGCCTGATACGTGAGAGTCTGTGTGCACTTCTGAACTGCGAGAGTCAAGATAATAACCGACAGCAAGAACGAGACCTGCTGGTACAATAATCTGTAGCAACCGCACAAACTGGTCGTTCTGATCAGCGCTCAAGATGGCTCTCCACAATTGTTTTTAGCAAGCAAACTTAATAAGAGTTTATGAGAGACGAAGTGATTGTGGTCGGCGGGTTGCTTGTGATATTGAGCTTTGTACCACTGTTTCGCAATCCATTCCATCCAGAAAGGTACGGTGGACAAGTAACGCCTGTCAATTTTTGGCAATGGGTATCCATGGAATTATGGGAACTACGGTCAGGAATAGAGTTACGCGCTGGAGTACGGTAATATGAGCGAAGAAGAAGAAACAGCGATTATTACCGCCGATACGTGTCCTCACTGTGACGGCATCAAGAAGTTCATACAGGAAAATGGATTGACTGATAAAGTGAAGATGATTAACGCTTCAACTCCAGAAGGTTTAGACTTCGCTCGGAAACACGGCATCACAGCTGTTCCAGAATGCGCCATTATAGATGGTAAAGGAAATGTCAGAAAATGCACCGATGAAGAATTTAGTAAAGTTTTGAAAAGGTGATTGAGTTGAGTGCCGCTGATGCAAAGAAATGGAGACTTAAACATCCAGAGAAGAACAAAGAGGTTTACACGCGTTATAATCTTACTCATAGAGAACAACAAAGAGTAAAACGGTGAAGAAGTGCGCGTCTGCACAGAAGACGAGTTCGTAAAACTCCTTAAAGGTGAAAAAGATGCCGAGACCAAGAAAGCCGACAACCCTTAAAATAAAAATCAAAGTAATCAAACCGCAAAAACCGTGTTGTTACATGCGCCGAGCCTACACGATGCAACGGAAGAACGGCAAAACATCAACCGTGGAAGCGACATATATATGCAGACACGGTTACTGAAAGACATGAATCTTGACGCGGAATTCATTGAGGAAACTCATTCCGAATATTGTGTTGTGTGCCAGCAAACAAAAAATGGTAAATTCCTGATCATTCACTTGACAAAGGCTGGACTTAAAACATACCTCGCTGTCTGCGGACAATGTCTCGACACCACGCTTAAAGTGTCTTGAACTAAAAAGAAAACTCTATTAACCTTCGAAACAGAAAGAAGTTATTGGAGAATCATCATGTCTGTTCGCGAAACCGTTTTGACATTGACTGCTCTACCGCTTGAAACAAAAGACATTATCCTGCAAGCTACACTGGTCGAGAAAGACAATGCTCAACCGATTCCTGGTCAACCTATCCTGTGGCGTAAGTTCAATCCGCCGACCCAAGATTGGACCACCCTCGTAACTACGGTCACAGATGATCATGGCAAAACAATTCTGCCGCTATACGTTCAGGGACAATGGGCACTCATTCCCCTTGCAGAGAAAACCACATTTTCATGTTGGCATCCGAACAGTGGAGATGTAACCGTTATTTATCTTGCATCCACATCTAATTCGCTCGACATCGAACCGCCAAAGCCCCCGCCAACCATTCCCTGGATGGCTATAGGGATAGTCGCAGCCGTTGCTACGGCAGCGGGAGTAGGCTACTACTTCCTAGTCTATCGGAAGAAACACAAGCGTCAATACACGCCGCTGCCGCCTCCATCACCAACGCCGACGTATGGGGTGGCATAGTTGGTCGAGAAAGAACTAGAACCAATCTGTAACTACATCAGAGACCACGGCAACGCAGGAACAACCGTTGTTTTAAAAATGCTGTGCAAACTTGCGAAAGCTGAAGCTGACAAGCTTCAAGTTCCGAACAGAGAACAGTTTGACTGCGAAGAAGTTGACAGAATGGCTGACGAATTGCGAAGCGCACTCGTATCAGTCGCTGCAAAATGCGAGTTTAAACTTTAGTTTTAGAAAAATGATAAAAAAACTGCGGTAATTATGGTCTAACGTCGGTCTCGGCGAACTAAGGCTTGTCTACGCATGTTGCGTGTGTTGCCGTAAAAGCCTCCGCCCCAAAACTCTGCAACGTCAAGTGTGTTGCTTGTGCCTCGCCCACCAAAAACACTGGTACGGGTTGTCGTCACCTTTGTGACCCATACTAAAGCAGGTGTTACTGTTTTAGCAACCACAGCACGTCACCATAAAGAGAAAGGTGGACTTAGTTCTCCCACTGGCTTGCTACAAGGATACCTGCGACTCTCACTACGGCGGAAACTCCTGTCGGGCCTGCACTGAAGTAAACATCTCTGCCGACCGTTACGCCATCCAGTTGTATCGGTGCTGGAAACGACGGTAATGCAAAGAACATTATTGTTGCGCTGGCATCTCCCATGCTTCCTCCTGCAAGCATTGCAAGTACGCCGACTTGTGGGCTGCTGATCGAGCCTGAATTGCAGATAGCCATGATTGTTCGTGGTTTAAACCAGAAACCAGACGGAACCGACAATGCTAGTCCTGCTGCGGACGGACCGAGAGCGATGAAGCCGCTTGCCATACCTGAACCTGCATGTGCTGGATATTCGCTTTCAACAAGGCCGATTCTCGGAACCATTCTTCCGCGTGCGCCATCTTCAACCCATTGATCTATGTGTGGCATCCATTATCACCTATGGTGTGTTCTTTACTCCTCCGAAGAATATCCTCCGATGTGGAATCCTTCCAGAGCGGATTGCTTGGATAGTTGCGTCGTCAACGATTGGTTCAATGTCGTATTTCATGCCTTCAAACCAGATTTTCGGCGTAATCGTCATTGCTGAAATGTTAGTCACGCTGACTGAGGGGTACCATTCGTTGATAAGCCAGAACATAAATGCTGGATTCTTGTCGTAATATGGGCTTTTCTTGCAGTCGACGTAACCGATTTCTTTGTCGGTGTCAATGCCGAAACGGTTTTGGCCTGCTGGGATCTTGATGTAGTATTTGTTGCCGTCAGCTACTCCCCAATACACTTGATATAAGTGAGGGGGTTTGTCGTCGGGTTCTAGAGCGGCGATGGTTTTGAAGCCTGTGGATGCGCCTGGCGCGTAAGTGCTAAAGATTGCCGTGTCCTCTTCGCCGGTTTCATAGTCGAAAGGTTCTCTGCGAACTATCCGATGGAACTCACTTAGAGGGTCATCTATCCAGACTACGAAACCTTCTCTTAGGTATAGACTTTCGTCCATTTTATTCTCCTCTTTTTTCGAGACTTGGGAACTGACTAACTAAAGGGTGAAACTTAGGGAAACTTTTATGGGCGCTTACCTGCACGCTATCAGCCTCCAAATGTGTGTTTTGTAGGAGACTATCAAGACCAAAGTGGTTGTCTAAACCTCGTTGATCAGATAGCTTCTCTTTGCAACTACGTAGCCGAGTAGACCGAAGAATTTCAGTCCGACTGTTCGAGCTTTGACTTTGATGACGATTTTCTTCGTTGGTCTCACGATGATCGGGTGGCTGAAGTAGGCTGTGGCGATGTCCCAACCGTCCATTTCGGTCAGATCTATGATTGGATATTCGATACCGTCGGCGATGAATTTGACGCATTCTACGTCTGGCGATGCGTCTAGGTTGAAGAAGCCTGTGATCACGACATAGCAGTCTGTTGACAGTGTTGCGGAAATCCATGTTGCCCATGCTGAAGCGGTAGCTTGGCTGTAAGCCCACATTGCACTGTATGGCGAAGCATAGCTGTTAGCTGAGTCTGCGAGACCGAATTCGAGCGCTCTGAGCTTTGCGATTCCGAATCCATTCTTTGGAAACGGACCGTCAAAGCGTTCTGGACTCCAGAGCTTCTCTGCATCGGCTACTGCGGTTGCTACTGCGTTGGCTACGATAGCGTCTTGGCGCGCGTCCATTGACCTGTACAGGACTGGATATTGTAGTGGCATCTTTCATCCTCCTATATCATCATCGACCCGCCAACGCCGCTGAATCCTGGAGATCCAACGGGTCCGTTAGGGGCCGAAATGACTGGTGGGGGAACGTATCTAGGGATAGAAGCGGATGCGCGTGCTCTTGCTGCGGCGACTGGTGTGATCCATTGTGCGTACTCTGCAACTCCGAAACCGATTACGGCTGCGGAACCGTAGAGAACGATGTCTTTGACAACGCCTTCTTTCTTGACGAAGCCTAGTCCAAGTAGGAAGCCGACTGCACCGAGCAGGAATGGTACGACAACGCTGAATGGAATGCCGAAGAAGTCACCGACACCGAATTGTGGCGCGAGGAACATGAAGTGTACGGCACCGAAAGCTGCTGCACCGATAGTGGCTGCGGCTACGCCCATTAATACCTTCTTGTACTGCATTAGATGGTTCTCCTATCATTCTCTTAGCTTGTAATGTTTAAAAGTGTTTCGTATTGTGTAGACGAAGAAAAAGAGGAGATTCATTTTTTGTGTCTTCTGCGTCTGTATAGATAGAAACCCACACCGCCAAATGCGACTGCGCTTATTGTCACTATGAGCCACCAATAATCTGGAGGCGGTTGCAAAGTATCGATGAATCCTCGTGCGTCAACTATGCTGGCAAACTGGTTAGAGTAGCCTTTCACATAGAACCAGAAACCATTATTCGGGGATATTTCATGATACCAAATCCCATAGTTTTTGTAGGTCTCTACGAGAATATCTTCTGGAGGAGTTTGAGTTAGAACATCTATGAAGTTGCGTGCCTGTAGGAGATTGTAGAATTGGTCTGTGTACCCTTCAACGTAAAAGTACGTGTTAGTGCATGTTATCCAGTGAACCCAAATGCCATAGTTCTTGTATGTTGTTACGAGCAAATCAGGATGTGGAAGGGTATCAATGAAAGACATTGCGTTTTCTACACTGGCAAACTGGTTAGGATAGCCTTTCACGTACCAATAGCCGAAATTCGGTGAAGTTTCATGGAACCAGATTTCATAAGGACCACAATACGTCATTACGAGGTAGTCAGAGTGTGGAAGAGAATCAATGAACATTCGTGCTTCAGTTACACTGTTGAAATGGTTCGTGTAACCAAGAACGTAGTAGAATGCACTACCAATATCGGGTTCATGATACCAGATTTCGTATCCTCTATATGTCTCTACGAATGTGTTTGTCATATTCCCTAACTTCCTCTTAGTCGGTTAAGGTCCCCCACTATTCACAATATGATCTGATGGCGGTGCTTTGATTCCTATCCAACAAGACAGTTGTGCCTGAGCTTGGAGTTGCGTGTTCTTTTCATATATCGCACGTACAACATGTGGCAGCGGTACTGTCTGGAATTCGTATTGTGAACCGAATACCGTTGCGTTCGGACATTCCTGATTGTATGAGACTCCCACCTCTTCTCCTGTGCAAGTCCACAAACCGCAACCTCGCACGGTACCTTCAGCTAAGCAGGTTGGGTTTGCCCAAACCCAGAATACCTGCTCTTTATAATAGAGCCGTTTCTTGCTCCAATCTGAAGGGTTCACGGCCCTGTAGAATAGGCTAACCGTTGCCGTTCCATCTGTCCCAGTCGTAACTTTTGAAGGAACCACGACTTCACCATTGTTATAGTCTACAGCGTCGGTTGCGATCAATAACGGAACGTTCGCACATGGTTGTCCATATACGTCTAAAACGGTGAAAGTGATCTCTGCTGGATTGTAACCGTCGGGACCTTCATATTGGGCATAATCGGCTACAGGTTTGACGTGCCATTTTGCGATGCCAGCCTGTATGTAGAATTGTCCTGTGTATGGCTGTTTCACATTAACCATACCTACAGGCGAAACCGTTATTGAATAGGGTATTCTTTCAGTAGGCGTTCCCGTAGTGAAGGTGACTACCACATTATGGTCACTTGACATCGAAAGTGTGATTGTGTTATTTGTTCCTTGTGAGTTACCGTCAACAATCCATTGGTCTACATGGTAGCCTGTATCAGGAACGGCTGTAATCGTAATGTAATCGCTTGCATTAAACTCGTACATGCCAGAAGGCGGGTCTGTATGTCCATTGGCTCCAGAACTTATCTGGAGGACTGTTTTGCCACCTATTCCTCCGCCGCCACCTCTGAGTAACAGGTAGGCACCGATACCGACTATGGTTACACCTCCAACAACGAGGTAGGTCTTCGGGTTCTTCAGTATTTTTCGAATGTCCACGATTTGTTCCCTCTCTAGATTGGTGGAGGCAACATGAATATCGGAGGCAATGAAAACGCGAATGCTTGAAGATACATCTGGTATGTTGCAAACATCTGTGTTGCCATAGCAAGCTGCATTCCATATAGTAATGGAATTTGCGCAGCCAAGATTTGAGCACTTATACTCATCTGAGGAATTATCGCTCCCGACCAGCCAGCATGTAACGCACTCATAGCTTGTGAGGCCAGACCAATATTGCCTGCATCAGCTATGTCCATAATTGCAGATATCTTGAACAGTGTAGCAAGTTCTTCAGCGGTTGCGTATGTCCAATTGATATTGTATCCCTGTGGCATACCGTTATTAGTGCCAATACTACCCGGACTTGTCTTTCCTGTAATTCCATTCCAGAATTTCCTCAAGTTTGCACCAAGATTTCCACCATGCAAAACCAGATACACTATGCTTCCAGCCACGATGAGAGCAATGCCAAGTTCAATCATGATTTTGTTCGGGTCGCCTATTGCGTCCGCTAACTTCTGCATTGGTCCCTTGACCAGACCAATTTTCGCATTGAGAATGTTTTCTTCTCCTGTAGTTAAGTATCCTTTCTGAATGAACTCTTTGTATTCCTTGTCATATTCCACCCAGACCTGAGCGATTTGGTCAGCAGTTTCCTTACGAATCTTATCCTGATTGCCAAAGATTGCGCTTATGATTGATGGCAGAGCAAAAACTAGAGCGGCTATCGCAACAAGTGGTATGACTACAGTTCCAACGACACCGCTATACCAGTGTTTATCCTCGGACATCGTGATGGTTCTCCTATTATTCCTTTGAGTCAAAAGATTATTAAGGTTTGCTTGCCAAGAAGATACTTGGAGAACCGTCGTCATGCTGGTCTATGGCAACAAAATCAACGGTACGTTAAAGGCTGCCACTGCGACTTTGAGTCTTGGACAAGATGTCATGACGAAACCTGGAGACATTCTTCAGATAGAATTGAGAACTCAAGAAGGATTCGATCCGGACCTTGAACAGGATGCTATCACACAGGTTTTGGTGCTTGAGAAACAGTTTCCCGATTTGCAGGTTCTCTACGTTGAAACATGTAACTGTGGCAAAATAACGCTTCAAGTGATGGATAAAGGGCCAGGGCAGATTTCAGGTTTTGCCTTGCTGAATGCTTTACCAATGATTCTTGTTTTGATAGGAATCGTTGTCGTAGGCTATCTCCTTTGGCAGGTTTCCTCTGGACCTAACGCTTGGGTCTTGCCAGTATTGTTGGTAGTCGGCGGAGCAGTCGTATTCTTCTTCCTAGTAGCACCAAGCGCAACAAAATCGTTAGGCCTGACAGGACCGATCGTCACGAGAGGGATAAGTGACAGAAAAGAAGGTTACACAGCAAGACTTCAAACTGCAACAGCATTACAGGAGCAAGCATACAAAGAGAAAGTGAGTGTTGAGAAACTCTATAACGAATACACATCACAGGCTAATGCAGCCCAACAGAAAGCTGATGCAGCATCAACACAGAAGACTAAAGACAAATGGCAACAAATCGCGAGCCACAATAAAGATCAAGCAGATGCTCTCAAGAACAGGCTTGACGCAGCTGATACGAAATTGCAGAAAGCTACAGATGACTTGAAAAGAGTCAAGTAAGTCCGTTAGCCATGCGTTATCTTCGTAAATCGAACATTATTCCGACCAGCCCATGAACTTGTTTAAGCCTGTCAAGCACTTCTCATATTTTTCGCATTCCTTACACGATTTGCTTTCGTCCATCATCTTGCCAGTTTTCTTCGGACATTCAACTCCAACATATTCACTTAAAGTTGATACCTTCGTTCCCATCTCATTTTACTCCTTAAACTCCTGTATTTCCTTCTGCATTTCTTTCTCAGTTATTTCTTCAACGTATTCCATGTCACCGTGATGAATTCGTATCTTGAGAACAACGTCTTGTCCTGAACAATCCTTGACTTTCAGATAATAGGTCATGCGTTTTACTCCTCCGAGGGAGGCGTTGATTCTCCTACAACGGTTCTCTTTATGAATTGAACCTCAAATTCTAAGTTCTTCACTTTTTCAAGAAGCGTCTCTAAAGTCTTATACAGGGCTTCCGTTGTTTCTAATCTCTTTTCCAAGTAATTGACGATCCCTTGCCTGCAAACTTCACTCCAATTCACTTCAGGAACCTTTTTCATTCTGTCGTCTATCTCGTCAGAGATGTAGACCGTGATATTTCTTGGCATGTATGCGTTTTACTCCTCTAAACCGAATACACTTGTCAATATTCTATGAACTGTCTTGAGGTGTTCCACATCTTCCCTCAGCGCGCGCGCGCTTCGTTCTGTCACCACCTTCCTTAACATAGTTTCTCAGGATCTGGCGTCGGAACATTTGGTTTCTCGGTTACTCTTGCCTTGAACCCATCCACTACCTCTTTCACGCTGTCTATCAGTTCTCCCACTTTTTTGGGGTCAATTTTCTTAGCCATTTCGATGAAAGGGCGAATGTCTTTCTGTGTTTTTTCTAAGTCAAAGTTCTTGAACTGTTTAACTAACGGTTCGAGAACATGGATGATTTCCTGAGCTTTCTTTATGAGCGGTGCTATCTCGGGATCTTTTTTGGCGGCTTTGAGCGTCTGCGTTGCCGTCTTGGTACCCATTCGTGGGAAAATGAACCAAAGCAAGATAAGGCCGCCTACAGCACCCGAAATAACGCCCTGAAGTACGCCCATGAACCACGCAAACAAGTCGTACATCTAAGGTTGCTCCGCTATTTTCTGTAGGAAATTCAATATGTCGTCCAGCCAAAACTTGATCCATTTGCGTCCTTCTGGGCTTGTTATCAGTTTCAGGGTAGTCTTGTTTTTGGCAATTTCGCTGTAGATAATATTGGCTTCTGTGGAGCCGCTCGAAAGGAAGGCATGAAGGAACAGGACTGGACGTTTGTTTTGGGCTATTGCGTTTTTGAGTTCAAGATAGGTTTTAGTGGGGTTTGGACTGCTAAACATGGTTTCAAGTGCACTCCAAAATCATTGTTTCTCCTCAAAGACAATGTTAGGTGCAAGGGCATAATATTTTTTCCTATTCTGTACTCTGGAACTTAGTATGCCTTTGTCAGCCAGTTTGTTGAGCTGTGACTGAACACTGGTTCTGGGCGCACTATATTTACATTCAATCAGTTTTTGGACGACATCATACAGTCGTCGCCATTCTGAAAAGAATTCTTGCTTAGCCAAAAACAATATGCGTCCAGATAGCTGTTGCATGTCAATCACAACGCGGTTTTCAATTTTGGTCATACCAATTCTTGTCGTTGTGGACTTGAGGTCAATATTGTTGGATAGCACTTTGGTCACGTTAAGCCCTTCAACCTTGTTCTCCAGTTTTACGATGCGCTGCCGCAGGTCATCCAGCTTATTTTCGTAAAGTTCGTTCCATCCGTGTCCGCTTGTGAAGGATTTACCTGAGAAGGCAGATTTTGTAGGTGCTTCAGTTTCGGTAACGACAGGCAGTGTTTCCTGTTTTTCCTCTATGAGAGGTTCTACGTTTACCCTTATGATTTCAGGCTTGGGCGGAGATGTAGCGGTCGTGTTTGTTTGTTCAAGAGTCGGCTTAATCTTTTTCAATTCGTCCTCACTGACTTGCAGCAGATAGTGGATGTCTTTTGGGTCTCTGCTACCCATGGCAACCTGAAATGCTTCGTCTTTGTCGGCGAATTCAGGCACAACGTACACGGTTTTCAGCATATTCTTCGTTACCACAACGAAATGGCCTAAACGCAACCGCATTATCTTGTCTGTGTTATACTTCCATTCTTTCGAATAGGGAATCAGATCGACGGTGTGTTGACATTCTGTAATGTGGTCCTGAGTACCTAGCAGCTTCACCGCCATCGTTTTCATTGCATCCTTGGACGTTGGCGCAAGAAACTGCGAACTCATCCAGAGGTAATTGCCCGAGGCCGCGCCCTGCGTCACATATTTCTGGACAGATTCATGGCATGCACTTCGGTATTTCTGCGGAAGAAACTTGTAGGCTTCATCAATGATAACTATGAGCTTTGGAATACGCAATGCTAGTTCCATGACTGTTTTGACGATTAGTTGCTGTCCCGCAGAGGCGCTTTCGTCGCCGAATGCGTTAATGGACATCCGATTGATTGGGTAAGGCACTTGAAGGTCTTGAGATGTTTCAACTTTTGTTGCTTGCTCTTGGAGACGTTGAATCAGGTCTGCTAGTGCGTGGGCTGCGTCTTTAATGAAGCCGCTTTTGGCTTCTTCCTCAAATTTTTGACAGTTGCGTATGAGGTCATCGAAAGTTTTAGCTCCTTCGGTAACCCTAGTCAGCGTCGCATAATACATGCTAAGTTTTCTTCCGAAGATCGCCTCGACAAGACGTATCACCACAAGAGCATCCGTGGTTTCTCGGAGACATACAGGCACATCTTGACCGAATCCCTGATAGTCCTCCATGTTCGTTTTGGAGTCTATGACCAGAATCTTGTAGCCCTGTTCAGAAACTTGACGAGCAAGAGTCTTTAAAAGGGTAGTCTTTCCTGAAAGTTGTGTTTGGCCTGTCACGAGCATGTGAAATATCGGAATCTTGACTTCCATTCCAGCGGTCGCGTGGTTTACGAGTTTCTTAGCTTTGTCATATTCAGCAATCTCATATCCAAGAAATAAACTCATCCAATATTCAACTCCTTTCCTTTCTCCAAGAATTTGCTAAGTTTAAAATATTCGACTCTTGTGAGATTTTCAAGCTTCTCCACGATAAGCGACCCATCTGTTCGCACGCTTTCTTCTCTAACTCCTCTTTGAGAATCTTTGGAATTCTCGCATTGAAGTGAGTCGACAGTTTATCTTCTTCTTTCAAAACTCTTCTTCCTCCTCGTCAACCTTCTCAAGAGGACGCTTTTTGGAAAGAACACTCTTAAGAAGTTCATTACGCTGCTGCTGCGCCAACACAGCGTTTACATGTCCGCGTTCTTTTTCAAGTTTCTTTCTCAACTTGTAAGTCCAATTGTGAAGGGTTCCAGGCGCGATTCCGAGCTTGTTAGCGGCGTCTTTTACCGTCATGCAACCAGCCATAACGTCAAATCTTTTTCTCTCCAATTTAGATAGATAGCGCGCGCGCGCGCTAGGAGACTTAATCGTTCAAAGCCTCCTTTTCGATTATTCTTATTTCCGGTTTGATTGTGATTTCGCCCTCACAAAAAGATTGAACACAGTCTGAGCAGAGCTTCGAAGTCAAGAAGACCGTAGCAGTTGCATACATCGTGGATTTTTTTATTTTCTCTTTACATTTAGGGTTTGAGCATTGGTGTGTCTTGGCTGCATACATGAGCTTGAAGCCGAGTTCTTCAAGCATTATTTTGGCGTCATAAATTTGGAATTCTTTTCTGGCTGACTTCTCCTCAAAGAAATCTAATGACTTCAGTAACTGTGCCTTTTTCGGATGAGCAGTAGAATGCCCTCTGTATCCACCTTGATAGATTTTGACCATTCCCTCTATTGACCATTGTTTAAGAAGAGTTTGAAAACGAGCATCGGAAACCCTGTTGAATCCAAGTTTATTCGCAAAAGCCTTCAAGGTTAACGTCGTCATGTTTGGTCAGTCTCCAATAAAGCATCATCACGCACGGTTACTTTGTAAGCCAATACTTTGTTGGTTAGTCGACTTGACTTACAATAATTATTGACTATGTTGATGAAGTTTTGCGCCAGTTTTCTCTTGTTCCGTAGACGATAAAGAATGTTGTACGCTTGAGATAACGACAGACCAGATGCGCTTGCAGCTTGTTTCACTGTGAAATTGTGGGTCATGGATTTCAGAAGTTTCTCTTCATTCCCAGTTAATTTGAAGATTGCCAAACTCATCACAGCAAGCTCAGATACTCTGAACCCTCTTGTTATATCCACTCAGTATTTAAGAGTTCTCATCTCAGATTGATAATAAACGGCGGTACAAAGAGTCTAGGTTACCGAGTGTAAAAACCTCACATCTTACAAAAAGAAGGGAAATTGAATGTCTCACCGAAGAATTACCTAGACTTTCTTGTTCTCTTCTGCGTGGACGGTTGTGGATTTTCTGTGGGCGCAACTACAGGGTTTTGTTCTGTTGTGATAGGTTCAGGTGGTGGTGCCACAACTGGGACAGGTTCAGATGCTCCTTGCGGATTGGGTTTCTTTTCTTCTTCAAGGTTTGTGTAGCCTATCGCGTTTTCAGGTGAAGTTGTCACTTCTCCAGCCATCAAGTTTGCAGGCGGTTCGGGTGTTGCTGTGAATTCTCTTTTCTCAGCGGCAGCTACGATCGATTCAGTGGTTTGTGTTTGAGGAGCAGCTGGTTTCTCAGTTTCCACGTTGATTGGAATTTGTAGCTCTTCAAGCTTCTCAGGTCCTGTCTGTGCTTGTGTAGGTTGCCCTGTTGCCGGAACTGGCACTATCGGTAGTGATGGAATTGCTGGTAGTCCTGGCGACGGAACTGTTGGACGTCTCACCATTCCAGCCAAGAAGGTTCCAACTCTTTCCAAGATGTTTCCTACGCCTAAGTCTTTGAGTTGTGGAATCAGCCTTTCAAGCATTCCTTCATTCTGCACGCCGAAAGCCGCGTCAAAAGCTGCTTTGTAAACAGGATCTTGTCTGAGCTTTAATAGTTCGCTGATCTGCGCGAGAGTATCCTTGGATTTCTCGTTTCGTATCCGCTCCATCTCCATCTTCAAGTTGTCGACATGTGTCTGATTGAGCGTCTGCAAAAAGCCGAGTTGAGCCTGTTGGAATTGGTCTCGCATAGCATCGATCCTCTGGTCCGTTTCTCGCGTAGCTGCATACTTCTCGGACTCCGTCTGTCTCTGCTGTCCCATCGCTACCGTGAACAAGTTCATCTGTTGCGCACTCGAACTCTGCGTTACCGCCATCATCTGTTGCAGGAAAGTCTGAGCCTGCGCTGACTGATTTGCAATCAACGCCGTAATCATCGACATCGCGCCTTGTTCGCCAGCCTTATCTCCCTTCGATTGCGCCAGAGCAAGCACGTTCTGCGCACGCTGCATTTCTCGTTCCTGCTGCTGCGTAAAGAACTGCCATTTCATCATTTTTTCGAAACTGAAATCCTCTTCTTTTGGTTTCTGCTGCATCTCACCGCGATATGCCCGTATGAAATCTTCAGATGAACTGTTACCTTTCATCAGTTCCATCATCATCTTCGCTACGAACATCTTGCGCATTTCATTGAACATTTGGTCTAATGCGTCAGGTTGAGGCGCAGCTGGATAACCGTATGGAGAATAACCACCGTAGGGGGTTCCAGGATAGATTGGTTGGGCAGGAATGGGCTGTCCAGGCATCCACGGATACTGAAACGGTGGAGGGTCGTTCGGGAAATAGGGGTTCGGAATCTGAACTCTAGCATCAGTCGAGGATTGATCGGCTATAGCAATTTTGTTTGCCAATAACAAGTCCTGAAAGTGTCTGCGGACATATTCGGCCATTTGAATGTTTTCTTTCGCTGCAAGTGCTTCAAGTTCGGCTTTCACTTCTTGAGGAACTCTAACATTAATGTGGGCAATTGGTCGTTTCGACATGGACTTTGGTTCTCCACTGTTTCAATGCTCCGTTGTTGCTTAAAACATTTTCGCCTTCGGCGCGAATCGGCATCAAAAGTGTGCACGCACCTTTCGCGACTACTCGTGCCGTAGAGAAGACCCATGGTACAACCAGTTCACAGTTTTTTGCAGCACACGTGTTCGTGCCCTAATGTCCATGTACACGCGAAACCTTATTTTGTAATACAACAGACAAGACTAGGAGGGATAAATGTTCATGCGTTCAATAGAAGATTTGCAGAAAGTCCTAAAACAAAAAGCCAAAACTATCTCAATTTGTAAGGCTAAAGGTTGCATTCAAGCTGGACGAAAGTTCTACATAGACGAGACTGTTGTTTCTCTTGGCGATGTAAAAGAGTTGTTTTCTGCTTTCATGAAAGATAATGTGTTTATGTCACGCAAGGACCTACGAGATGTTCTCGAAGTTGTACAAGATAAACCTCTGAAAGATTTCATTAACAGCTTACTTAAGATTCATTATCTATGAAAGGAGGATAAGAAACGTTTTGGCTCGGGAGACAATTGTGGAAAGGACAGGACCAGACGGACAAAAAATCACGGAACACATTACTGAAGGTCTTAAGTTTTATCCTGGCCCGTTCGGAAAGAAATGCGATTATTGCAATTGCTACTTCAATTCCAACTTTGACGAATGGCGACATCTCCAAGTTTTCGGCAGAAAACCACACGGCAACTCGGCGACTGATCCAGACGAGAACTCGCTGGAAGCATTGGCGTGGCGGCGTAGCGATTTTGACGAGGGAGAATACTGTGCTGTAAGCCAAAACAGTCAACTTGCTCAAGCTTGCAAAATGAAGGGAAGACTCAAAATTGGCATCTATGAATACAGCGTCAGCAAAAACGGAAAATGGCTCAAACGAGTGAAGAAACTAAGCTAGCTCTTTTTTGACGCACTTGTAGAATTGTCCCTTATCATTTTTTGTGCCAGAACATTTCTTGTTGGCTGCCGCTAATTTTCTTCCTCTCTTCCTAAGATATTCGGGAGGCCAGTCGACCTTTGGCATTATAATGTCCTCTGCTTAGCTTTGGGGCTACAGAATTTTCTCTGTAATTCCTCCAGTGATCGGAGATGTCTCTCTTCGTCTCGAATAATCGGCTCCACTTTTTCAAAAATTTTCTTTGGGTTTTCGTGTTCCAAATTCCAATCAACATTGGTTGAGGAAAGAATCAGGTTTGTGTAGTCTGACGGTGTTTTGGCTTCATCACGCATGGCTTCATCTAACAGAGCGCAAAATCGTCGACGCGGATTTTCAAAATCCGTGCTCAAAGCTTTTCACCCTTAACACGCATTCCTAAACGTTTGGCTTGATGAGTTTCCCGAAGTTCACGACGAAGAATCTGCACTTTTTCGGGTTGGCATTCGAAGAAATACTTGTCCAAACAGTCTTTTGCTTCTAGAGCAGACTGAAAACGTTCAGGTTGTCCAGCTTGTTTCAATTGAGCGGCCATGGTAGCGAGTTGGTCTTGCATTTCAACATATTCATACTGGTTTAAGCCTCTCCCGTGGTATTGCATCTTCAACTCTGGACAGTCAAGCTTACACTTTGTACGAAGCGCCTCTTCTCTTTCAAGTTCAGCTTGACGTTCTGCTCGCATAGCTATTGCTCTTTCAGAAGGTGTCGACATGATGGTTCTCCAAGAGTCTCTTTGTGAAAGAAGGTTTTTATCTCTTTCTAGTCTTCACAGTAAGGAGGTGAATATAATGAGTGTGCGTCCAATGCGAATGACGATCAGAGATGTTAGAGAAACAACTCTGACGTGTGCGGTGGATGAGAAGAATCCTCATCTGATTACTGTAAAGAAGGCGTACGTGTTTGAGGGCACCGCAAACGCTTATGCGATTTGTCCCGTGCACTATGAATTGGTCAAAGTCTTGTTCAGACCGTTTGTCTTCCCAAGTGGGAGGGAAAACAAACGTGTATGAACAGCGGCCTGACATTTGAAAATGCGTTGAATCTGTAAAGTTTGTTTGTGTGTTTTTCCCTTCTGCCTCGTACTTTCACATATTTCATTGTTAGCAAGATTTAAGAACTCATACATATATATACATCAAACCCTTTTGGAGGAACTGAGTTGGAGCAGAAACTAAACAATAACAAACCGACTTGGACTGCCGAAGCTCGACAAGCACGTCTCACCATAATAAAAGATGAAATCCGCAAGAAGAAGAAGATGACTAGAGAAGAGCTGATAAAATTCGCGCTCAACTCTTTCGAGCTGAGCCTACAAGTCATCAATAATTACATTAAAGAACTACGTCTCAACGGTTTCATTGAAATACAATCTGCTGACCTTAGCGACCTTAGCAAGTGGGACGAGCAATACAAGCTTGACCCTGCCCTCAAAGACGTTATTATTTGGAAAGGGAACGGCAATGAGGCGTAGTGTATGTCGTGGATTGTGCACGAACAACGGAAGAATGCGCTCAACTCTATGAAGAACACGCTGAAGAAAAAGAAGAAGATAAGCCAAGAAGACATGATCGTGCACCTTATCAGAACATTTGATTTTTCTGAACAAACCGCGAAACGTTACATCAAAGACATAATCAGATGTGGTTACGCAAAAGCCAATACCGACACGCTCATTTTTATAGAGGGATCATGGTGACTGCAACGGCTGAAAGTATCGGGCCTCAAGAAGATTTTCTGGCAATCTTTAAGAAAGAGCCTTACAGAGCACAGTTTTCAGGATTGGGTTTATCCAACCACAGGTCTGTTGCTATTCATTTCAGTGACATTGTGGAACAAAACTCTGACCTTGCAAGACAACTGCTTGAGAAACCTGCCGAGTTTCTTGTTCACGCAGGAAGCGCTGCAATTGAACAGTTTCGCATTGAAGACCCGGAAAACGCGGATGGCGAGCTGAAAGTCAGAGTATACAACTTGTTTGAAACAACATCTCTCAGAAATATCGGCTCAAATCACATCGGCAAACTGATTATGCTCAGCGGAATAGTTGTCAGAGCAACTGTGGGTAAACCCAAAGCCGTAAATGCAGCGTTCAAATGCCGCCGATGCAACAATGTTACGTTCATTCAACAAGACAACATAAGCGTGATTCTGCGCATTCCGCTAGAATGTGAGAATCCTGATTGTCACAAAAGAGGACCGTTTGAATTTGTGGAAGAAGAAACCACATTTATTAATGAACAGGAAATATGGGTTCAGGAAACTCCTGATGAGCTGCCACCTGGACAGTTGCCCAGAAGCCTGCATCTAAAACTGATCGGAGATGACTTGGTTGATGTGGCAAGACCTGGAGACGATGCTCTTATAGTGGGTATTGTGCGGTCGCTACCGAAAAGGATTGGCAAGTCGACGACTCTAAGCACGTTCGACGTCTTCATCGAAGTTAACAGCGTCAAAGTTCTCGGGAAAGAACCTGAAGCAATAGCTGACCCAGCCGACATTAGTAGAATTGAGGAACTTGCTAAAGACCCGTGGGTCCATCAGAAGATAGTTGCATCGATCGCACCTTCCATATTCGGCTATGAGACTATAAAAGAAGCTGTCATGTACTTATTGTTCGGCGGCGTTCCCAAGGAAAGAGAGGACATCAAGATCCGTGGCGAGCTAAATATCCTCTTGATAGGCGACCCTGGGACTGCAAAAAGCCAACTTCTCCGTTATGTTGCCCACTTAGCGCCTCGCGGCCTATTTACGTCCGGAAAAGGGACGACTGGTGTAGGCTTGACAGCTGCTGTAATTAAAGATCAGACCTCGGGAGAGTACATGTTAGAGGCTGGGGCACTTGTCTTAGCCGATAAGGGAACGGCGTGTATTGACGAATTGGACAAAATGCACGAAGCAGACCGCGAAACCATCCATGAGACGCTGGAACAACACACTGTTTCAATTGCGAAGGGCGGGATTGTGGCTACTTTGAACGCTCGCGCATCAGTGTTGGCAGCTGCCAACCCCGTTTTGGGCAGATATAACGTATTCACGACGGTTGTTGAGAACATCAACCTGCCTGTAACGTTGCTGTCTAGGTTTGACCTGATATTTCTGATGCGTGACGTGCCTGATGAAGCGAAGGACACTGAGTTGAGTACCCATATTCTAGGGTTGCATGCGGGTTCGTCGCATTATGCTCCTGTCGTTGAATCTCAGCTTCTTCGCAAATACATCGGCTATGCTAGGCAACTCACCCCCGTTTTAAGTCCTGAATCATTGCAGATTATTCAGAAGTTTTATTTGCAGATGCGTAAGGCATCTGAGGTTGAGGGGTCGCCGTTGGCTATCGGTCCTAGACAGTTGGAAGCGTTGACGAGGATCAGCGAAGCGCGCGCTCGGGCTGCACTCCGCCAACAGGTAACGGCCGAAGATGCTGAAGGTGCAATCAGGATCACTATGGAAAGCATGAAACAAGTCGGCATTGACCTATCTTCGGGAAAGCCGGATATTGACATACTCTTGACAGGTAAGCCGAAGGGCACAAGGGACAAGATGCAACATGTGATCTCTGCGGTTGTTGAGTTGGCAAAAGATACTGGGATGATTGAGACGGATTATCTCGTCAAACAGTTGCGGGAAGAAAAGGGAATCCAAGAAGACGACTCACGCAAAATGATAGCGCGGTTGCTGAAGGACGG
>ERZ1292632.1845-Hain-H43-01um-R2-1845-length-19276-cov-12_pt1 | contig 19276 bp, 40 predicted proteins | sample MGYA00564407_ERZ1292632 | MGnify/ENA primary metagenome ERZ1292632 (study PRJEB36523, sample SAMEA6512637) | groundwater metagenome | collected 2019-01-08 | study: AquaDiva: Metagenomics assemblies of 32 groundwater samples | reverse complement strand
GAGGGCCTAAACCTGCGTCATCATCCAGTGTGTGCGGTTTATTCCTCCCATTTCCTTTACCTCTTCTACCTTTCGGCCCAGATAGGCAAGGGTTTTGATATAAGCATTTTTCCCACTACCAACACGGGCAAAACGGTAAGCTTCACCTAGCCAATTAGTATATTCCCATATCTCATTAACTTGTCGTCTATCCATTTCCCTTCCTCTCTCTCTTTAAAATTTCTAACTCCACACCCCACAGGCGTCACAGCGGCCAGGGAAACCGTTCTTGGGATTAACAGTTCGATAACCCCGGCCACACTTTGAGCATAATCCCTGGAAGTAAGCGGAATAAAGAAGACCAGCGTCCTTCCGGGGTCTCACTTTATTCCAGGCCCTTACGGCCAGACTATAAGAATCACCCTCGTAGAGAGGACAATCCTTGTAGTCAGTGTTGTTGCCAACTTGATACCTTCCCATTTCCTTTACCTCTCCTTAATCTAATTTTACTAAATCTAATTTTACTAATTCAGGGAAAATTAGATTAAAACCCAGTCCCTCTCTCCCTTAAGAAAGGCAATTACAGAAGACTCCTCATCGAATAAACCATCATCACAACTGGGACAAGCCCAGTAAGGGAAGTCCATAGCATCAACCTCATACTCTTTAAGAGTATAGGGATACGGGTCTAGGTGTCCGTTAATAAGGCGAACACCAAACTCATGGTAATACTGATTGACTTCGACCAGATGGTCTATCTCTGTACTACACCTTGGACATTGTGGCATTTTTACCTCCCTTTATTTTGTAAATACAGGAAAAATTGGATATTGAGGTGGAATATACTCCTCCAGTAAGGTTAGGGATTTGACCATCACCGTCGCTGGAAACCATTTCCTCCCATTCACACTTCTTTTGAGGGATTTCCCTTGCTCAATCTCTCCGAGAGAGCACATCGGTGGAAGGATACGGATTATTTCGTTAGCTTCTGCCATAAAGATAACCCAGTTTGGGGTTCCAGGCTCCCAGTCTTTAGCTTGCTCTAGGGTGAGGAAGGCTGTTGGGTGATAACCCGCCTTGGCTAGCCATTCAGGGGCGAATGCTGGCTCGTTGAGCTTATACTCTATGAGGGCCTTGCCAGCTATTATGGCTGAGGAATACCGTCCATCTACTTTTCTTACTACTTTCCAAACTAGGGGCATTTTTCTCCTTAACAATGATAGTCTACGGTAATGAGGAATCCATCTGTTATGCCCAGCTTATAAAGCTGGAAGAGAACATGGCCCCCAAACTCCGTATCCACGAACTCGTTACCGTCCCATCCCCTCTTGTGGAACACCTGCCCATCCACTACGAGGGTATAACACAGGAAGTCTTCGGATAGCAAGCTGACAGCGCACACATCATGCACCCCTGCCCACCTCCCTCCGATCCTCCACCAATCCCACCACCCCTCCCCCTTGTCTGTTTCCTCATAGGGGGCAAGGGCCTTACTGACTTGCTCCTCAACACCATAGAGGTCTTTCAACCAGACCTCTGCATGATAGTGCATCTCTTTCCTCCTTTTATTTCGATGGGGGAATAAGCAATAAGGGAGTCAACAGCATGAAGTAACCCTTATCTTCGCCACCCATCTTTTCAGTGCTGGGAGAATAAGCGATTAAGGTAACTGTTACACCCCCGGAGGGGAGAACACTTGACAGAAGTGAAGTAACCCTAATCTACGCTACCCAGCTTCTCTCGTTCGATAATGTAGTCTATGACGGCCTCGGAGAAGCCGTCGATGTGATTCCAGGCGTAGTATCCAACCCCATTCTTATAGGCGGCTACGTTGATTACGTAGCCCTTTCCCTTAGGATCAGGGATATTATCATGAGCCTGCTCATCAGTGATGACGATGATGCGATCGTATGCCTCGGTTATCTCTCCTAGGGCCTTGCCTAAATAAGTGCCCAGATGGTATTGGGATGCGCTAATGGCGTCCCGCAGCGCAAACCCTCGCCTAGGGGGAACACTCACTAGGGTGCTAGAGAAAGTGTAAATACTGACCTGCTCGCTAATCTCCCTTAAGAGAATAGCTAAAGCACTAGCCGCATCCTCACGGCTCAAGTCAGATTTCTCAGAGATCGGACTATTCATACTCCCCGACACATCCACTAGGAGCACAGTCTTCCCTGGTAGCTTCTCATGCCCAGCTACCGCCTTAAACATCTGCCCCTCTAGGACATCCTCTAGTTTGGGAGCATACCGAGCAGCTGCTATGAAGCGGTAGGGGAGTATACGCCCTATGCTGATATTCTCTAAAGAGCTACGAACAAGGCTATCATCAACCCCTGCCTCTTGTAGGTTGCGGAGGTTACGGAGTAGGGCCAAGGAAGGAAGCCTCTTCTCTTGTAAGAGACGTTCCCATGCTTCTTTCTTCCTTTCACCCTTCGAGGCTGATAGAGCCACCTCCCAGGTATCAGGGATCGCTAGCTCATTAGCGACTAACCGTTTCCATAGAGCCTCTTGCTCACTGCCAAGGGGCTTGGCGTGGCAAAGAAATAGAACGTCACGCAGCTTAATAGCTCCATCTCGGTTATATTTAGCTAGTTGGTACTCATTAAACTTAGTGAAAGCACCAGCTAACCCCTTCCTCACCTGGGCTGAGAGAGGGCATTTACCCTCCTGCCAATAGATAGCTAAGAACTCAGCAAGTTCATCGGCTCGCTGAATAACCCTATAGAGGGTTGGGGCGACGATACTACCCCCAGTGCGAGCTAGCCCCCTCACCAAGAGTAAGGGCACATGCCTTAGCTTCATCCTCTCCCTGGCCTCGATAGCCATATTAGCTACCACCCCAGGGAGAACCTGGGGCACTAAAGACTTGATACGCTCGGCGATTTCCTCGCCGTCCTCATAGAAAGACTTCTCCCACAGCAAACAGGCCATCACCGAGCGGCGAAGCTGCATCTCCGGGGAAATGCGTTTAGCTGTTCCACCCTCATGGGTTCTTAATGGGATTGACGCCACATTTAGTTTCATCTTTCCTCCTTCAAGTGTAGTGGGGAATAAGCAATAAGGGAGTCAACAGCATGAAGTAACCCTTATCTTCGCCACCACTAGCATATTATACAAACAAACCCTTGGTCTTGTCAAGGCTTTCCTCAACCCCCATGTCCCTCTCCAAATCCTCTAAGGTGAAGGAGAGGTGCTTAGGGTGCGGAGTCCCCTTCTCCAATAACTGCACTATACTCCACAGTATAGCACTTTCTTGGAATACATCAATCACCTTATGCCTCCATGTGAGGAGCACTCAGGCCAGGTGAACGCGGGCACGCAAATCCCCACCCTCACTCCTGTGAGATGGAGTCTCGATGGAGCCCAGTGTCCACACTGCAGACACTGGAAAACAGGGCTGGCATGGAGAGGAGTTCTGTGTCCTCGCTCCCCATTGTATACCACTACCCCTTGAGCAGTGGCTGGTCGTAGTCCTTCAATGATCTGCATTTTTCCCTCCTAAATTTTAATAATTATTCAGGGAAAATTTATCATCATCCTCCGTTCGCTCAAGGACTACCTTCTTCCTATACTCTGTTTCAACTTCCTATACTCTGTTTCAAGTATAGTCCGTAGGCATATCCTACAAACTAGTATATTACCTCTATGCTGCCCGTCCTCATTTTCCCACCAAACTTCAGTAGTAGCATGCCTTCTGCATTCCTCGAATTGGCAAGGAGGGCCTATAAGTCTATAGTGAAATTCCTCATTCATTCTTGTCCTCATTCATTCTTGTAATATTCTCTCTTGATTTTCCCCACCAGCCTTTTTACCCTAAGATGAAAGTCGAGGGGATGCGCTGTATTATTAGTAATAATATGGAGGGCCTCGTGGGCCAGAGCTTCCATAACACTACAGAGTGATTTTACCCTGTGGAAGTTAATAGCTATATCAGCTCTATCTTTATTGAAAGATGCTGCTGCTATTATCCCATCAGAAAGGGAGGTAGAGCCATGTAGCTCTACCTCCCTGTGTATAAGGAGAACTACGATCTCTTGCAGCCTCCTCCATTTTATCTTAGTAGAATCCGAGTTCGTCATTTATCGCCTCCAAACCTGGTACCCCCAGGGCATTAAAATAATCCTTATAGGCGCTATTCTTAGTATAGTAGGTATATCCACTGCTGAAAATGATACCGTCTTCCTTTTGGAAATCACCCCAGTAGGTGACATTCCGATTAGACATTAGGACGAATTTACCACTAACTAGGGAGAGTGTTCTCTTCCCCAAGTAGTATACTAGGAAGGCTACTGTCCTGCTATCACTCCACTCTCCTTTAGGAATCTTTTGTCCGCTGGCAATACAAGCAGATATAAGGTAGTTTTCCCAATTACTGAGTACCCCATTGTGGAATAGTAGAGGATGCTTGGTAATCCCCTCTAGCTTAATAGTCGCCCCCCTGTCGCAAACGAAGGGGTGGGTGAGAGCCTTGGAAATTCCCCCAGAGGTTGCTGACCTGAAGTGAACTATATGGGGAAAGGGAATATCCTTATATTCCCTTTCGAAATCTTGGGGGGTCATTAACCCTTTGATATACTGGTTTTCACCAGATGGTGAAAACCAGGCTATCCCCGCTCCATCATCATTCACTATCCACTTACGTCTTATCTCAAACTCGGTTAGCTCTCTTTCTTCACATATAGCAATTACACACATTAAATATCTTCCTCCTCATCTGAATTATCATGTGAATTACCATGTCCACTATTATCAACACCCAAGTGGGCATCAGCTGGAATATCTTTAATATATTGGATGATAGTGTCGATGATTGGAAAAATTTTCCAATCATCTATGTATTTCCTTACAATGTAAGGAAGACCCACATATAGCCCTATCCCACCATCTTCGTTCCCGAAGAGCAGGGGAACGGAAGGAGACATTATTCTCATCCCTAGGATAGGGAGGTTACTTACTAGTCCTCGATCTCTATTTAGGCCATAGAGGATAATCTCGTCAATTTTTGACGAGTCTTCCGGGGACAGTGATGCTAGGCCCTGCTCTAGCTGAGGGCAGGCTAGCTCACGCACGGCAGGATTCCATTCATCCCTAAACTCCCTTATCACAGGATGATTAGGTGGGAGTCCAGGTATAATGTCCTTGCCTAGCCAGTAAGCAAGGACTTGCCCCTGCTCTAACCCCTTACTGGAGTAGTTTTCGAGAAAGTTTACGAATTTCTCCGTATCCTCGCAGGTAAGGTCACAGATACGTGTATAATCGTCAGCCATAGGAGGGTCTTGATACCTTATACTGTTCCCCTTGAGATAGGTTACCACTATCCCCTGGCAGATAGCTAGGGAAATACGAGCTATCTCTGGATCGACGAAAATAGCTGCGGGAGGAGTGCGGTACTCAAATCCCCAGGGCTTGTTCTCGTATCTACCCAAATGGGCATATCCCCCCCGCGCCTTCCCTGATAGGGGTAAGGTAGCTTTTCCTAAGAAATCATCCATTATCCCTATCAGACTCGACGGGGGAGTTCTTCTATCTCTCACTAGTTCCTCTACCCCAAGATGGATATGCCCCCCCAAGGGGTAAACATGCCCTGCTGTTGACAGAGCAGCATCCGGAAAAACCCTGTTGAACTCTGCCATAATATCCCTCAACCTCTGAACTACTACAGAGGGATCCTCCGAGTAGGGGGGCCTCATCTCTACCTGCTCTCCACTCCCATCTACTCCCAGCTCTCCTCCTGAATCGCCGTTAAACATAGAGCTAGCACGTTTAACTCTCCCCCTAATGGACATTTCAAATTCGGGGTCGCAACCTACTGTTACGGGAGCTGGCTCCACCTTAGGAAGAACTGGTGATGCAGCCAACCTTCGCAGCCTCATCTCTTGACGAAGGAGGGGCCATGCCTCCTGTGCCCTGCTTACCGTAATTTCATCATGACTCCAGTCGGTTAGGATCAGCGAGCGCATGGCAGGTATGAAATACCCACCTAGCATACCTCCGAGTTTTATTGCCCATGCCTCTTTCTCACCATAGGTAGAAAGAGGGGGGAAAGCCCTTTCTTCAAAGAAACAAGAGTAGGGCATTGGAGATAGAGGTATCTCTATCGTCTTACTCACATAGATACTGGGAGCGGAAATATCGCAGTAGAAGGTAATAGTTCTGAGCTGGCTAATTCCCATACCGTTACATCGGTGAGCATAGATATACCTGAAGTAGTCCTTTAAAGGGACTCTCTCTAGAAGTTCACCTAGATACTCTATCCCGTAATCTATGCTATGGGTTCCGGGGCCAGTCAAGGCACAATTAACTATCTTTTCCATAGCCTCTTCCACCAGGGAGAATCATAGAACTGCAGGATGTTATTCCCTAGTTTTCGTTTACAATTATAGACTTTCTGACACATTCTCAGGGAGGGGATATTAGTCTCCGCCACTTTTGTAACAGGAAAAACACCTAGCTCGCAGAGGGCAATTTTCTTAGCTCTTACTAGAGCAGTGCCTATCCCCATATTACGATAGGCATAGTCTACCACTGTGATAGAATAGGGGACGCCCCTGTTGAACACCTCCGCCAGGGAAACCCCTATAAATTTCCCATTGTGGTGAACCGAAAGAACTACTGCTGGTTGACGGTTCACACTGAAATAGTCAAGGCTATCTTGGCGGATATGACCGTCGCCATAAGCCCTGACCAGGGCGATATGCCCGTCTGTCACTGCAGGGTCTTGTTGGATAAGCTCCACAGAATTCCTCCTTTTTCAAAATTCAAAAATATCAGGGAAAATTAGTTGTTAAAGGTAGGATACGCTAACCGTTAGCACTATATCCCTAAATGTAATCTAGGACAATTTCTCGCCCTAGATTATTTCCACCCAGCCGTTAGGCTTTCTATAGCCCCGTAGAGCTACTTTATATTTATCCTTATAGTATTCACACCTGCTATTACTCCGAGATGTAAAGGGACATACCTGCTTAGGTACATCGCTTTTACCCTCAACGTAAATGCAGGACATACATAGTGCTTTCTCTATAAACATACCTCCTAATATAAATTAAGCTAGGCCCCAGCCCAATGTAAACTTCCTAACTCTCCCCTGGGCTAGAAGCCTACGCATTATACCACTAACCTCTCCCATAGTTATATCTAGCTCATTAGCTAGCTCTTGCTCAGTCATCAGGCCATTGGATAGTGCATTAGTCATCCTTTCCTCCAATGGAAGGAAAGAGGACATCTCTGGCATCTCATTTATGTCAAGGGAGGTCACCATTATGGAGTTATCCTGGAACTTCAGGTTAAGGGCTAGAGGATCGCAGAGAGCTGACACATTGGCCTTGCGATGCACAAGGGCTAGGTTCATCTCTCCCTTACTAATATCCTGAACCCTACGCAGTTCCCAAACACTCCTTGGTTGATACATAAAAAATACGCTGCCATAAGGAGTTTTTACCCTCCTTTCCTCTTTGCTGGTATGAGCTAGCACCAGACTAGTAATACCCATCTGCCGTAAGGTAGCAAACATATTATTAACGGGCTCAGCTGAGTTCAGGTCACCTCCACAAGCTACCCCCGCACTATCTATTACTAGGAAACCTATGTCTCTTTCCAGTATTATCTCATGTAGGCGAGGAGCATCCTCCGTAAGGGGAAGAGCGCTACGCCGGTACAGGAGAGTTGTTTCTGGAAGATTTAGCCCTTTGGATAAGCCCCTAAGTTTCCAAGCAATATCTCGCTCGTTAGTTTCATAGTCCAGATACAGCCCATTTACCCTCTTAGAGGGAGTAATACCTCCTAACGCTTCCACATCTAGGGCTAAGTCTACCATCAGAGACATCAGTAGGGCTAGTGTAGATTTGCCTACGCCACCCTCTCCGAAAATTACAGTGGGATGGCCTAGTGGTAAGATTGGGTAGAGTAGATACTCTACCTTCTCTAACCCCGATGAGCTGGATAGTCTTACCACTGGGTCACCTTCTCGGTAGATACGAAGCACATGAAAAGCTAGCTGCTTCAATAAAGTTACCCAGAATTCTCCCCCTGAGTTGCGTTCCATAAAGTTAGCTATCTCGGTGGGGTAACGGGCCGCTAGGAAGTTTAGCTTGGTTTGGTGAAGATGCTTGTCATTACTACGAAAAACAACCTCCCCATATACATCACCGTGATCACTCCTCATCCTAGATACAGTGACCTCTATACCATTAGGCCATTTGAAAATAAAGATTCCAGGGTTATGCTTTATGGTCGGTAGGAACTGTTCGGATACTTCGGACATTCTTTTGTAACTCCTTCGCTCTTAAAAATCCTAGCTCTCTACGCAGAGACTCTATCTCCTTCTGTATAGCCTCAATTTGTCGGCTATAATCCTTTATTTCTTCCCTACTGTCATAGGTCATACCCATCATGGCATAGTACCTGCGCCAGCTTAGGGACACAGGAAAGTCAATAAGGTCATCCATTTCTCCTCTTTACAGTAATAGCTCCGGTGTAGAGTTTAGTCGATCCACGGCTATCTGATAGTACTTTTCCTCTTTCTCAATACCTATATATCCTCTTTTCATCTCCTTAGCTGCCATGCACACTGTCCCTGAACCCATGAAGGGATCGAGGACTAAGTCACCCTCATTAGTATGATGACCCAGTAGCCGTTTTATTAAGGCTAGAGGCTTTTGGGTAGGGTGTTCAGTTCTCTCCTTTCCCCCACAGGTAGGATAGCTAAATACGTTAGGTGATTGACCCATGCGGTAGTTAAAAGTATGCCCCGCTCCCGTATTCTTGGTAGCCCATAGTATAAGCTCACAAGCAGACATATAGCCCACCTTAAATAGTTGGGGGACGGGGTTGGTCTTGTGCCATACTAGCGTCTGCCGCACACGATAGCCCAGCCCGTTCATAATAGCCTCCAGGAAACTAATCTCGGAGCGGCTATAGAAGGTAATAATCTGCCCGTTGTCCTTCAAAAGGGGATAGCATAGCAACAGCCAAGCCTCGGCAAACTCTAGCTGCTGGTCAATAGAGGAATAGTTGTCCCATTTTCTAAAGTCGTAGCAAAGCTCACTAGGCTTGTTCTGCCTTCTGGTTACTAATTTCCGGACTCTGCGGTTTTCAATTTTGCTCCTGTCTACCTTTACTTCCCCCTGGCTGATATTATAAGGTGGGTCAGTTAAGATTAAATCTATACTTCCTTCCTCTAGGGTAGGTAAAATCTCCAGGCTGTCCCCTAGAACTAGATCGTTAGTTATTCCCATAAATATTCGTCTGGTATCTCCTTACTAGTTTTATATTTAGATGCCGCTTTAGCGTAAGCCTCCTCCCCCTTCCGGGCTCGCTCCACCGCTTGTCTAGCCACAGGGCAAGTTTCATCATCAATACAATCTCCCCCCATCTCATCTGGGTATCTCCTACCCTGCCACATCTTCTCGAACTGCTTCTCTGTACGGGTAGGCGCTGCACAATAATACCACTGCGTCAGCCCACTGTGAGACGATGCTATTCCTCTATACGGGCAACTCATCTCTTATCTCCTCTATATCCATTTCCTTAACCTCTTTAAATCTAGGATAATAGCCTCGACCATCTCCTTTACCTCCGGGTTAGTAATACCAGTTCTCCTCAATGCCGCTTGAAGTTGTTCCGATTTCACCGAGGCATCCTCTAGGTATTCCTCTGCCTCACTATTACCCCACTTCATCTTTTTCCTCCTTTATTTTTATTTCCCCTGCCAGTAGTGGACGGGAGTGGAGATGCTAATTTCCCCGTGTTACTGGCTTTGAGCAACCTTTCCAGTTACTAGGTGGGTCGATGCACCCAATAAGTTCGAGGTCACCTGGGGATGGATTTCTATTATGTTCCCCATCCACACCCAGGACAGATTAGCTCCGCATCACACTTGGGACAATACATCCCCTTAGTATTGTTGACAAAATTGTCAACAAAAGGTACATCTCTACTTACTTCAGCCAAGGAAACCGCTAGGTAGCTTGATGAATATTCTTTGGCCTTCTCTACCCACTCCTTAGCCTCTTCGGATGATAGTTGCCGTAGCATGGGCATAATCTGAGTCATTTTTTTATGACCTATCGTGGCAATCTCATCCATTGTAATAGTTTCGGGATGCTCGCTATGATACCGCCATATTGCTATAAGGTTTCGGGCTGTGCTTGCAGGAATATCTATCTCAGGACTAGCGCAGAAGTCAGCCCACCTATCGTACATAGCCTGATACAATTTCTTATAGTAACCATCCTCTATATAGACTGTAACTCTTAGGTAGTAGAGAGCACGTCCTATCATTAGCTTAGATAGAACATGCCCTCTTTTACCCATATCTACTTGCTTAAGGGCCCAATCTAGCTTCTCTATCCAGTCCAGCTGCTCCCAGTCGCTTACAGGGACTATGCCGTTTCCGCTATCCATTTCTTACGGGCCTCCCAGAGAACCTCCTTCTTGCTACCTAAGATATTCTTCCCATCCAGGTAGGTTTTCTTCCACTTGGCTAAATCCTCCTCGGCATGGGAAAGAGCGATGATAGCCTCAAGTGCATACTGAGCATCCTCATCATCCTCATAGCGGAAATTGGGGTAGTTCTTTTCTACCTCATACCAGAGCACGGAGACTGGTTTCTTGCTAGCTATAGCTACCTCCATTACCAGTTTCTCACGGGCCTGGCTGCCGGGGCTAGGAAGAAGGTATCTCTCTAGCTCCCTAGCTAGCTTCTCCACTATCACTGAGATAGTATCCGGCGACTCTGGCTTAACCAAACCAGCCGCGATCATACTAGCGATGAGCGTAGTGGCAGTGTTAAGGGCCGTCTGTCGTCCTGACAGTCCCTCCCTTGAGGAAACCCCTTCCCTAAGGCTTTCCCCCACCTCTAGCCTTGCGGCCTCTACCCTTCGCGCCCCCGTGATTACAGGTGGGTAGTCTGGGTCGGAGGGTGGCGAAAAGTCTATTTCATAGACATTACCCTCCTGTAATAGAACCGCGCCGTCCCATACATTGAACCTCTTATCATCAGTGGTAATAATGGTTCTCCATTTCTTGAGTTTACCATCTGAGCCTGTTTTTGCCCGCTCCGTAACCTGTTTAATCTCGATATTCATATACCGTCCTCCAATATTTTTTCTCTCCCTTATCCTTACAAGTGATATATTGCAAGTAATACCAGAACATCTCGCACCGCTCATCGCAGAAGGAGCTAGTGCTTTCCAGCCCACACATCATACACCCAAAGCCCATCTACCTACCCCATATAGAACTCTTGGATATACTCTCTAGCGCGTAGAGAATGTTTTCACCATCGTCAGCTATGCGCTTGAGACTATCGTTGATTTTTTCTAGGCAGACTAGCATCTCCCTCTCGAAATCTGACCTTAAATCTTGCTCAAACATTACCTCTAAATTCTCATCAGTCTTCATATCTATACCCTCTCATTTACTAATAGGTCGCAGATATTATGGTAAGCTACTGAGTAGTCTGGATAGGTTATCTGACCATTGTCATCCTGCTCCTCGATTGCTCCCTTAACCATAATGAAATGTCCGCAGCGCAGCTTGATGATGGCCCCCTTTTCTTTTAAAAGAGAGACACCCTGGGTAGCATCGCAAATAGTGCAGAGAGCCATCTCTTATATCTCCTTTATTTGGGGTTGCCCAAAGTATATATCCCTTTCTATGGGTAAGCCTGATGGCCCCCTAATGGATTCAAGCTCCTTTAAGGAGAAATAGCCCCACTCCCTCTCAAGGCCATCCACTAGACCAAAGAACATATCTTCCTGGTCAAATTCAACTGCATACCAAGTCCAGCTACTATCCGGTGTAAAGAACTTGGCTATAATTCTCTTTTCCCCCAGGGGAATATTGTCCGTCCCATTTATCCTAGGAAATTGCTCCCTAAGTTTTTTAGTTAGTAATTTCATTCCTCAATCTCCCCCTTGAAACAAGCCCTAAGTGTTGCATCTAGGTGAAATGCTCTGCTTACTACTGAATTCATATCTCCTGGGTAACCATACACCTTGATAGACCAGTGATATTTCCCCCTAGCAGAACGCGTAACCTCTACTGAATCGGTAGCCTCTCGCACAGTCTCCTCATAGTTATCCGTGCTGCCCGTTCGCTTTGTCTCACTCGATCCCATTATTCTCCTCCTTTAAGTGTTGGTTATAAGCTGCCATTACCTTAATGTCATTCTCGTAGCTTCCTATTAATATGGCCTCTTTAGCTCCCTCATACCGAACCCAGAATAACTTGTGACCCTCTTGGCATCCCTCTGCCCAGCAAAGCTCGTCGCACCCACAACTAGCTTCCATCTTTTTCCTCCTAAAATTATTTTAAATATTCAGGGAAAATTGAATTCGAATTATTCAAAAATCTGTGTTCGCATATTCACCTTCCCACCAAAGGGTACTTGAAGGCTAGGGTTGTCTACTACTACCCATAGGACTGGATAAGGTGCTCCCTTAGGGAAATCCCCAGCGCCATCAGTCAGGTAAATAAGACAGGAAGGAGTAATTCCCCTTTTGGCTACTTCCTTGAAGACAGGGCGGAAGTCAGTTCCGCCACCACCCTTAAATTTTATCGGTGGTAGATCATCCAGAGCAAACCACTCTTGCACTGCAGCATCACAGGTAACCAGGTGACCACTTAGACTGGGCCAAGTAGCTATAAGAGCTCTAACCTCAGCTAAGAACTGCCCTAGCTCATTATTTCTAATAGAACCGGAGGTATCTATAGCAATAACGATGTCTTCTATCCCCTCACCACTAAAATCAGGTAGAATAATATCACTATCAAGGAAGCGCCTATCGGGGGGAGAAAAGGAATAATCCGACCTAGTAGGCTGGAGGAATTGGGCTAGGGCCTGATGCCAGTCTACTTGGGGATAAAGTACTATATTCACTAGTCGCTCCAAGCCCAGTGGGAGATCGCCCTTCTGCCGAGCAATGGTAGCTGCTTGGGCTAGCATTACCCTCCAGTGCTTGCCTAGCATCTCCCTCTCTTCCGGGGAAAGTTTATCCCACTCTGCGTGGTTCCCCCAAGGTTGATCTATGTACTTGACCCCAGGAAGCTGTGAATATATTTCCTCAGCGCTTTGATTTACAAAAGACCAATTTATTAAGCGCAGAGGGGGAAGCTCAAGCCCTGCCTCTAGGACGAGGGGATTCACAGCGAAATCAGCGGCTGCGTTCCACCTCAGCGGTTCCCTTTCCCCTTTACGCCAAATATGACCAAGGGCTACATGTAATACTTCATGAGCCAGTACACCAGGGAGATAGTCTTGGTTATCCTGTATCCAGCTAGGATTATAGATAATTTCTTTCCCGTTAGTGCCAATAGTACCAATATCCCCCTCCCTTATGGGAATCTGTAGAATTAAAGCAGCGAAGAAGGGATGGTCGATAATAAGCTGAACCTTAGCTTTAGCTAACACCCAGCACCACCGCATGCTTACTCACCCAGTCTATATAAGGAGGGGCCATTCCTGTACCAACCTGGAAATCAATACCTATTTTCAAGCAATCCTTCACTGTTAGTACCTGGAACTCTATAGGTATATCATTGAGAAACTTAAATAGATTATGTACTCTATCGAGAGTATATTCCACTTTTAAGCGTTGCACTAAACCCCCTGATAGTGCGTAAAGCACCGAGGGGTCTTTAGGAACTTTTACCTTATTACCACTAAGAATAAGCTCGGCATTGGGGAGCCTATCCACGATCTTTATGAAAGCCATTAGCTCTGCGGCTGCTCCCTCCCCTACGGCTCCTACTATGGCGGGGTAGCTACTTTCAACTTGCTTGAAACTATGCAGGATACTAGAGACAAATTCCCAAGTGCGCGGTGAAGGAAAGGCCCGAACCTCTTGTACCTCTGAGGGAAACTTATATAGTAGTCCCGGTTTCCAGTTCAGAAAGGAAATTACATCCTGATGAATATGGTTCTGGTAAGCCCATATTTTCCAGTCTTCCAGTTCCGCTTCCACCTCCAGGTGAATAAGTCGGTTGGCTAACGGCGAGGGCATACGATTTATCACCGCCCTGTCAGTAGAATTATTCCCAGCAGCCACTATCTTCCATTTAGGGGGTAAAATATACTCTCCACAGCGATGGTCAAGCACAAGCTGATAGGCCGCTGCTTGGACAGCAGGTGGAGCAGCATTGATTTCATCGAGAAAAAGGATACCTGTTTCACCATGTACCTCTACACGCGGCAAGAAAGATGGTGGTATCCACAGGGCTATATAATGCTCCTTATCAGGCACGGGTAACCCACGCAAATCAATGGGGCTCAGTAGTAGTAAACGCAAGTCCACTAATCCCCAACCATGAGCCACGGCAATTTGCTTGATAGCTTGGCTCTTTCCTATGCCGGGTTGCCCCCAGAGCATTACCGCTGGAGATGTCTCCATAGTAAGGATTAGCTCTAGTAGAGCCTTCATCTGATTGATTTTCACTTACTTTTCTCTAACCTCCATTTTACTTTAAAGGCATTTATAATTTTTGTTAGATCGGGCATAATCTCCTCCTCCAGGCACTTTTGGCATAGAAATAGATCACCTACCATATAGTTAAGTTTCCCTACGGGTTCTTTACAGCAAGCACATTTAAATGTGCCATCTCGTAAAGCATCAAGTATCTTCCGAGTATCATCATCCGATAACGGCACCTTAGATTGCAGTGGTCTGGAAACACTAATCTGCTTAAGTTCTGTATAGCAGGCATTACAGATGGTAAGTTCATTACCAATAGAGTCGCAGTGACAACATACCTTCTTAGGCACTCCTCTGTAACCTCCATTTTACCTTGTATGGAAGGAGAAATTCATTCAACGCCTCTTTTATGTCACTGTAGCAAATAGGGCAAAGAGTCACTACTTCACCTATATCAAGATGAGGTGGTTGACTCGTCCCGCAACTAGTGCAAACATAGCTATAATAAGCTTCCATCGTTGCTTGAGCCGATATAGGGTAAGGTACAATTAACTTCTTTGCAACGAGAGGGGGGTTGGCTACATAGCCGATTTTTGGGCTTATTGGCACAAAGGTATGAACCTCGTTTCCTTAAAATCAGTCTTACCGTTCTCCTGAACAAGGACAGTGTAACCCAGAGTAGGAGGAGGGTACTTCGTATCACCCCGCAGGGCATAGGTTACTCCCTCAGCTTTGATTAGACAACCTAATTCCATCCGCATAGCATAGCCTCCCCTAGTATAAACCACACCTGCTTTGTGGACATGGGCCTGCATCACTACTCTCCAAGGAGCCAGATTTAGAAAGTCGCGCCACTCTAATAGCCAATCCTCAAAGTTCTTAACCGCTCTCATATCAATCTTAGAGGATGTCTCAGCATGCCCAATGACAGCATCACCAAGTTGTAGGAAATGGCTGGTATAAGCTATCTCTCCAGATTGCAAGGTATGCTCATTTTTGACTAGCTCTATATTGGGAATACCAGCACAGGCCAACTCTAGGACATTGTAGTTGACTAGAAACATGAGCCCCATTGGTATTCTTTCAGAGAAATACCTCATGGCTCTCTTAGAGTGGTTATCGCTGATAACATATACCTTGGGGAAATTCTCGGCTAGCACTTGTAGAAAGGCTGTTCCATCCTCTATTTCATCCTGTAAAAGGACATCTTTCTCTTTGGGAAATCTGGAGAGGGAATAAAAATCAAGGGTATCCCCTGCTACGATCACCCCATTAGTGTCTTTCTCCTCCTTAATGATCTTAGCCAGTGCCTCCATATCACAAAAGGGGTTGTGGGGATCAGCGATAATTACCCATTTCTCCTTCCCGTTTTCCCTAGCCTTGGGTGGGGTGAATAGCGGTTCGGGCCGATTTATCCAACGATTGAACTCTCGGTAGGCATCCTGAAAGGTTCGTTGTTTTTCTTCCTCCTCTCGTTGTACTTTCTCCTGGCCTTGCTCCCGGAGAAGGCTCAAGCGATTCCTTACCTTATGGCCTGTTATAGGTAAGTTGTATCTTTCGGAGAGTATCTTGGCTATATAAGAAGCACCCCAGCTATCCCTTTTGAGATCTAGTAAATCCTCAGTGAGTCCTGGATGCTCTGACCAGTTGATTACCATTATTCCCAGTACCTGGGATACAAGATTTTATACCTCAAGTGATCTCCTTCTTCTTGAAAGTTAGCTCGGTATGGCAGTCCATACACAAGATATAATCATCCCAAATCATAATATTAGCTGAGTGACAATAAGGGCAGTTCACCTATTCCTCAACACCTCTCTTATCGCCCTATCTAGGATATTGGCTTCATCAATACCACCCAGAGCAGGTAGTCTATATTTTCCCGTAATATCATCTCCCTCAAAATTATCTATTTCTCTCTTTAATCCCTCTATTATTGCAGCGCGTATATCCTCCATGCCATATCTACCGCAATCTAAGCAATCCATCATTCCTACCCGTATAGAGGGAACTCTTATGGAGGGTAGCGTTATTATATTAATTGAGCGACAGTAAGGGCAATTCATCGTCTATTTTCTCCAAATGATAATGTCTTTGTGCAAAAATCATATTATAGTTATCCTTATTCTTGCCTATATAGCTTTTAGGGTGATTGAGCATATGCCATAAATTGTTATCGAAGGCAAACTCTTTTCCCGTGGAGTTGTTTACCAACCTCCACTTACCCGGAATGAGGATAACGGGTACACCCTCACTATCCGGGGCAATCTTCCCATCGGGAGACATATACTCTATCTTGACCTCCCGCTCAGGGATAAGTTTTTCCCCACAGTTCCGACACTTGGTGGTAAGAATACTCTCCCCTACATCGGTGTATTTATGACACCTGGTACAAATGGTTATGTAGTTCATCTTAGTTATACTTAAATCCCTCCTTCAGTTTAAGAAGTATACCCATATGCTCTTTGAATCCTCGTTCCTTCAACCTTTCTTGTAACCGGTCATAGCTCCCCTGCCCAAAGTTGCGTATGGATAGTAAGGTTGTCCTATCCATCGCTAGGACTTGGCCTACTTGAATAATGCCCTCGCGCTTTAGGTTACTATAGATACGACAGGGGAGATCGAGCTCCTCTATAGGCATCTGTAGAGGTCTGAGCATATCGTTATAGCGCGTCACTTATCATGTTTCCCTGCCCACTTTATTCCGTGTTCTTCATCATGGTGTCTTAAGCAGCGTAGTTCTAAGTTCTCTTCCCCATCTCGGTAACGACTGCCCCCCATCTGCTTTGCCTTAGTATGGCTTATTTGTAAGTTACCCCGCTCTAAGCAGACGACACAGGCATTAGCGTCCCTTTGCTTAACCCGTTCCCGCGTGTGCCTAGGAAGGCTAGTTACTCTTTTCTTTTTTCTCGGCGGTTTTGGTATCGGGAACTGACTGTAATCCAAGCAAACCCTCCAGTCGTTGTACCTTATCCATACAATCGCACCGCTCCGTGTTGCAATCCTTACACTCCTCAACGGTAGGAGCCCAGATGTAACCACATTCAGGGCATTTCCAACCCAATTTACTTCTAGGTGCAGCTATGGGATCTGGTAATCCTAAATAATTTGTAAGATAATCCTTATCGGCTTCACTTATCATCCTATACTCCTAATATACTTTTACCTTGGCTATAGACACCGCTAGCAATAAAAGCTGACACGAATCCCCATATTATTGCCTCTAACAGGTTAGTATTGAAGTTAAAAGCCAACACCAACTGTAAACCGATGCCGGAAACTAATGCTACTAAGGGCAACAGTTCCCCTGGTAATTTAGGCCATACCAGCTTAGTGAAAGCGGTAAAAGCCATTACAAAGGCCACACCACCACTAGCACCAACTAAATCACTTAATTCCATCTATTCTACCTCCTTTCCTTCTAATATATATTTCGCAAAAGTATCTGCTAAGGCGACAATATCCCATCTTTCCATAAGTGAGTTTCGCTTCACAAGTAGAGCATGGGCATAATCCCATGCTACAGTTAGAGCGTTCCACCTAATAGCAACATAATCTTTTTTCTCCATTTCCTCACCTCCTTTCATTATTTTATCTCCAGACTAATTAAGAGAATTATCACTGCCCCCAGTACTATCAGCACCAATACCCCCGCCATTATATAGGAAAATATCACAGGCTACTCCCACAAGGCCCATTATAGTGGATGAAGTACTCTATCAGCCTACCCATTATCTAGTTACCCCCGTTACAATCTTCAAGAAATCTGCAGCGAAGATCATATGAGTATAATAACTAGAATAGATGTAGATAAACACATCCTCGGCTTTGGGAACAATCCCCAAGCTGGCTAGAGCTACTAGTCTCTTAGCTCCATCTACTACTAAAGATTTACCTAGGCCAGCATCGGTAACAACGAATATCTCAATGGGCCGAAATACCCATTCCGATAATGAGGTCTTTAGTTCCTCTAGCTCCTTGGAGGGTTTTATGCTTCCATCCCTTAGCCCCTCTACGTATTCTCCCACGGTATAGTTAGCAGAGGGAAGCCAGCACCAAGCCTTTTCACCCGTATACCACGCCAGGTATAGGGGATACAGCTCTTCCCAGTTACCAGAGAACTTAGTTATCTCGCACCTTCCTATTCTATGAAAAATATGTAAGTCCCCTATATCGTTCCTAGCTGCTTGTCTTACCAGGGACGTGGGACTAACATCAGTCACCATCTTGTGTAAGAAATAGTCCACCATGTGATAACTATGGTCAATCATAATACCATATCCTTTACAGATTGTTGGGGATAGGTTTCCCATCCTGTGTCATCGAACACAGGAAACCTAGCCACAGCCGAGCATCTCTTGCATATACCACCAAAGTAACCACCCTCTGAATGACTAGCTACCAGCCAGTAGTGGCAGCAATCTGACCCACTAGCATCGTGTATAATGCGACCATTAGAACCGGGTTGAGTAAGATGCCTTTCCCTTGCCATCTTACGGGATAATCCAGTACCACATTTCTGGCTGCAAGCCTTCCGCTCCATGAAGGCAGGGATACCCTCATTGCTACGGGGGAAGAACTGCTTCCCGCAATACCCGCATGGCTTCCCCATTACTATTATCGTTTCTCGGTCACCTGAGTTATACCTCCGGTTGTAAGTACACTCCTTGGAGCAGTACTTAGAGTTCCCTGGTGGTAACGGCTTATTACAGGTGCGGCAGAGCACTATAAATCTCCACCTACATCATTCGCTAACGTGTTAGCAAGAACTCCTAACTGGGTTATGTTATCGGCTAAGTCCCTGTGGGCTTGGCGCAACCTACGCATCCTGGCTAAGGCATCATCGGCTACTCCCTTTAGATTGATAGCCACCTCTACCCAAG
>ERZ1292632.1844-Hain-H43-01um-R2-1844-length-19282-cov-5_pt1 | contig 19282 bp, 20 predicted proteins | sample MGYA00564407_ERZ1292632 | MGnify/ENA primary metagenome ERZ1292632 (study PRJEB36523, sample SAMEA6512637) | groundwater metagenome | collected 2019-01-08 | study: AquaDiva: Metagenomics assemblies of 32 groundwater samples | reverse complement strand
CGCATAAAGTTCAATAGCTTGGAACCGTTTTGATGATATCAGCGGGGGTTTTCATATTAAGCCCCATATGCGGTCTTTGGGTGTTGTAGTATTTAAGATACTCCGGTATCTCTCTTTGCCAGCTTCGCAACGAGAAAGGAATATGGCGCAAACACTCCTCTTGGATGGTGCGGTTGAACCTCTCGAGGTGGGCATTGTCGTTGGGAGTCCGGATTCTTGAGTGCCGATGAGCCATATTCCGCTCGCTTATCTTCTTCGTGAACCACTTGGAAAATTCCGAGCCATGATCCGATTGGATAGTGGAGAATGGAAACGGAGCTGATTCTTGAGCCTGTCTCACAAAGCACGCGCTCTGATCGGCTCCAATTCTCAGTATCGGCATAGCATACGCCCACCTTGAACACACATCAAGGAGGGTGTAGACATAGAGTCTATAAGGCAGCCACTCGTGGATAGTATCAATCTCTACCAATATTCCCGGCGCTTCAGCCTTGGGCCTGGGCGGATAGCGATGCCACTTCTTCCACCTAGAGAAGCGACTCATCCCATTTCTTCGCAAAACCCTCTTCACCGAAGAGAGGGAAATGTCATGCCCTTCTTCTTTGAGGATGTGGCGCAGAAAGAAAGCGCATCGCCCCTTGGATCTGAAGCGATATTCGAGAATTCTTTGGGCCATCTCTACGCTCAACTCTTTGGGATGGTGGTATGGGCGCGATGACTGGGTAGGAAGGTATCGCAACCGAGAAGGCATCCTGTGAGTCCACTTCACGATGGCGCTATGGGTGAAACCCAGGTGCCGAGCGACCTTTCGAGTACTCCACCCTGAGCGTACCAGTTTCACCGCCTCCATTCTGACCCTAGGCAGGTTGGGGTTATTGGAATATGCCATATACATAGCTTAGGTGGTTCCAAGCTATTGAACCATTACGGTTCTAACTGCTTAATAGAGTATATTTTTTAGTAAGAAAACCCCTGTTTTGCAACAGGGGTTTTCTTGTTGCCTTTTAGATTATAAAAAGAGAGTTGGCAATTTTTTGATTAGAAGAGCGAGAATAAAAAAATCCCCCGAGAGCGTGAGCTCACGGGGGCGGTTGTTGAGCTATATTAGACTTAGGTCCAATAAGCTGGGATGTAGTACACGGTTGAGCGAGTGTGCCATGACATGGCGCTCAATCCATTGAAGTAGGCACCGTTTGTGTAACCGGGGCCGCTGCGTTTGGCTTCTTTCCATTCGCCAGTGGTTGGATTAAAGCCGACGACCCACGTTAGGTTGTAGATGTTCGTAGTCACTTGCCTGCCTTTAGGCCAAGAGATGGGCTGGCACCATTCGTAATTACCAGGGAGAATGGCATAGACAACCCATCCGCTTGTGGGAGGGGGAGTCAAGAATTCGTCACTGAACTCTCCAAGGGGAATAGTGTCAATTGGAATCGAATTCCGGTTTTTGAGCCCGTCCGCGACTTCCTTGACGAGACCCTTCTGGTTCCCAGTTGCGGCAAACTTGAGGTTTTTGACATCTTCCGGTTTGCCAAGTTCGAGACGATAACCACTTCTGGAAGAGAAACGGGTTTTGGATGGGTCAGCACTGGGGTCATAGACCATTTCCCCGGTCGTCTTATCTGTCCAAAACTTCGGGTTGCCATTTTCCGGGTTGAAGAGCTCGGACGGTCCACTTAGTTTGAAGTAGGCGAGGACAAAGAGCATCGCGAAAGCGATTGCTCGCATGCCGCGTTTGATGGTTTTCGGGTCTCCTGGAATGTTGGCCGCTGAATAGAGCAACCACACTGCCGGGAAAACGAAAGCCAAACCGAATAAGGTTACCATCACCGAAGATTCAGTTTCGGTGCATCCGAAATGCGATTGGATCCAATGGGCTAATGGCCCATAGAGGAGCCAGAAGCCGGTAAGGTAGATTGCGGTTAGGATTGCGGCGGTTTTCAAGTTCTTGCCGCTCGGGGTTTGGAGCCAGCCGGTTTTTTCTGCTGGTTCTTTTCCTCCCTTTTCCTCCCTTTTCTTATTTTGGACTTTGCCTGCCGCTATAATAGCCAGCATCGCAAAAGCAAGGAGGCATGCGAACCCAACGATGAGGTATATCATGACCTAGTCCCTTTCTTTTCGTCAGTTCCGTTGGTTGTGATTGCCGTGCCTAATACGCTACGGAGGATTCCAGACATGGAGTCAAATGGGATAACCCAATTTCCTCCTCCCTTTCCAGCCCCTTCAATAGCTTCAAGGCCACGGATAGTCATGCCGGCTTCTCCGAGTTCGATGGTTGCCTTATAGACCGTTTGTTGGCGGTCTTTTTCCGCATTAGCGCGAATTCTAACCGCATCAGCTTCTTTTTCGGCAACATATGCTTGAGACGCGGCTTTAATGAAGTCAACACCGCGCTCAGTGGCCGTAGGATCAAGACTCGGGAAACCGATTTTTTTGATTTTCACGCCGTAGTCTTCAAGGATCTCATCGGCCATTTTTGAAAGAAATCCTTCGCTAGTCTTTTGAAGTTCGCCACCTTCTGCGGCTGCCACTAAGGCTTCATAGACCTTACTGGCGATGTGAGTGCGGATGACTGGGCGAGCGATGTTTACCGTCTGCTCGAGCCATTTCTGCACTCTGAATAAGGCTTTGTAGGGGTTCAGGATCCTGATAGTCAGAAGGATTTGGATGTTCAGCGGCACCATACCTTTGGCTTCCGCTCCTTCCAAGAGAGTAAAGTAGACTGCATCTTGTGCAAGGATGTAGTCCAGCCACTCGTCGTGGTGAACAATCCTTTCCACGATCTTGCCGGAGTCGTCGGTGTCTTGTCGGAAAGAGTCCCAAATGAAGTGATACGTGAAGACTTCGAAAATGAAAGGGAGCCCTATCCAGAAAATACCTCCCGGGAGTTCCGACTTTGGTTTTCGGAGATGAATCTTGTATGATTTTTTCTCCTTAACCATACCACCGTCTTTTTCGATTTTCACAAAGTGCCAGTCTTTTTTTCCATCCTCGCCTTTATGCCGCACATTCCAAAACTGATCAAAGTAGTGGTTTTCGTAGACCATGATCAATTCATGGAATTTGCCGAATTTAGTGACGGCTTTGATTTGTCCTTCTTCAACCATTGTGAAGAGGATGTTGTACTCTGCGAGGACGTAGATTAAGGCTAGGCCGCCGACTACTGACACGCCAAGTGTAGTTGTGGTAATCATAATGATCCCAACCACTTTCATGGCGGTATCAAGTGACCACGCCAAAGAAACGACTAGGAAAATTGTTCCGAGCACCAAGAGTCCGATCAAAACATACCAGCGAATCCGTTTAGCGGATCGCGGTGTGTTCTGACCAGTACTCTTATTCTGATTTCTCTGGGCGTTTGGCCTCCTACTTTTTATAAGCAAGAAACCAGTGACGATGCCAGGGAAAATCAGAACAGACCCAATGATGTAATGGGACCTGATGAGGAACACGAGACCTGCAGCTATCATCAGAAAGCTGAGGGTGGCGAATATTATTCGCCCGTTAATGATCTTATTGCGATTCATAATGTGTTCCTCCTTCTTGGTCCAAAAAAAGCCATGGGTTTATCTTTCTGTTCACTCTGATTTTTTGTTTTCAAATTGCGGCGACAGAAGCTGGTTTGGGGCCGGGCTTTTTAGAAGCCGCCCACCCTAATTGGGTTTCTCTAGACAGTTTTCTGCCGTGTATATACTATCATATATTTTTAGATTTGTCAAACTGGAAATAAGCGGTTATAATAAGCCGGAAGGTATATTATATAAGGGTAGATGCCGACCCTCCTTTATGGCAGTAAGAGTTTTTGCCGAGGTGGCCCCGGTAGTAAAAATTCAGGAAAGGTAAACTTTGTGAGTACCTGAATTTTACAACGGGGTAAATTCCATGGCAGTTCAATTATGGGCAGGTGGCGGAACCAGGTATACGCGCAGCGCTTAGAACGCTGTTCCCAAAAGGATTGAGGGTTCAAATCCCTCCCTGCCCACTAATTATTTTCTTCTTCTTGCGTGGAAGGTTTCGTGGATTTCTTTGAGTTCTTTGTTGGTGAGGTGGGTGTAGATTTGGGTGGTGGAGATATTGGCGTGGCCGAGCATTTCTTGGACGGAGCGGAGGTCGGCGCCGTTTAGAAGAAGATCGGTGGCGAAGCTGTGGCGTAACTGGTGGGGATGGACGTGGCCGGGGATGCCGGCTTTTCGCGCGTAGAAACTGACGAGGCGTTCAACTGAGCGGGGAGTGACGCGGCCTAAGATTTTAGGACTTTTGGATTTGGAGAGACTGATAAAAAGCGCCGGGTCGGGATCGGGGCGTTTGTCCAGATATTTTTGGATAGCGTTTTTGGCGCTATCGGATAAAAAAACAACTCTTAACTTTTCGCCTTTGCCGCGGATGGTGATTTCGCCGCGTTTAAAGTCGAGATAGCGGTCGAGGGAACAGAGTTCGGAAAGACGAAGGCCGGTTGAAAAAAAAGTTTCTAAAATAGCCCGGTCGCGGAGAGCGCGCAGGCCATCACCTTCCGGAGCGTCGATAAGACGTTCCAGATTTTTATATTCCAGAATTTCGATTTGGCGCCGGGCGATTTTTGGAAGTTCTATTTTTTCAGGCGAGAGGGTTTTGAAGTCGCGTTTGGATAGGTATTTAAGGAAATTACGAATGGCGATGACGTAATAGCTCTGGGTGATTTTCTTGAGATTTTTCCTTGAGAGGGCAATGCGGAAATTTCTCACTAAATCTTCACTGATATCTTCGGGAGATTTAATTTTGGCGAAGTTAAGGAATTGTTTAAGGTAACGCTCGTAATTTTCCCGCGTTTTTGGAGAGCGGTTTTTTTCGATTTCCAAGTAATTAAGATAGTCTTGGAGTAAATTCTCAATGTTAGTCATTGGATAGTAATTTATGCTACGGAATACGGATGACTTACGGATATACAGATAAACTTATTTTACCATATTTTATTTTGCGACAGATGTAAAATAGCGTTAACTTAAGATTTAAGATGACTGGTTTTACTACTTAGTTTGCTTTTTTTATTGTTTTAGGTTAGAATGCTTGGACATGCTTACAAAAAGAGTTAAGTCAAAAATTGTCAGCGAGCACCAAACTCACGATAAAGATACCGGTTCGGCGCAAGTTCAGGTGGGAACTTTGTCCCGCCAAATAGAGGAACTCGCCAAGCACCTCAAGAAGAATCCAAAAGACAATCACTCGCGAAGAGGATTGCTAAAAATGGTCTCAAAAAGGAGAAAGCTTTTGGATTATTTAAAGAGGAGGGAGCCGGAGAATTACGCCAAAGTCGTGAAGAAATTGGGTTTAAAAAAATAAACCGCGATACCAATATACGAATGCGTGCTAATGATACGAATTTAAGAAATCATTAGTATCTATTTGCATATTGGAATCGATGTCTTTGAGTAATGAAATCTAGTTCAACTTACACCAATCAACGAGTCGGAATTTTCGTTGATGTTCAAAATCTATACCATTCGTCCAAGAATCTTTATCACGGCCGGGTAAACTATCCGGAGCTAATGAAGGCTCTAGTTGGCGGACGTCAGCTTATTCGGGCGATGGCTTACGTGGTGAAAAGCGACACCGCGCTCGGTGAATCGGCTTTTTTTGACGCGCTTGAGAAATCCGGTTTAGAACTTCGTAGTAAAGATTTACAGATTTATCCCGACGGACTAAAAAAAGCGGATTGGGACGTGGGAATGGCGGTGGACGCCATTCGAATGTCGTCTTTTTTGGATGTAGTGATTTTAGTGACGGGCGACGGAGATTTCTTGCCACTAGTGGATTACTTAAAGTGGGGAGTGGGGAGATTAGTTGAGGTGGCGGCTTTTCGCCGAAGCGCCTCTTCAAAACTTCAAGAGGCAGTGGACCAGTTTATTAATTTGGAAGATATACCAAAAATCATACTTAGAAAATAGAAGATAGCTACCCACCCGACTTGCCTTCGATAGCTCGATGGCGGGCGGGCAGAATACGAAAGAATTACTAATATACAAATATAAAAATAATTAACTTTAAAATAAATATGCCCATTGAAAAGAAAAAATTTGAAACAGAAGTAGGAGGGAAGACGCTGACTTTAGAGCTGTCAAACTTAGCTCCGCAGACGAACGCTTCGATTTTAGCCAAATACGGCGAGACGGTGGTTTTGGTGACGGTGGTGATGTCGAAGAGGGAAGCGACGGTGGACTATCTGCCGCTTAAGGTTGATTACGAAGAAAAGTTTTACGCGGCGGGGAAAATTATTGGTAGCCGGTTTATTCGGCGCGAGGGGAGGCCGTCGGACGAGGCGATTCTTTCCGGCAGGTTAGTGGACCGGACTTTGCGGCCGCTTTTTGATAATAGGTTAAGGCGAGAGGTGCAGGTAGTGGTGACGATTTTGGCGTTCGATGAAGAAAACGATCCGGATTTTGTGGGGCTTATCGGCGCCTCAACCGCGCTCGCGATTTCGGATGTGCCGTGGGCGGGGCCGGTGGGTGGGATTAGAGTAGTGAAAGTCGGGTCTAAGTTTTTAGTGAACCCGAATAATTCCGAAATTAAGACGCCGGATTTTGTTTTTGAAACTTTCACGACTGGATTGACTGATAAGATTAACATGATTGAGCTTGGCGGAAATGAGGCAGGGGACGAAGATATTCTTGAAGCTTTTAAGATTAGCCAAAAAGAAATCAATAAACTGATTGATTTTCAAAATAAAGTAGTTAAAGAAGTAGGGGCGAAGAAGGCGCAAGTGGTTTTATCCGAGCCGGAGCCAATCTTAAGGGCTAAAGTGGAGAAATTTTTATCCGACAAATTAGAGGAAGTGGTTTATACCAAAGACAAAGCTAAATATTACGAGGGGATGGCGAATCTTAAAGATGAGCTTTTCGGTTTTCTTAAAGAAGATTACGAAAAAGCAGGAGGGTTTTTTGAGCCAAAACACGTGGAATTTATTTTTGAAGAGGTAGTTGACAAGCTGGTCCATAAAAACGCGATTGAGAAAGACGCGCGTCCGGATGGACGAGGAATGGACGAAGTGAGAGAGCTTGAGGGTGAGGTGGGACTTTTCGAGAGGACTCACGGCTCGGCGGTTTTTATGAGAGGTAACACGCACGCGCTCGCGATAACCACACTTGGTCCGCCGGGGGCGGAGCAGTTAGTGGAAACAATGGAGGTTTCGGGGAAGCGGAGGTTTATGTTGCACTATAACTTCCCGCCTTATTCGGTGGGCGAGATTGGGACATTTCGGGGGCCGGGGAGAAGGGAGATTGGCCATGGAGCATTAGCTGAAAAAGCTTTAAAGTGGCTTATCCCTTCGAAGGAGGAATTCCCGTACACAATCAGGGTGGTTTCGGAAATTGTTTCTTCAAACGGATCGTCTTCGATGGCTTCTGTGTGCGCCGGATCGCTTTCGCTGATGGACGCCGGAGTGCCGATTAAGAAACCGGCGGCGGGCATTGCTATGGGAATGATGTCGGATGAGAAGGGGAACTTTAAAATTTTGACCGATATTCAAGGGCCCGAGGACCACTACGGAGATATGGACTTTAAAGTAGCTGGAACCGAGGATGGAGTGACTGGCGTTCAGTTGGATGTTAAATTCCAAGGATTAAGTATGGAGATGGTGGAACAGACTTTAAAGCAAGCTAAAAAGGCGAGACTGCATATTTTGAGTTTTATGAAAAGCGTTTTGGACAGCCCGCGAAAGAGCCTTTCGAAGTACGCGCCGGCGATTAAGCAATTCCAGATTGATTCTTCTAAAATTGGGATGGTGATTGGACCAGGCGGAAAGATGATAAACGGGTTAATCGAAAAATACGCGCTTTCCGGGATTGATATTGACGACGATGGCTGGGTGTTTGTTTCTGGTACCGATCAAGCGAATGTTGACCGGGCGGTTTCGGAAATCCAATCTTTAACCAAGGAATTTAAAGTTGGAGAGATTATTGAAGGCAAGGTAATTAAGATTTTGGATTTCGGAGCAATCGTGGATTTAGGAGGGGGGAGAGACGGGATGATTCACGTTTCGGAACTGAAAAATGGTTTTGTTAAAAACGTGGAGGAGGTTGTGAAAATGGGAGATTTTGTGAGGGCTAAAATAATTAAAGCAGAAGAAGGGAAAGTTGGACTCTCGATTAAACAACTGGAATAGTTTTGCGGTATAATAAGGGCATGGGTGATCTTTTAGCCAGTGATTCAAGTGAACGGGCAGATTCCACTTATGTCCCGCCGCCGCCGTCTGAAGTAAGTATCCGGACGATGGATTCGGATTTAAAATCTATGGCTTTGTCCGGGGGCAGTTTTCCGACTTCCCAAAGGATTGCTGTGGCTAGTAGTCAATCCCAAGTAAGGAAGGTTCAGGCGGGGAGTGGTTATTTGTTTAAGATTTTTTTGGCTGTGGGGATAGTTTTAGTTTTGGCGGCGGTTTTTTATTTTGCCTTCCCACTTTTCATTCACGAAAAAGATAATACGCCGGTAGGTGGGAATGTGGCGAGTACTACTCCGACATTGCCCGTGGTGCCGCCGAGCGTGACGATTCCTACCTTCAGTCATATATCTTCCTTCAAAAAAACACCCGACCGAGTTGTTTCGCTTCGATTAGTTTATCCAGCGAGAGCCCTTAGTGATCTTGAGACTTATAACCAAAAGCTTTTGGGCGCGCTTCCGGCGGATAAAGTTTCAACTGCGACTTTAATTGAAGTGGAGTTGAAGAAGGAGGACGGGACGGCGCTCGCGGTTTCACAATTTTTTAATGTAGCAGGGATGAAATTTTTAGATGAAGATTTTTTGGCCGCGAATTTTAATCTGGATTTCACCGCCTTTGTTTATAAAACTAAAGACGGTTTTTGGCCAGGGTTGATTATCAAGCCGCAAAGCGGGAAAAATTGGATTTTACTTAAGCCGGGAGTTGTTAAATTAGAGGAAAGCAGAGATATTGAGTCGCTATTTTTGACAAATCCGGGAGATAAAACAGGAGAATTTGAAGACGTTTCGGTGAGCGGGCAGTTAGCGAGGTCTTTAAAGTTTAAAAACCCGACGGCCAACTTTATTTATGGATGGTTCCATGACGATTTAATTATTAGTACTTCTCTCGAGGGTTTGAGGGACGTGATTGGGAGGCTTTAGATCTCGCCTCTCATTTCTTTCGGAACCGGCGGTTATTCGATTCCAGCGATCGAATACCGCCTGCGCTCTCGGTGCGAAAATCCTTCGCAAAAGCGAAGGATCCAAGCTTTTCGCGCCTGCGAGAGCTTCCTCAAGAAACAAGCGACGAGATCTAGGTGGTTGTTTGGTGGGGATAAGGGAACTTATTCTGACTCTGACCCCATTTCTACTTTAGGATTTTTTAAAACCTTCTTCTTTATTTCGTTTATAAGTTTTTTGTCTTCTTTGAGTTTGAGGCGGAGGTTGTCGAAGCCAGTGCCGAGTTTTTCGCCTTCGAAACTGTAACTAGCACCGGATTTTGTGACTACTCCGGCCTTGAGGGCGGCGTTTAAAACGTCGGCTTCGTAGGAGATGCCTTCGCCGAACATAATGTCGAATTCGGCTTGTTTGAAAGGAGCGGCGACTTTGTTTTTAACCACCTTGGCTTTGACTCGAGAGCCGACGATCTCGTCGCCTTTTTTGACTTGGGCGATGCGACGGACGTCGATTCTCACTGAGGCGTAAAATTTTAAGGCGCGGCCACCGGGAGTGGTTTCTGGATTGCCAAACATCATGCCGATTTGCATGCGGATTTGATTAATGAAAATGATGAGAGTGTTGGATTTGGCGGAGATAGCTGTAAGTTTTCGGAGGGCTTGGGACATCATACGGGCCTGAAGGCCGATGAACTGCGCGCCCATTTCGCCTTCGATTTCGGCGCGAGGAGTAAGAGCGGCGACGGAATCGACGACGATAACGGAAATTATATTTGACCTAACTAAAGATTCTAAGATATTCAGAGCTTCTTCTCCGTTGTCGGGTTGGGAGATTAGGAGGTCGTTTATTTGGACGCCAAGTTTTTTGGCGTATTCGGGATCGAGGGCGTGCTCGGCGTCGATGTAAGCCGCTTTGCCTCCTTGTTTTTGAGCTTGAGCTACAACGTTTAACGAGAGGGTGGTTTTGCCGGAACCTTCCGGGCCGTAGATTTCAATAATGCGGCCGCGAGGGAGACCGCCGACGCCTAGAGCAATATCAAGAGAAAAGGAGCCAGTGGGAATGACATCCACGTCCACTTTTCGCGCGTCGCCTAACTTCATGACTGCGCCTTCGCCAAACTTGCCACGGAGACTTTCCAAAAGATCGTCAATGGCGTTTTTTTCTTCTTTTCCTGTTTCTTTTTTTGTCATAGATATATTTTACTAAGGTTTAGAATTGAACACAAATGGAGATTTGGTATAATTATTGTAGTACCTTTTGGCAAGTGATTTTAATAGACAACGCGGTTTGTGGTGTTGTTAACTTTTGACCGAGAAGGGAGACGGGGAATGGATCACAAGAACGGTTCAACTGACAGAGTGTGTCGAGGTGACGGTGGCACAGGTGATGGCTACTGGACTCGAGGCGAAGACACGATTAGTGACGGATTTCGGGGCGAAGATGGTGACATTGGTCCTTGATTGAAAGAATTTGTGTCCGCAAGATGCGCCAAATTGTGGATACGAATCACCGCGGTTTTTGAGAGGAGGTGGTAGGATTAATCATTTGTGAAAAAGTGCACATGTTTAGTGTTCCGTGAGGGAATTCATTGTTGGCCATAGGTGGGGAAAACATTCCTGCCTGTGGCCATTTAATTTTATAGCTGAATATGAGGGGTATTTTTTGGTTTTCTTTTTGAAAAATAAGGTTTATGATTTTAGTAGTACGAGGGACTACAACTGAATATGGCGAACAATGAAAGAGGTGAGAATATGGATTCAGAACTCAAAAAGGTAAGAAAGAGTAGGGCGAAAACACCAGTTGAGCCGGCAATTCAAGAACCTGACAGACTTTTGACCAACGGACCACCACCCCCAGTTATCGTGAGGCACACAGATAACAATCCCGATGACCCCCCGCCGAGGTTGTTTTCCAAGAGCACCTTCAACACGCATGATATCATGCACGCGCCGGTTGAGAAGACGATTCAGATGCTCGATAAGATTCTCTCCGGTGAGCGGTTGTTCACGATGTAGGACACAGAATGTTGGACGTTGGATGTGAGATGTAGGACGATGGAAATCCAGAAAGGATGGTAGGTGATGGTTGGTGTGGTAGTTACCGTTGCAGGTGTTTGCTTCGTGATTTATGGGGCTGTCTGGAGTGACCTGCGGGCGATTTTGGGCGGTCTACTTTTGGCAACGGTTGGGTTATTTTTAGCCGCTCGAAGTACGCTTTCATGCGATCTGACAGAACCGGGTTAGGGGATGCTGATCTGATGCCAGGTCAGCGTTGGGACGTGAACGATTTTTCCGAGGTGAGAGGAGGTGATGGATTTGAACGTCCGAATTGGTTCAGTGAGACGTCATTTCGGTGATGATGGCAATGGTCCCGGTTTTTGGGTGCGAGGCGATGAAGGTGACGGACCTGGACCTAACTGTTTAAGCCGAGGTGACGAAGGCGATGGGCCGAGCTGCTATGCCCGTTTCGGTGATGACGGTGAAACGGGTACATGAATACAAGCCTTTGAATGACTTCTCCGAGATGGCAGCATCCGCACTTGTGATGATGGTAGGCTTCCGTAAAGTGAGGCTCAATGAAAGAGAAACTCAACTTATTCGGTTCGTTCGCTAGCTAACACCATTCCGCCGTGCACTGTGCAGAAATTAGCGTTGGGAGAATTCGGCCTCTCCCAGGCGAAACATAGGGGCCGTTGCGTACTTGTACGCGGCGGCCCTTTATTTTACCTTTAGGGATTTTGAGAATCGGTTGAGGAGGGAGTTGAAGTGGGAGCGGGGAGAATAATCTTTTTGGCAGCTTCTTTAGGTGGTTCATAAATAATCTGGAGAGTGAGTTTGGTTTCCCGACCGAGGAATTTTTTAGCGGTGATTTCTATATTATTTGGAGTGGACGAGGTGAGAGGAACGGTTTTTTGCCAAGAACCGTCGCTACTTACCGGGATTTCTTCGTTGCCGATTAAAATTTTGTCGCCATTTTTTAAAGTGCCTTGAATAGTAATTTCCTGATTGGTTGAGGTTAAAATTCCTTCGCCTTGGGGGTAAGTGAGGATTATTTCGGGGCGGCCGAAGATTTGTGAAAAGCGGAAACCAAAATAAGAGAGAACAATTACAGCAATTATGATAACTATGATTTTTTTAGTTTGAGGCTTTTTTAGGAAGCGATTTTTGGGGAGTTCGTCTTCAACACCAGAGCTTTTGATTTCTTCTTGATGTTTTAAAATTTGCCACCACTCCTCGGAATTGAATTCCAAAATCTCGCCGATTTTTTTGAGGTAGCCACGGACGTAAGGCGCGGAAGGGAGATCGCCGAAATTACCAGAATTTAGGTTTTCCAAGTGCCGGAGGGCGATTCCCGAGAGTTCAGAAAGCTTTCTTAAGTTCAAATTTTTTTCTCTAAGCTTGGCGCTTAAAAAACCCTGGAAGTCACTTGGCATATTTAGATTTGGTCGTTGTCATTAAATTTTGAATGAAAATCCGGGCCGATTCTATCCTCGAAAACTTCTCGGGGTTTAGCACCATCGCCTGGGCCGATTAATCCGTTTTCTTCCATTAAATCAAGCAGACGCGCGGCGCGGGCATAGCCGACTTTAAGCCGGCGCTGGAGGAGAGAGGCGGAGGCTTTTTTGGCTTCGCGGACAACCTCCACGGCTTCGAGATAAAGTTCATCGTCGTTTTCTGAATCTCCATCAAAGCCATTGAGGACGTCGTTGGAATTGGAATTTCCGCCGTTGCCGTTTGAAAGGTCGATTTCTTCGGATTCTCCTTCTTCGGGCTGGTTATTATCCCGAATGAAGTTGGCGACTTTAGTAACTTCCTCTTCGGTTAAGTAGGCGCCTTGGATGCGTTTAGGTTTGGAAAGTTCGGAGGAGATAAAGAGAAGGTCGCCGCCGCCCAGAAGTTTTTCGGCGCCACCGGTATCGAGAATGGTTCGAGAATCGATTTGGCTTGCGACTTGGAGAGCGATGCGGCTTGTGATGTTGGCTTTAATTAATCCAGTGATGATTTCGACTGACGGGCGTTGGGTGGAGAGGATTAAGTGGATACCGGTCGCGCGCGCCATTTGCGCCAAACGAACAATTGAACCTTCGAGCTCGCGACCATAGGAGGTCATTAAATCGGCGAGTTCGTCGATAACAATTAAAAGATAAGGCAGAGATTCTTCCGGGTTGGATTTATTATATGAACCAATGTCTCGCCGGCCGGCTCCAAGAAGAAGGTCGTAGCGTCGATCCATCTCGCTGATTGCCCACCTTAAGGCGTTAATAGCTTTTTTGTTTTCAGTAATAACACTAGTGGCGAGATGAGGGAGGCCGTCATAGACAGAAAGCTCCACTCGCTTTGGGTCGATGAGGATCATTTTAAGGGTGGAGGGCGAGTTTTTATATAAAAGAGAAATGATAATCGAGTGGATGGCGATAGATTTTCCGGAACCGGTCGCGCCAGCGACAAGGAGGTGGGGCATTTTTTCGATGTCGGCGAAGACTGGTTCGCCACTTACGTTCCGGCCTAAAGGAAATCCTAGGGGTCCCGTTCCTTGGAATTCCGGATAGATTATTAAACTTCCGAGGCGGACGAGCGCGGCGGCTTTGTTTGGAACTTCAATGCCGACTAAAGATTTGCCGGGAATGGGAGCTTCGATGCGGATAGGGTGAGTGGCGAGAGCAAGCGCGAGGTCTTGGCTTAAAGCGGTAATGCGGGTGAGCTTCACGCCTTCGGCGGGTTTTAAAGTATAGCGGGTGACTTTCGGGCCGACATTGATTTCGCCCATATCAACCGGGATGCCGAAGGATTCCAGTGTTCTTTTTATAATATTGGCGTTGGCGCGGAGGTCGCCAGTGGTGGGTTTTTCGGTTGAAGATTTTAAGAGATCAAGCGGAGGGGCAATATAATCTTTTATTTTTTTCGGAGTTATTTTTTTTGGTTTAGGAGAGCTCGAGAATATGGAGGTAATGCCTTTTTTTATCGAGCTTTCTTTTTCTTGGTTTTCTTCTTCACCCTCCTCATCTTCTTTCTCTTTTTCTTCTTCCTCGTCCGATTCGTTTTCTTCAGATTCCACTTCGGTGGTTTTTTCTTTGCGCTTAGGAAGTTTAATTTTTAGAGGAACATTAAGAGTGACTAATATGGAGATAATTAAAATAAGGAAATTGATGATGGTGCCGGTGATTTGACCGAAAGGAGTTTTAAGAGACCCGAGGATGTATCCGAGCCAGCCGCCTTTTTCATCGGCAAAGATTTGAATTAGTCCTAAAGAAGAGAGGAGGACTAAAAGGGCGCCAGAGAAAACAATCCAAGATGGGCGCTTTTTGCTAGTGAGAATTAAAGCGCCGCCAGCCATAACTAAACTTATAGGCAAAATAAGATAACCCCAGCCGAGGAGGGTATTTAGGGTTTTGTAGATAAATTCCCCAACCGGGCCGGCTTTATGGGCTTGAGCGAGGACTAAAATTAAACCTACGCCAACTGCGGCGATGCCCCAAATAGAGCGTTTAGTTTCGGGCTTGAGCCAACCCGAATCGTTATCCTCTTCTTCGTTTTTACGTTTTCTAGCCACTGCGTGTATATTTTCTTATATTAAGCGTCTTTTCGCAAATTTTAGGATCAGACTAGTTATGGCAGGGGAAATGTTTTAGAATTTATACTAATCAACATGGATATCTCTAAAATTAATCGAGCTATTTTTAAAACTTATGACGTGAGGGGAATTTACCCTTCAGATGTAAACGGCGAAGTAGCGGAAGTAATCGGACGAGCTTTAGGGACGATGTTTGGGAAGGGGCCGGTGGCAGTGGGGAGAGATATGAGATTGGGGAGTGAGGAGCTATTTAGCGGTTTAGTTAAGGGGCTGACGGATGCGGGGACGAATGTGCACGATTTGGGTTTGGTGCCGATTGACGCGGTTTATTTTATGGTGCATAAATTAAATTATGCCGGGGCGATTATGATTACCGCTTCACACAATCCGAAGGAATATGACGGTTTTAAAATTGTAAAAAAAGGCGAGACGATGGAGTGGATCAGGGGGACGGATTTGTGGCCGAGAGTGGAGGCGGGGAACTTTAATGCTGCGAGTCAGCCGGGAGCAGTGATTGAAGAAAATATTTGGGATAAGTATATCGAGCACATTTTTTCTTTTATTGATGTTTCTAAAATTAAACCCCTAAAAGTAGTGGTGGATGCGGGAAATGGTTTAGCGGGGAAAGTGATACCGCTGATGACTCCGCGGTTGCCGATAAAAATAATTCCGCTTTTTTTTGAACTAGACGGTAATTTCCCCGGACACCCTTCAAATCCTTTGATGCCGGAGAGCCAAGTGGCGGTTCGAAATAAAATTTTAGAAACTGGCGCAGATTTCGGGGTGATAATTGATGGCGATACTGACAGAATATGTCTCGTTGACGAGAAGGGAGATTTTGTTAGATCTGATATGACGACGCTTTTGCTGGCCCAGCTACTGCTTAAGAAAAATCCGGGAGCAGGCATTGCTTACAACGTGATTTGTTCGCGAATGGTGCCTGAGAAAATTAAAGAATGGGGAGGGCAACCACTCCGAAGCGCTGTTGGATTTGTGAATATGGCAAAAGCGATGAGAGAAAATAATGGAGTTATGGGCGGGGAGCTTTCTGGGCACTACTCTTTCCGTGACAATGGTTATGCCGATTCTGGATTTATCGCGCTTTTGATTTTACTCCAATTCATTTCCGAATCGAATCAACCGCTTTCGGAAATAGTTAAACCATTTCAAAAGTATTACAAAGGAGACGAGGTGAATTTTCCTTTAACTTCTTTATTGAGCGATGAGGTGATCGCAAAACTGGCAGAGAAATATAAGGACGGGAAGCAGGATCTGTTAGATGGGCTGACGGTGGAGTATCCGGATTGGTGGGTGAATGTCCGGCCGTCGAATACCGAACCGCTCTTAAGGGTGACGCTTGAGGCCGACAATAAGGAATTATTTGATTCGAAGCGGGACGAGATTTTGGGGTTTGTGAAAAATTTGAGTATAAAATAAATTTTCCTTGAGTTGTTGATTTTAGGTTTATTGGGCGATTGTTTTTAATTATTTGTTGATAAACTGTGAGTAATAAAAAGGGAGCTATAAACCATAACGAATAATAGGGGTGTGTCTTAGGGCGTTTTAGTTGCCTATTTTTTTATAGGTGGTATGGTGAGGGTAGAAAGTTGTCAACCTTTAACCTAAGTGAAGGGAGGTGAGGAAAATGACGCCAGAAGTTAGAATCCATCTCAATGGCGTGATGTCGATTGCTTGGCGGACGGGTTCAATTGAGAAAGCAGTTGCGGAACTGGAGGAAATTTGCCGGGGAGCCGATGAGCCTGGAATTTCTCGCGAGGAGAGAGCGATTCGAGCTCTTATTAGAGAGAACAGATCTATAATTCTAAAGGCTATCCGGAGGGTTTCGCTCAAGGAAGAAAAATTCACCGCATCCGACGGGGTCGATTACGTCATAGAGAGGGTCTTCAATGGGTATTCTGCGTTACCTCACAGCGCTGTGGCTGCTTAGCCACCATCGGGGTCTTCGAGTTGAACGGAACTTGGAGACCCTTTGTATTTTTAAGATTTAATGTTGACGATTTTACTTGTAGCTGGTAACTTAGGGGTTAAGTATGAACCAGTTACTATTTAATAGCTCGTATGGAGTGAAGTTTTCGGTAAAACAGATAGTTCAGGAGATTGTTAGCTTTATGGCGTTCGACATGAAGCGCCGGTATAAAATTACAATCGGGACGGACTCGGAGCGGATTGCCGGTAATCAGGCTGATTTTGTATCGGCGGTTGTAGTGCATCGGGTGGGAAACGGCGGGCGATATTTTTGGAGAAGAGTTGAGCTCGGTAAGTTTCACACTCTTCGGGATAGAATTATCAAGGAGGTGCTTTTATCTTTGGAATTAGCTCAGGAAGTTTTAGCGGAACTTAAAAAAATTAAGGATATTAGTTTTGATTTTGAAATTCACGCGGATATTGGAGAGAATGGCGAGACGAAGGTGATGATTCAAGAAGTGGTGGGTATGATTCGAGCCCATAATTTTGAGGTGAGAACGAAGCCAGGGAGTTATGCGGCATCTAACGTGGCGGACCGACACGTGTAAAGTGTCAGGTATCAAGTGTCAGGCGTCAGGTGGGGTGTAATAGTGGGGTATATTTCATGCAATGAAAGAAGAAAATAAAGGATATAAAAAGTTAAAGGTTTACGAGGAGACGCATAAATTGGTAAAAGAAATTTATTTGGCAACAAGCAAATTTCCTAATTCAGAGTTGTTTGGTTTAATTTCTCAAATGCGGAGGTGTGCTGTTTCTGTGACGGCAAACATTATCGAAGGTCAAGCACGCTCGAGTAAAAAAGAGTTTAAACAGTTTTTATATATAGCGAACGGCTCACTCGCTGAGTTGGAGTATTATTTAGAACTATCTCTCGATCTTGGTTATATAACCAAAGAAGAATTTGAAAAATTAGATTCACGGAGGATGGTTGCCGGCTCTTTATTGGGCGGTCTGTTGAGATATTTTAAGAATTAATTTTATCTTGATACTTGATACATGAAACTTGACACTATTGTATTCGATATTGAAACGAAGAATTTTTTTACCGACCCGGAAGTGGGATGGAATAATTTTGGCGCACTCGAGATTTCGATGATTGGAGTTTATTCTTACGCCCAGGATAAATATTTTTCTTTCGAAGAGACGGAGATGGTTAAGGCGGGTGAGCTTTTTAGGGAGGCGAGCCGGTTGGTGGGGTTTAGTTCAAACAGGTACGATATCCCCGTTTTAAATTTACATTTTAAGGCTCTAAAAGAAACCAGCGATATTGATTTGTGGCAGAAGGAGAGGGTGGATATTCTAGAGGAGCTTGAAATGGCGATGGGCAAGCGGGTGAGTTTAAGCAAGCTCGCGGAGGCGAATTTGGGAGTGGCGAAGGATCACTCAGGAGCGGAGGCAATTGAATTTTATAAGCATGGAAGAATCGAGGAATTGAGAAACTATTGTCTTGAAGATGTACGGCTTACAAAAGAGCTTTATGATCTATATAGAAATCGCGGATATTTTTTGGTGGCAGATAAAGTGAGTGGGGAATTGCAGAAGGTGCAGGTGAAGCCGCCGGAGACGCAGGCGATGTTGTTTTAAGTTAGCCCTGGTACTAATTTAGGAAGTAGTTCAGAGAAATCCAGAATTCCTAAATTAGTTCCAGGGTTAGCTACGAAATACGAATTGAGTACGAATATACGGATAAAAAAACTATAATTCCTACTTTGGCCTGTGAGGCAAGGGATTTTGAGCTATTGACGGATTGGGGAGGTGCGTGCTATAATTGGGACAGAATATTGAAGGTTGGCTTGGGGTCTCGGCATGGGGTCGGGATGAGGAGTCAATCAAACAAAGGAGCTAGAGATGGCACGGAAAGACGTTTCGGCGGTTGTCAGCGGATTGGGTCTCGGTTGTGGGTTTATCATAGCCCTCGACAAGGCACGGCAAAAACTCGGTGTGAGCGAAGAAAATTTCCACGCCGCGATTGCCGAAGAGAGTCCGCTCATTCCGAAGTTTGCGGACATGATCGCGGAGTTTTCCCGTCCGAAGTTGCTCGAGCCGGTTGGAACGATTACCATCCCCGCCACCACCAAAAAGTTTGTGGCGAAGGAGCGTTTCGTTCTCGGCACTGGTTCGGGAATCTCCTACTTCGGAGACGACTTCAAAAAGTGGTTCTTGGACAAAGTCGAAGAGCCATTCGCCGGGAGTACTATTCGCGCTTTCAGACTGCACGAGTCGTTGCTCGATGGACCGATCATTGCCGAACTGGGCGGTGAAGCCAAGGCGGAAACCACGCTGGCCGAGATTGATGCACTTGTGGCGCGCCAGAAAAACGGCGAGGGCGGAATTCTACTTACCAACGGCTACGCGAATATATTCTACGTTCGCGATGCCGCTGGCGTTCTCCGAGCGGTGGGCGTGTTCTGGCGCGACGATGGCTGGCGTGTGGACGCGAGCTCGACTTCGGATCCGGACGGGTGGAGCGGTGGCAGCCGGGTTTTCTCCCGTAATTCTTGAGACTACTAGAGCTCTAGACTTCTCCAATCTAGAACCCTAGGCACTTTGACCCCCTCGGTCTGCTACAGCGGACCGAGGGCTGTTTTTTAAAAATATTTTTTTT
>ERZ1292632.1843-Hain-H43-01um-R2-1843-length-19285-cov-30_pt1 | contig 19285 bp, 19 predicted proteins | sample MGYA00564407_ERZ1292632 | MGnify/ENA primary metagenome ERZ1292632 (study PRJEB36523, sample SAMEA6512637) | groundwater metagenome | collected 2019-01-08 | study: AquaDiva: Metagenomics assemblies of 32 groundwater samples | reverse complement strand
CGTTCAGTATAAAGAGATCCTTCTTAACGGAAGACTCAGGACCGCAGATGACCCGTCCGAGTTGATCTCCGAGGGCGGGATCGTAGACTTTCAGACTTTCCAGAACATGCGTTATACAAAGAAGCATCCTCAAGCAATTGGTGGAACGACGAAAGTCAACACGACCGTTCTTGGAAATCCTCAGATTAAATCCATGTTCCAATTCAGGAAAGACTCTCCTGCGGAATCTAACGTATTGGTTTCAGCAAGAGACTCTAACGGGTTGAATCAGAAGGTGTATCGCAACGGGACGGCCATCCCTTCTGCCGGGGACTTTACGGCCACAGCGTTGTTTACAGACACGACAGGTTACGACCTTCCTGCCTTCTCTACCGCGCCCGGAGAGAAGATGGTTTACTGTAATGGGAAAGACACAGCAATTTGGGGCGGGCAGGAGATGGTCCCAATCGGGATCATAGACCAAGACCCCAATGGTACGTATAAGTACGATTATACTTACCAGATGCAAAATGGCCTTACAGGCTTGAATGACATTGCGACATTGCATCGTAGGGCGGACACGGCGGATGCAAATACGATGCTTCTGTTGCATATGGACGGAGTTGACGCCGGTACTACATTCACGGATTCTTCTCCGACCACCCCCCATACAGTGACCCCGAATGGTAGTGTCAACACAAAGACAGCAACGAAAAAGTTTGGAACGGCTTCTGGGTATTTCGATAGGAACGGAGACTATCTCACAATTCCAGACGCGGCGGACTTTGATTTAAGCGGGGGTGTGTGGACGATAGATTTTTGGTATAAATTCGATGTATTAACGGCCAATCAGGTCATTTATTACCAACAGACCGACGCTAATAATTACATGAAAATATACCTTACAGACGCCTCTTATGGGTACGTTAAATTATCGATATACAGCGCATCTGTCGAGGTTGTATCACTTACATCGTCATCAGACCTTACCCTTCTTGGGTGGTGTCATATTGCCGTTGTAGAGAACGGAAATAATTATTACCTGTTCGTCAACGGAAATCTTAGTGCGCAGACAACAGACACAGATAGGCCCGCGAATTATACTGGGTCGGTCTACATTGGCGCAGACGCGACACCAGGGAATTATCTCGGAGCATATCTCGACGAGTTCCGCGTTTCCAGCAGCGCCCGTTGGACCGCAGCGTTTGATCCTCCGACACTCGCATACGGCTCTGGAAACATAACCACTTTATACATTGGTTCTCAACTTCCGCTTCAAGGAGTTAACCCGTACGTTGTTACGGCAAATACATCGGCGGGTTCTGTTTCGGGTAACTATTGGAGTTCCGCTGGTTGGACGACTATAGGGACCATCGCTGGTGTTGGGGCGACACCCCTATCGACTACCGGGAAAAATACGTGGACGTTTACATCAACCGCTTCAACGGCGGCATTAAAGGCGATCGACGACAAAGTCGCTTATTGGTACAGATTCGATATAACGGAATGTGATACGACAACGACGTTGTCGCGGGTAACTTTAGACGCACCAATGCAGACCTTAAAGGAATTATGGGACGGGAATTACAGAACAGCGACTTCTTACCTTGTATATAAATCGAGTACGTTTAACGATTATACAATAAATGTGTTTGAGGATTCGTGGTCGTCTGCTAATACGTCTTCATTCGTTGAATTAGATAGTCTCGCAACCGCAACAGATTTTCAGGTGTTCGGTTTCACAGATAGACAAATGGGCATAAGACTTAACTACATCGGGGGCCACGTTAACACGACGGCAGGGACTACCGCGACGGTGTATTACTACAACGGAACCGGACCAGCACTTACGGCGGCTTCATGGACTGACGTTGGTACGACAGACGACGGTACGATGAACGCAGGGATCTCTGGGGCAAAAAGCGGGGCGATTACGTGGACGCCAACGGCGATCAGGAATGAATTCAAAGTCTCTATCTCTGGATCTCAGGGCGGGGAAAGTCCTGCGATGTACTATTACAAAGTCGTCAACTCACAGAACCTATCAGCAGACGTACAGTTGTTCTTCGCTGGTGGTATTCCAGCATCCGAAGATGTCTCTGGGTATAAATTCTCAATCCATCACGTAGATAGACTTTGGTTATGGGGAGACGAAAAAGACCCTCACTTGGGAATTTGTACAGGCAAAGACACATCGCAGGTAGTAAGAGGAACAGACACAGTAGGAATCTATCTTAAGAACACCCCTGTTGCAGGTGTGTCTTTATTCGAGCGTTATGGTTCTACGGCGGCCAACGTACAGATAGTCTGTGAGCCTTCAAGGACTTGGGCCATTGTTGGAGAGACTGTAGAGAACTTCCGACCAAACTGTATCGATGAAGCCAATGGCTGTACGTCTCCTTTAACGATGGACGTCGCGACTGTCGAGGCTTTACCTGGACAGTTCAGGCGAGTCGGGATGTGGCAGTCTCAAAGCGCGATTGTAATGTCGGATGGTTCTTCTGTCGTTGAAGTCTCAAACGACATTAGGGATAAGTTTGATCCCAAACACGTGAATTACGTTGGGGCGTCTGTCCTTCCGACTTGCTCCGGTTGGATAGATTCAGTACATAATGAGTACAGTTGGGTCATCCCTGGGACTACGATTTGGGTGTACGATATACTAAGGAAACAGTGGTCAGAGAAACCGCTTGTGGCGACGAAGAGATTGTCTTGTGGAAGGTCGGTCTATGATACAAGTGGAATTCCTTACTCCTATGGGTCGACTACTTCGGGCTATACGTATCGAATGGACTACGGCCAGACTATTGACGGGTTGGCTATACCGTTCGTACTTCAAATTGGGGACATCGCGCCTACTGGTTCAATTTCAGACAGAACGGAACTATGTTCCATACGCCTCGTTGGAAAGGCAAAGTCTACTACTGTGCAGACGGTTTTATGTGAGCATTACGGGGACACATCGACGACCGCGTCGGTACCGGCCATTCCAGGGATCTCGATGGCTAATACCGGCAGCAGGTTATTCAACGTAATACGTAGCATGGGAACGAACCCGAAGAATTTCCGATTCCATTCGATTAAAACTTCGATTACGACGTCAGATGAAACAATAGGATTTGAACCTATTTTCCTTGTACTCGGATATCGGAATATCGGAAAGGATTCGCGTTGATGAAGAAATGCTCAAAGTGCGGAGAGGAAAAACCATTAGTTGATTTCAGTAAAGACAAGTATGTCTTCTGTTGTGTCACAACTGCAACGCGGGAATTGGACATCTGCAAGATAATGAAACGATCATCGAGTCATCGCTTAATTATATACGCAAACACAAGTCTTTGACGCAAGCACTTCAGGAGGTTGCGTGATGGCATTCGCGTATGATTCTTCGTTGATCCAGCGGATTCGACCCCGTATCGCCCAGTGGGAGAGTACCACGGGACGTCGCATCGCGCCCACCATGTTGGACTCCCTTATCCGCGAGCAGTTGGATATGGAAAGCAAACGGGCTACGTCTGAACGAGCCTATGACCTTCAGGATAAACAATTAGCCAATACATTAGACCAACAGAAGAAAGCAGATAGGGCCGCGAAAGTCTCTGGAATTACGGGTGCGGTCGGGACGGCGGCAAACATAGGTCTTACCTATAAGATGCTCTCGAAGCCATCCGCTATGCAGGAATTAACCGCTTATCAGAAATCGTTGAATCAACCAACGACTGGCGCTCAAACCACAATGGCCGGTCCTAACCCCCCGCCCGTACAGGCCGATCCCGCATACGCCAATACCCCCGCTGGAGCATATGGGGCAGACTTAAATACCCCAAACTACGCCCCGGCAGATCCTCAAGGGATGTACGACCCTGCAGTTCCGGCATCGACCGACGCTGGTGTTGGCATGGGTGGGGCTTCCACGTACGGGCCAGCGGCAGGGATTGGAGCAGGCCTTGTCGCTGGCGCTGCGACGAACTACGCGGTAACACAGACCGGAGAGGGAAAGAAGTCCAACGCATTCGTCGCCAAGGGTAGTAGGAATGCGGGCATGACGAAGTGGTCGGATGAAGAATATGCTTCCAAGGGGTCTGCGACCGTCGGTGGGCTCGCAGGCGGCGGTGCCTGGGGTGCGGTGGTAGCAAACGTCGTGTGGGACGCTGGTCAGGCTATCAAGACCGGTAAGATCAGCAACGAGTTACTCGGTCTTCCTTTTGTCGACAGGGTGTTCAACACGAACATCAAATCAATCTTTGGGTGGTGAGGTAAGCCATGGGATGGCTCGAAGACGCTGGTAGGGGTAACGCATTCTCTCCCATTAACAATGTCTTGGGCAAGGCTATCGATATGCGGCACCAAGAGAACACCGACTCCATGAACGCCCTCGGTAAGGCGATCGATCTTGGGCAATTGGGTATCCAGAAGGCCGCTTCCGAACGAGAAGCGACCAAGTTCAGGTACGCAGAGCACGAAATGAAGGTTAAAGAAGCCGCAGACAATACACCCGTCCCAGTGTCTTCTGTGTGGGGTCCAGACTATAATACCAATCCAGCCAAGAAGACTCAGATTGAATACGCAAAGAAAAACGGGATGATAACAGAGCCTTACCCTGGGGTCTTAATGACCACGGCAAGGAACGCCAGAGAATACAAGAAGACTGCCGCTGAAGATGTGGCCCATTATAAGTTTGTAGAGGAACAGGCGATTCAGTACACCAACACTCAACTAAACGACGTAACGGCAGCGATGGCGGGAGATAAAGAAGCCCTTGATAGAGTAGGTGTCAAGAAACCAGAAGAACTCGCTGCATTAAAGGATAAGTATTCCAAGCAACTCAGCGAACAGGTTTCTGCGGCGAAAGCAATTGACCTTGAACACCAGAAGAAACTTTCCCTTGAAGAAGCGAAGTCTAAAACAAGCGACTGGCAAACAATAAAGGACGAGGATTCGCCTACCGGGTGGAGTAAGATAAACGAGAAACTTGGCGAAGTCGTACAGGGGGTCGCACCACCTGCGTCCGCTGTTGCTGAAAAACGGGCAGACACGTACGAGAAGAAACGGAAGGATCAGGATCGGCACAACAAGGTAATCGAGGCATTAAAGAAGGTAAACAATTCTGGAGACAAAAAGACAGCACTGATGATGAACACGAACTTCCTTGTTGAGAATGGGTGGGATAAAAAATCTGCCATGGATATGCTTACGTCTTCAAAACCAGTATCTAAGGATACATTCATCGCGCAGGCGACATTGGCCATCAGCAAGAACGACATGATTCCGGAGGAAGAGAAGTTCGGAAGGATTCAGAATTCAATACAGGCATACGACCTGTTCATTGGGGCGTCGAAGAACAAACCGACAACACCGACTGTCGGAAAAGTACTCGATGCAGAAATGGCTGCGGCTATCTTAAAAGAGGCCGGTGGAGATAAGAACAAGGCAAGAGAAATAGCCAAACAAAGGAAGTATAAGTTCTAATGCCAGATATTTTCGATACGATCTCCGGAACGCAAAGTCAAGATATATTCGACACGATAGGTGCGCCCGTAGAGGATCAACCTTCCTTCGTAAAAGACGTCCTTTATAAGTCCTCGAAAGATTTAGGTGGGGTTGCTGTTGGTGCAGGTGAAATCGCTGCAAACCTGGGGACGCAGGCGTATGGTCTCCCAGCAAAGGGTCTAGGTGGAATCGCCGATCTGGTTACAGGAAGAACCGACATTGGGGATAAGATTGCAGATACACTTATCTATAACCCACAGACTGAATACGGAAAGGCTGGGATGACCCATATCGCCGGTCTGTTCGACTGGTGGAACAAGAAGAGTTTCGGTGTAGGCAGCAAGGTACAAGATGTAGTCACCCCCATCGCAGGGGAACAGGCTGGGATTATTGCCGGGACTGCGGTCGCATCGACGATTGAAGCCCTTCCGCTTGCGCTAGGTGAGGCTTTCAAGGCGGGAAAGAGTGTAATTACCAAACGCAACGCCGCAAAAGACTACGCGGAAATCAAGACGAAACTTGCCGAAGAAAAACGGGTACAGTCCGAGGCTGATCTTTCAAGGGCGTCTTTAGGTGACGTTATTACCGAAGATCCTATCGCGGCAAGGGTCGCACGTGAGGCCGCCACAAAAAAGGTCAGTGGCGACATATTCGACAGAATTCAGGAAGGGTACTTAGGGGATACGATTCCAAATAAGGCGAAACCAGAAGTCACGCCTTACGACGAATTCGTAATGGATCCAAAAAGCGGCATGACTCCTGCGGATCAACTCGAAGCCTACGGAACTGAAGTCGCGGATAGAATTCAACGTGGGTACTTAGGGGACGCAGCAGAGGCAGCGAAACCAAAACCAGACATTTCTAAAGGTGGCAACCCGTTAGACAACGAAAGAGGACAGGCACAGATAATCAACGACGCAGCAAGGGCATTGAAGGAGTTCTTCTCTCCGTTCTCTACCGTCCCGAAGGGAAAGGAGTACCTTATTCTTCGGGGCGAAGGTCTTCGTGGTGGACTTGCAAAGGTCGACAGAATTACGAAGATTCTTACTGAAAGAATGAAGGGGTTGTCAATTCAAGACAAGAAGGATGTATTCAACGCGATCAGGGGTGAAATCCCGATAGATACACTACCAGAAGAATTACGGTTAATTACCCGCCAGACGATTGCAGATTCAGACAGGGTTGGTGCGCTGTTGGTTCGTAGGGGAATGTTGGATCAAAAGACTTTCGATGCACATAAAGGTAGTTACATCCATTATATGTACTTAAGGCATATACTTCCAGACGACGTCAGTATTCCCATGGGGGCTGGCGGGATGTTAGATTTATCGTATCTTAAGAAAAGGCTTGAAGCAAGGGAGTCTGGACTTTCTGCAAGTGCAATTGAGACAATACGTCAAGACCTTGGGTTAATCGAAGACGTATCTGTCGCCGCACCCGTTGGCATGGGTAAGGCCTTGGGTGACGTCGCAAAGAAGGACTTCTTCAAGACGGTTGCATCTAATCCGGAATGGGTATGGCAACCATCGAAAGAGATCGCAGAACTTAAAAGGGAACACACGGCATATAGGCAGATTGTAGAACGCGGGGATAATGTCAATCCTGAAGTCATTGCCAAGTATCAACAGTTAACGCAAGCACTTGATGCCAAAAGCCAGGAGGCAGGAAAGGCTCCAGAAGGTTTCGTACAACTTCCGAATACGAAGTCTTACGGAGACCTACAGGGTGCGTTCGTCCGTAAAGAGATCGCCAATGATCTAATACCGGTCTATGGTGTCACCCCGGCAGAACTCGAGGGGTTGGCAAGAATATGGAACAAACTCGGTAAAGGTTTCGACGTTGGAATGACGATGTTTAAGGTTGGTAAAGTCGCATTAAACCCACCGACCGCAGTAAGAAATACCATATCGAATTTTATTCAGATGAATATGTCTGGTATCCCGAGTTATCGGGTACCAGCTGTGGTTATAGATGGCGTTAAGTCTATGATTAAGAAAGACAAATACTATAGGGCGTTTGAAAACAGTGGTGGGTTCCAGACGAACTTCTCTGTTGCTGAATTAGGAGAAGTCTTAAACCAGTTCGAGAAAGCCAAGGGCGGTGGAATCGATAAGTTCTTCATGGCAGTTAAAGACTCTGCGAAGTATTACGGCAAGATCGACGATATTGCAAAGATGGCTTTATATAAAGATGCAGTTACAAGGCCGGGGATGAATCCATCAGACGCGGCTTTATACGCCCAGAAGTGGGGAATGGATTATTCACTGGCATCTCGATCCGTAAAGCACGGAAGGCGCTATGCTCTTCCGTTCTTATCGTATCAGTATAAGATCGCCCCTTTGATTGCAGAATCTCTTATCAAGCAACCGTGGGTGATTGGTAAGTATTTTGCAATTCCTTATATAATGGCTCAAGCGGCTACGTATAAGTACGACTGGACAGATCAAGATTTAGATAAAACACAAAAGATGATGTCGGAAAGAACGAAGAATCATGGCGAGTTTATGTTGCTACCTCTTAAAGATAATAGGGGTAACATAGAGATAGTCAATATGGAGTACTTCTTCCCGTGGGGTAACTGGTTACAGACGGCAAGAGACGTTAAAAAGACAAACTTTGTAGATGCAGCAAAGCAATTTGGTGGGATACTCGGACCCTATGGCAACGTCATTGCAATGCTGAATACGAAAAGGGCAGGAGAACCCCCAAAGGATCCATTTACCGGACAACCGGTGTATTCTAAACTTGACTCAGGAAGTACAAAGTTTATAAAACAGATGGAATGGTGGTACCAATTGTTCGCACCATCTTCGATGTCTTCTCTGGGGGCCTTGGGGTATTCCCACAAAGCAGCCATGGGTCAAAAAGACCGGTGGGGAGTAGAGGCGACCCCTGCCAAGGCTTTCGGTAGATGGATGGGTGTTAACGTCGGGTCGTTAGATCCTCGTGGGGTTATGGCGACCCGTAAGGCAAAGCTACGTGAACTCGATCTTGATATACATAAGATATATCGAGATCCACAATATAGTCCTGCAGATAAAAAAGCAGCGTTGAAACAGTTACAGGAAGAGCGTAGAAAGATCATGAGGCCCGAGTAGGAGGACGTATGGCACGAAGACCAATCGCAGGTGTCGTTACAGACGGACAAGGTAATATTATCTCCGGGGCTATTGTCGCACTGACGGTCTATGCAGGCACGGCAGCGACGGCCTACGACCTACAGTCTGGCGGTAGTACGTTCTCTGGGGGGCTTACGACATCAAATACAGACGGTTCTTATGCGTTCTGGATTGATGATGCAGACCATTCGGTCATTACAGTCTTTAATGTGACCGCGACTAAGGATGGTTATGAAACAAGAGTTACACCAGTTGCGGCGTAGAGGGGGTAACGTGAAAAAGTTAATCACCGTCTGCCAAGCATTGGTGATTGTTGTAGTCGTATCTTCCCTTGCGTTGGCTGAGTATTTCAACTACAATGCACACAACATTGTAGGAGACGGTACCGGGACGATCACCGGGTTTACCAATATAACCGGTTCGACAGTCAATCCGATGGTATCTGATAACGTCTCTATAACCGGGGGGAGTATCACGGGGATCACCGACCTTGCCGTGGCCGATGGTGGTACTGGGTCATCTACCGCCACAGGCGCTCGGACAAACCTCGGCCTCGGCACGATGGCGACTCAGTCGGCAGACAACGTAGCCATCACCGGCGGGACTATCGACAACACGGTCATCGGCGGAACTACCCCCGCCGCAATCACCGCGACCGCTGGTTCCTTCACCTCCCTTTCTCGCGGGGTCGTATCCGACGCTGAGTTCCTTACCCTCGACAACTCGACTGCTGGGACCACGATACAGGCGCAAATAAACCTGAAGGCCCCCCTCGCCTCCCCCGCCTTCACCGGTAACGCCACGTTTGACAACGAAGTAACTGCGGTGCAGTTCAACACGACTTGTTCGTATGACAACGGAACTTGCGGGATAAACGCATCGAATGTGGCCAAAATAACAATTCCGGTCGCGGGTGATTGCGGCTACGACAACACAGATAAGGTGTGGGCCTGTTACACGGGAACTAATTATCTTTCTGGAGCCATCGTCTCTATCGTAGATAATGCTTCCGGTCCAACCGCCGCCCAGTCCTATGGTTCGTGGAACCTCGTGGATGCGGCTATCACCGTTCTGCTCCCGACAGCGGTCAAGGGAATGTCCACCTGCGTCATGGATTCAGGGACCGCCCACGACATCATCGTTGACGTACAGGCGACGGATAACGTAGTCCTCGTCGGATCGGTTGGAGCCGGGGGTGTGGGGGTAACGAACGCATCGGGAGCATCTACTGGAGACTTCGTGTGCTTCGTCGCAGCGGCGGCGAATAAATGGTATGTCACGAACAAGCAGGGGACGTGGGCCTCTCAATGAAGAAAAACACAGTCTTATCCATAGCGTTTCTGATTTTCGTTTGTCTCTTAACGTCCGTCGCGGAATCAGCAACCTGGCACACATCGAATGGGACGAGTCTATCGAATACTTCCAATTGGGGGTATCCGGCAGACTCTGGCAACCTGAATTTCTGCGGAGGAACGGCTCCGACACAGGCCAGCGTATGGAGCGTAAATAATAGTATTGCCGGTCCGGACGGACAGACCGGAATATGGCAACTCTTGTTTCCAAAGAACGCCTGTGAGGGAGCGGGCATAGGTGATCTCTATCCAGGTGGATTGCCCGCGAGCAACAGCGAGTATTGGGTTCAGTTTTGGTACATGTATTCCTCTAACTTTACTTTCAACGGCATAGAAAACAAAGTATGGATGTTTGAGCCCTTCAATACCGTGTCAGGTGTATACACAGAGCGGGGGTGGGCCGTGCTTCCGCAAGGCGGCGGGCACGATTACTACACCATAAACCGTGGCGGAAGCGACATATCTCATGCGACCGTTCCGGGAGTATGGCACAAGATCAAGCAGCACTTTGTAAAGGGCAGTCCCGGAACTATCGAGGTATGGATTGATGATGTAAAACGTCTTGAATATCTGAACGTATCAAACTGGAATTACGATTTTTCAACTCTTAGATTCACCGTTATTTGGGGCGGGAACAGTGGGAACAAGGTCCCAAACGATCAATGGCTGTACATAGACGATCTGTATGTTGGAAGCACGGACCCTGGGGGCAGCACCGTCGTCGATCAGGTGCCACCCTACGTTTACGGAGCGAGTCCCCCTGAAGGATCTACCGGCAACGACAACACGAACCGGAATATCGTGGCCCACGTTGCCGATGCGGGTTCGGTCATCTCCAACGTACTTCGATCTTCGGTGACGATGGGCGTCTCCATCAATGGTGGGGCGTATACGACGTACTCTTACGGGGCGGGACTTTCGTTCTCGCCGGACACGGCCAACTCGGCAGACTTCACCATCACAAGAACGATGGGTGCGGATTTCGCCGCCGGAGACGTGGTAAGCGTAAAGATCAACGCTGCCGACGTTGCCGGGAACGTCATGACCCAGAAGGCCTACTCATTTACGATGGCACAACCCGCGACTGGAACGGCAAAAACGAGGGCACAGGTGCTCTCCTATTTGCAAGGATTATCGGGCCTGTCTACCAAGAAAGTTCTGTCGGGACAATTCGGGCAGTTTCTTCCGTTTCCAATAACGGGGCTTAATATCTTCAACCTGTCTGCGTCCGCCGCCGGAGGAATATACCCTGCAATCATGGGGGCCGATGTTGGCGAGCTTGGTTTCTCGCTCGATAATACGGACGTAAGCAACACGACGACGAACCTTATAAATCATTGGGATAACGGGGGGCTTGTAAAGCTGTCGTGGCACATGAACAACCCGACGGATAATTCGTGGACTTGGACAAGTCCTGGAGGTCCGGACGTAACTATTTCCGAGTTGTATACGTCTGGAAACGGAAGATACAACAACTTCCACACGGATTTGGACCGGGTAGCGGCAATTCTTCAGACGCTTGAAGACGCAGGGGTCGTTGTGATATTCAGGCCCCTGCATGAGATGAACGCCGGTCCGTTCTGGTGGTGCTACAAGAGCACGTCGCAAATTATTCTACTGTGGCAGCATATACATTCTTACCTCACGACTACAAAAGGACTCTCGAACCTTATATGGTCCTATTCGGTGATCGCCAACTACGGTAGCGAGATGTCTTATTATCCCGGATCTTCCTACGTGGATGTGGTCGGCATCGACTTCTATTCCAGTACCGGCTTTTATCAGCCGGGGGAATACGCGGCCCTTGTAGGCTCCGGGAAGCCTTTCATGCTGACGGAGGTCGGTCAATGTGGCCCTGGTGGGGAGGTGTGTTCACCGGCGAACGCGCAAGCCATCATCACCGATATCGAAAACAACATGCCCGCGACGATTGGATTCGTGGTGTGGAATGACCCTTATTCGCTGTACCTTCAGAACAACGTTGCCGGATTACTCACCAGTTCATACGTCATCAACCGATCCGACAACCCATCCGGTGGCCTTGCCTCTGCAAGCGTGACTATCGACACAACGACGCTTCCGAGTGGGACTGTGGGTACTTTATACTCTCAGCAATTAACCCTGATAGCCTCCGGTGGGGTATCGCCTTACACGTGGGCAGTCGTGTCCGGAAGTATGCCTGCCGGATTGTCATTGTCTACATCGGGTGTCATCTCCGGCATCCCTGCTGCGCCTGGAACAGCATCGTTCACGGTACGAGTGACGGACGCCAACTCTATTACGGACAATCAAGCGTTGACCTTACTCATCAACCCGCTTCTCCCCGGAGGACAGACCACAGTAACAGGCGTAACGTTCACTGACACCTATGTAAATTCTGGCAGCGCCGCCACGAACTACGGGACTGATACGACAATGACCGCGTATCAGTGGCCATTTGCTACCGTGGCCAACAGAATCATCCTTGTGAACTCGTCGGACATATCCGCCCTGCCGGACAACATCGCCATAACGTCCGCGAAGTTGCGGTTGTACATGACCGGTGTCGAGGGAAGCGGCGGTACGAATCCCATGCGCGTCCATGCGAAGTCGATCTCCGGCACGTTGCCAGATCCGGCGACGGTTACGTGGAACACGTTCGCGGGAACGCTGTCTGCGGACCTGTCGGCGATGGATGTATCTCTTGTTTCGGGATGGTTCGAGTGGGACGTGACCTCCTACGTGGCGGCTCAATACGCGAACTCTAAAGCAGCGGCATATTTCGCGCTCGACGGTGGCAGCGATGGAGCATCGGATACCAACAGGATCTTCGCCAGCGTGAATAACGCGACCACGCAGAACAGGCCGCAGCTGGTGATCGTGTACACGCAACTCGTCGGACCCGGCGGTCCGTCGATCAGTGCGCCGGGGAAGATGCGCGTAACAAGAATTAACGGGAGGCTCAAATGATCCGTAAGTATGCCTATATCGTAATCCTCTCCTTCCTGATCTACTCGCAAGCGTTCGGCGCAAACTTCTACTGGAAGCCCTCCCTCGCCGAACTGAACGCGATCACGGGGGTCACGAACGCGGATAAGGGAATCGTGATGGACTCCAACCATGCGGTGACGTTCTACGACCACCTGAGCGGGGCGTGGGCGGTGGCGAGGGGCACCGATAATGCAATAGACATCGTGCGTTATGGGGCATCCGCCTCCGACGACAATGTTTCGGATTCCATCTACATTCAATACGCTTTAGATAGTGCTGTTGCAGGCGATGAGATCAAAATCCCCAATGGCACTTATCGTATCACCACGAAGTTAACCATCTCGACCAGTTACTTGAAAATTAGTTGCCCGGGCCGAGCTACGCTCTTAAATATCGACAATGGAACGATCCTGGAAATCAACTCCGCAACCGAAATCGAATTTGACGGTTGCGAGTTCAAGGGTTACAGCCCCGCTGCGTCAACGTGGGCCGGAACCGGGGTTAACCTCATCGGGTCATCCCGCATAAAGTTCAATAGATGTATTTTCAATCAACTTGATACCGGAATCGACGTAAGCGCAAACGGGTCATCCAACGAGAACCACTTAACTGAGTCGCTATTTAACGGGATATCCGGATACGGGGTGAGGCTTCGGAACACCAACAGCATCTTTTGGGCGACCAACAACACGTTTCAGAATGGAGGCAACACAGGAGTCGGATTCTACTCCGGGTACAACAGCGGGGTAAAACTCAGGAACAACAGTTTCGCAACCTTTCCAATTGCGGTAGATATTCACGGCGCTCAAATGCCCGTGCTGTCTGGAAATTATTTCGAGAACAACGATAACAACATCATCGTAAACGGGGTTGCTTGCACCGATGCAGGGTGTCCGGCAGACAATTCTTACAAAGCGCGAAACCCCCTGATTACCGGAAACGATGTCATCTTCAAAGGTTCGGACGACTCGTTCATAAAGGCCCGAAACACTCGCGGGATGACAGTCATCGGCAACTGGTCCTCGGCACAAGGGGCCATGATGGATGTAGACAACACGGTCACCATGCTTACCTATATCGCTAACGTGCGCGACCAGAACGACTCAAATGATTTCACGACCGGGATGCCGAACAACGCCCTGTTTCTTTCCGGGGATGAAATGGATTCCTCGACAGAGGAGGATCTTCCCGCCTTCTATCTCCCTCAACGGATCTACTCTGCGAAAAACTCCGTAGGCGGAACGACAATGGCGTTTGCCCCTGATGGGGTAAACAATATGGCCGTCATTGGCGCAGATTACTTGCAACTAAACGGCGGGGCTACGGGCGTTAGGGTGGGCACTGGCGGCAACTATATCACTGGACTGAACTGGAACGCGACAGCATCGGTAGCCGACAACGGGGCGATAACGCACGGGGTCGGGTCTACGCCAACGGCGGTGATCGCAATCGGGACCGTCGCCGGTGAAATCGTGACGGTTCCAACAGTGTCTATAGGAGCGACCACGTTCACGGTCGATATAAAGACTCACGCCGGGGCTGTTGGCACCACGCAGACAATCTACTGGATCGCGTTGAAGTAAAGGAGATACGATGAAACGATACTTTATTCCACTGCTTCTTCTCCTGTCCGTCCCTTTGTGGGCAGGGAATATTCCGACTCCATTCTATGTCGATACGGCAGGAAATGATTCAAATACTGGCTTGGCTACCGATAATGCTTGGGCGACTGTGGCGAAAGTAAACGCATTCAGTAGGACAAACAAAGCGAATTACACCGAGAGCTTTGATAGCTGGCTTGATGTTGGCGCGGTCACTGTAAGTTCGGATAATTCCATTTCGCCGGATGGTGCTTTAACGACCGACAATATTATTGTTGCAGCGGTAAATCGGGGGAAGCAGATAATAGCTGCCGCCACCCCTGCTACATCCAAGACTTGGACTGCATCTGCCTGGGTGAGTTCCGATACAGCTTGCACCATGACGATGACCATTGGTTCTGATGGAGTCAGGAGGATACTGGATTCTCAATTAACCATTACGACGACTCCGACAAGGAGAACCATAACCACGACAGCGGATAATACAGATATAGGAAACGTCAATATGTGGGTATGGAGAAACAATGGAACAACTGACAATTGTACTTCCATTTCTGCATGGGGGGCGCAATTAGAAGAGGCGTCGGTTGAAACTCCGTATGTGCCAGTTCCAGAAACGACCCCCGTCACCGCCTCCTTCCAGCCGGGCGACAACGTCCTGTTCAAGCGGGGGGAGACGTGGGCGGAAACGCTCACTGTGCCGAGCAGCGGGACGAGCGGGGCGCATATTACCTATGGGGCGTATTCCACCGGAGTCTATCCGAAAATCACCGGCGGACTGGACGAAAACAGTAAGACTTACGTAGACTACGGTGCGGAGACGATCACGTTCACCGACATCGCCGGTACAGGTACATCTACCATCTACACTTCCAACGCGGTCATGTACGAGGGTATCGACAACCAAGTAGCCGTCAGTATCAGTGGGACGGGATGCACTTATTCCCTCAATGGAGGGGCATACGCGGCGAGCGCGGACAACGTAATCGTAAACGATAACGTTACCGTTCGGGGGACATCTTCTGGATCGTTCTCCACGGGAGTGCCATGTACGCTCACTATGGGAAGCGTAAGCGATGTGTATACCATGACCACAAGGGCTGAACCTGCCAACTGGCGCAGACTCCCGAACTTCCCTGAATATCCTACATTCCCGACATGGCATTAGGAGGATAGCATGAGCCTGTCGCAATCCATCTTCGCTGGTAACATATCGAAGTTAATATCTTTTATCAATCTCAGCGGGTACACCTGCACCGGCGGGGAATGGTGGCGCACGCCGGAGATGGCCGAGATATACGCCAAGAGGGGGATCGGTATCAAGCGTTCCCGCCACTGCGACCGGATGGCGTGGGATTTCAATTTGTTCAAGGATGGCGTGTACTTAACCGACACGGAGTCGTACCGGTTCGCCGGGGAATACTGGTGCTCCTTGGACCCGCGCAACCGGTGGGGCGGGGATTGGGACGGCGACGGGATACCTGATCCCGGAGAAAACGACGGCAATCATGTTGAGATGAGGGAGGCTTTATGAAACGCATTATCCTTATAATCCTTGTGCTTATCCTCATTCCGCTGGCGACCAACGCGGCGACGATTTTCTACGAGCGGGTGACAACCTACGCGGACGGAACGCCCATTGAGGCCGGGAAAACGGTCGTCTACCGGGCGTGGTACACGTCCTCGCCTGAGACAGGCCCGTGGACGGCAGGGGATACCTCCACGGAGGCGGAGATTGTCGCTCCCGACCCCCTTGCCGGGGCCACAGGGTGGTATTCCGTGTCGGCGTTCATCCAAGGGGTTCCGGGGTCGGAATCCGCCCGTGGTGCCCCGGCGAGCAAGACGATGCCACCCCTGACGCTTTCAAGCCCTCCCGGATGCAAGGTAAGGTGAAGAAAATGGAATGGCTTCTCTTTCTCGCATTCGTTCTCATATTGGTCGGGTGGTATGCCTACCATTGGCGGGATGCAAGGCGGGAAGATAGAACCGTCAATCGCATCCGATGGGGAGGGAAAGGATGATCGCCTTGAAAGACCTCTCCACGCTCGTTGGCCTCGGGGCGTCCATAATCACCGGGTCATTTTATGTCCACGACATAAAGCGCGATGTTGCGGAATTGTCCTCAGACTATCGGCAGCATATCGTATCCGGGCAGCGGACCGATCTACTCAAGGAGAAGTACGTATTGGAGGACAGGATAAAGAAAAACCCTGGGGACGTAGACACACAGAAGCGCCTTATAGAGGTAGCGGATGAATTGGAAGTCAACAAGTCAATCCAGCAGAAATTAAAAGGAGGAAAGTGACATGAGCAAGTGGACAGAGTTTCGTGACGAAGCGGAAAAGATCATCGCATACGGAGCACGACTGTTTTTCCCCATCCTCGCCACAATCGCGCCGGTCCTAGGGTTGCCGACGTGGGTCGGGGCGCTGGCGGGCAGCATCGTGCCGCAGATTATGGGGCTGGTCGAGGCGAACAACACCACGCCGGGGAGCGGGCCGATGAAGAAACAGCAGGCGCTCAACATCACGCAGGGATTCATGGCCGTCTTGGAAAAGGAATTGACCGGCGGAGCGAAAGTGAACCTCGACCTACTGATGCCCACTATCAGTCTCCTGATCGACCAAACGGTTACGGCGGTGAATGAGCTTGCGCCGAAGGTGATCGCGGACGACGTGTCATCGGACCCTACCAACCCGTTGAAGACGCTGTAGTCCATGAACATCGATCCGAAACGTCTGAAGGAAGACGAAAGCGTGTCGAACCCGATGGCAGTCGGGATGCGGTATCCCGATTGCCAGATCAACCGGACCTGCTTCCATGTCGTCGTTGGGTTTGGGACGGTCATCGAACAGTGCCCCCACTTGAAGGACGGGGGCGACGGGGAAACGGCAGACTGCACCTATTCCGCAGTAGACCCGCAAGCCACGCTGTAGGGAGGCAACCCATGAATACAAATGCTGGTAACTATCGCACCACAATATGCGGAGCGGCGGTGGTGATATTCACCGCGTTATCCGCAATCCCGGAGATGGCGAGTTATGCGAAAATCCTCCAAGCACTTGCAACCGTCGCGGGGGCACTCGGACTGTATTTCTCAAAAGACGCCCAAACGGGGAGCAAACCCGGCACCCCGTAAGTGCGGGGATTGTCCGGTGACTGACTGCACGGTCCCTGAAGAGGCGGTAGAAAATTGCCGCTTCTTCGGGGAATCTATCGGGAAGGAATAAACCCATGCCCAATGGAGATAATAGTTCCCTATGGAGATCCATTGAAAAGGTGCAGGATGACGTACAAAATATCGCAAGGGAAGGGTGTGGACATAAGGAGTGGCATGAGAAAGTGTCGGAAGCGATCAGGGCCGATCTGATAACGGAGCGAAAGGATAGGGAAATCATGGGAGACAAACTATTTAGGAAGCTCGACAGCCTCATGGTGATGGTCATCGGGGCACTTGGCGGAATCATCGTCATTCTGCTCAAGGTGTATCTGCCGGGGGGCTTCGGGAAATGACCCCCCCTTGGTCGATCATGATTACGCCGATACCTGGCAGCGAGGATTGCACGGTCAAGGTAGGGGAGGAAGTGTATAATGTCCGGGGCCTCGCACTCTTCGCAGACGGCGGCGATCAGCACCTACTGTCCTTCTTTTGGGGTTCTCCTACTGTAGCCGCCGTTGGTTGCGTCAAATCCTTCGCGCAAGCCATCAGGTCGGAGAATAAGCCAGCCGTACAGTTCTATCAGTACCTTCTTCGGTTCATGTGCAAGGTGACGGGAGTGGGCGCGAACGAAATATCAGCGGAAGACCTCCTGAGACGGTGGGAGGCCGAAGATGTTTACAGGGCAGTGCAGGAGGCGGATAAGGCGAAGGCGAATTAACCTCGTGGTCTATAATAATAATAACAATTCAGAAATAATATAACCGCCAGGAAGAGAGCAAATAAGGCAGTTATATACCACTCTGTATTAGGCCAATCCCCGAATGTCCTCCTCCAATCGAGTGTTGCCCATATCGTAAATCCGATTATAAATAAAGCGTCTAATACAGCGAATATCATTCCAAGCAGCCGAAGTTTCATCTTCCCCTTCCTTTCCCCCGCGAAGAAGCCGGAGGGGGAGTTTAATTAGGGCCTGCGCCCTAATGCTCCAAGGCATCCTTGGTGCCGATCAAGCCAGTCCTTCGCGGCCACCTCGGCTATGAATACGAACCCAGTGGGTTCATCGGGGACACCGCCGCCATTGATGAATTGGTTGCACCCACGTTCAAACTCGGCACCACAAGGACACTTTAGGCGGATCGTCTCTCGGCTCATCTTCCCTCCCCTCCCCTGCCCCCGCTATCGGCGGAGGGCTGGTAATGGCGGGCAGCGGTGCCGTCACCCCGCCCTTCATTGGTACGATCTCCTGGCTCCAACTTCATGTAGTACGCGCAAGACGGTGCCCCGGGGGTTCGTGGAGATCCCGCAAAAAAGGACTGTCCTATCTTACTCGGAACGGCACGGAACCTGTAACACCCTTCCGCTGAAGGGCAATCCTCATCATGACACATCGTAAGATCCGGACTCATTCAGGCATCCTCCCCAAAGTCGAATATATCGCATAATGAATTCATTACGGCAAGGTGTATCTCACTAACGATATGCTCCTCTGATGGTTTATCTGTATGCTTATGCGCCCGCATTATTCCATAAGTTATTGCGTCTTCCATCTTTTCGTCCACGTAAGAATACACGCGGACCTTAACTGTCGCGTCTATCGGCATGTTTCCTCCGCAT